>ENA-OQBJ01000288-OQBJ01000288.1-human-gut-metagenome-genome-assembly--contig:-NODE-288-length-27283-cov-13.964133_pt1 | contig 27283 bp, 27 predicted proteins | sample MGYA00242743_ERZ504545 | MGnify/ENA primary metagenome ERZ504545 (study PRJEB26092, sample SAMD00036252) | human gut metagenome | host: Homo sapiens | study: EMG produced TPA metagenomics assembly of...
AATATATATAATAAGGAGAAGATTTTTGTCAACTCGTTCCACCATCAGGCGGTAAGCGAGCCAGGCAATCATCTGCGTACCATCGCCAAATCTTCCGACCATATTATCGAGGCTGTAGAGAGTAGCGAGTATAAGCAGATTCTCGGTGTGCAATGGCATCCGGAATGGCTGGAAGAAGAAGGATTGAAGATTTTCCAATGGCTGGTTAATCAGGCTAACAACTTTTATGCAGCCAAGCAGTTGCATAAGCGCATCCTTACGCTCGATACCCATTGTGATACTCCGATGTTCTTCCCTCAGGGCATCAAGTTTGATCATCGCGATTCCCGCATCCTGGTTGATCTCCATAAGATGACCGATGGTCATCAGGATGCTACCACGATGGTAGCTTACCTGCCACAGCCTCAGATAGGCGAGAGCTTCAGCAGCAAGGTGGCTTTCGATGTAAAGGGACCTGCGCAGTATGCCGACCTCATCTTCGATAAGATAGAAGAGATTGTGAGCAAGAACAGTCAGTATCTCAGCATAGCCCGCACTCCTGCCGATCTTTATAGCGATAAGCGGAATGGCAGAAAGAGCATCATGCTCGGCATCGAGAACGGTCTCGCCCTGGAGCACGATATCAGTAACGTGAAGCATTTCGCCCAGCGCGGCATCGTTTATATCACGCTCTGCCATAATGGTGATAATGATATCTGCGATAGTGCCCGCGGCTGCAATACCCATAATGGTGTGAGCAGTTTTGGCGAGAAGGTGATTCATGAGATGAACCGCCTGGGCATCATGGTAGATTTGAGTCATGGTGGCGAGAAGAGTTTCTACGATGCACTTGATATCAGCCAGACTCCTATTGTCTGCAGCCATAGCAGCAGCCGTGCGCTCTGCGATGTGCCTCGCAATCTGACCGATGACCAGATGCGTGCCCTCGCAGCAAAGGGTGGTGTGGCTCATACCACGCTCTATCACGGATTCCTGCGTAAAGAGGGTGAAGCCGACATCATGGACGCTATCGCCCATCTTGAGCATGCCATCGATGTGATGGGTATCGACCACGTAGGTCTGGGAACCGACTTTGATGGAGACGGCGGCATCCGGGGGCTCGCCGACTCTTCTGAACTCATCAATTTCACCCTCCAGCTGTTGCACCGCAAATATAGCGAGCAGGATATTGTCAAGATTTGGGGAGGCAACTGGCTCAGAGTGATGACGCAGGTACAGAACTTTAAACATTAATGTTATGACGAAGAAAATGAAGATAATTTTAGGCTTGGTAGTTGCTGCTGGAGTGGTAGCTGGAGCTATCAGCTATAAGAATGCCAACACCACGTCGCCGGAAATCCAGGAAGTAGAGGAAGCAGAGAAGCTGAATCCTGTAGGTCCTGCCTTTAATGCCGATTCGGCGTTGGCTTATTGTGCCGCACAATGCGATTTCGGTCCTCGCGTCATGAACAGCGAGGCGCACGACAAGTGTGGCGAATGGATTGTGAGCAAGTTCAAGCAGTTTGGTTGCGAGGTAGAAACCCAGAAGGCTGACCTCAAGGGCTATGATGGTACCATCCTGAAGAATACCAATATCATCGCCCATTACAATCCGAAGGCTGAAAACCGCATCTTGCTCTGTGCCCATTGGGACAGCCGTCCTTGGGCTGACAACGACCCCGACAGCACCAACTGGCGCAAGCCTGTAATGGGTGCCAACGATGGAGCCAGCGGAGTAGCCGTCATGTTGGAGATTGCCCGCCAGCTGCAGGCAGACAAGAAGCTGAATCCTAACATCGGCGTAGATTTCGTATGTTTCGATACTGAAGATTGGGGAACACCTCAGTGGGCTGATGTTCAGGACGATGGCGATACTTGGGCTTTGGGTGCCCAGTATTGGAGCGAGAACAAGCCTGAGGGATATAATCCACGTTTTGGAATCCTCCTCGATATGGTGGGCGGACAGGGAGCCAAGTTCTATCGTGAAGGCATGTCTATGCAGTATGCCGGTGGCATCGTGAAGAAGGTTTGGGCTGCAGCCCGTCAGGCTGGTTTCGGCTCTTACTTCCCTAAGAGCGATGGCGGAATGATTACTGATGATCATATTCCGGTCAACGAGAAGGCTAAGATTCCTACTGTAGATGTGATTGCTTATTATCCGGACTGTCAGCAGAGCAGTTTCGGTCCTACCTGGCACACCGTGAGCGATGATATGGCTCATTTGGATAAGAATGTGCTTAAGGCAGTTGGCCAAACCGTGATTCAGGTGCTTTATACTGAGGAATAGGTCGGCATCCCATTCGGATATAAAAGGAAATGTTCCTAGGAAAAGTTGTTGCTTTTCTTAGGAACATTTCTTTTTTCAGTCTGTTTAAATCTTCGTTCATCGACGTTGAACCGCCGTTCACCGTCTATGAACCGCCGTTCAACGACGCTGAACGGACATTCAACGTCGATGAACGGAGATTTCTTCTGCTTGTATCAACAAAAAAACTTAGGTATAAAAGCAATTCCTATTGACTGGAAATGCTTTTATACCTAAGTATATGGGCTTTCTGAATAAGATGAGCTGGTTAAATCTGCCCCGATTCTACCTGTCTTACCACTCTTTCTGTTAATCTGTCAACGCCGTTCGGGTCGTACTTCTTGTTGAGGCTGGCACCGAAGAGGCTTGCAAATGCCTGATAGAATCCGGCACGGATAGGACCCAGAAAGGCTTGAATCAGGTGATAGGATGAGGAATTGCATTCGCGATACACCAGTTTGATGCAGAGTTTACCCTGTGCATAGGTGAGTTTCTTCATTCTCGGGGTATATTCCTGTTTGATACCTTTCTCCACCAGTTTCATGTGTGCATCCTTTGCCTTCTTATTAGGCAGCGTTTCCAGATAATCACCCGTTTCGATGATAATCTTTCTTACCTCTTTGGCTATCGGCAGCACCTTCTTGATGTTGTATACCAAACGGTTGTAAGCCATTCGTTCCTTGGCGTTCTTGAATACCGGCTGCGGATAAACGTACATGTTGTTCACCTGAACATATTGCACGCTGTCATGATCCAGGAGCACTTTTCCTACCTTCACCATCGGTTCAAAGGTAGGAGCATCCATGTCCACCTCCCTGTCTTCAGGGTTGTCGCCATCGGTCTGCGCCATGGTTTGCAGGGTGATGCAGAAGAGCATCGCCAGTAAAAAGCATATTTTCTGTTTCATGTAAATCTCCTCAAAGTTCTTTGTCCAGCTCCTTTTTTCGTGGAGCTTCTTCTATATATAAAGAGGTGTAAGCCCCTTTGTGTTACTAATTACGCCGCAAAATTACAGATTATTTCTCAATTTGAGAAAGATTCTTGGCTTTTTCTTTCTCTTTTTCAGATTTTAGCAGTAACTTTGTCTTAATTTAATAAATGAAGTGCCTACTGCAGATGAAGCATGCTCATTCCATAACATCCCTCTTGTTGAAACTGTTTCTCGTAGGCAGCTCCCAAATCTTCTGTGCCTCATGGGCTCAAGCCCAATATTCCTCTCTTTCAGAACTGGGCGCCGTGCCCGAAGATTCTCTTTCCGCTTCGCCACTCTGGCAGCAACTGCTGTCCGACCTTTCTTCATCCGAAGATTTCGAGCATGTACCTGGCAGGACTATGAAGAAGATTTGGAGGAGATGGCGCAGCATCCCGTCAATCTGAATACGGCAACGAGAGAAGAACTGGAGCGCATGCCGTTTCTTACTGCATCGCAGGTAGAAGACATCCTGTTCTATATCTACCGCTATGGACAGCTGAAGAGTATGAGCGAGCTTACCCTGATAAGCAGCATCGGCTGGTATCAGCGCCAGCTGATGAATTGTTTCTTTTATGTGGCCGATGACGGGAGCAAGCCGGCTTTTCCCAGTCTTAAAACCATCGCCCAGTATGGCAAGCACGAAGTGATGGGCATGTTGAAGGTTCCTTTTTATGAGCGCAAGGGCGATGCGAGCGGAACCGACGGCTATCTAGGTTATCCTTACAAGCACGGACTGCGCTACCAGTTTCGCTACGGCAATTCCGTCAAACTGGGATTCGTAGCTTCTCAGGATGCCGGCGAACCATTCTTCGGAGGCAGGAACACGATGGGTTACGACTTCTATTCCTTCTATCTTCAGGTAAAGAACCTGGCAGATGGAAGAATATCACCCTGGGCAGATACAGACTGAACGCAGGATTGGGACTGATACTCAATAATGATTTCGGCTTCGGCAAACTCTCAGCCTTAACCTCCTTGGGCAGATCATCTTCCTGCATCATCCGCGGTCATTCTTCCCGTTCTTCAGCCAATTATCTGCAAGGCGCCGCCGCCACCTATACCTTATTAAAGGGCCTCGAACTGACTGGTTTTCTTTCTTATCGCCAGATAGATGCTACGCTTTCTGCTGACGGCGGGGGCATCAAGACCATCCTGAAGACCGGTTTGCATCGCACGGTGAATGAGATTGCTAAACAGAAGGTAGCATCCAATACACTTGTGGGAGGCAACATCAGTTACCGGCATCAGGGCTGGCACATCGGAGGTACAGCCTTTTATACCTCTTTTTCCCTTCCGCTCACGCCCAATAAAAGCCAGCTTTACAAGCGTTTTGCTCCAGAGGGGAATGCCTTTTGGAATGCCAGTATCAGCTATGGTTATATCTCCCATCGCCTCACTCTCTCCGGCGAGACGGCAACTGGCGATTGCGGTTCCATAGCCACGCTCAATGCAGCCTCCTATCTCTGTTCCGACCATTTCACGCTCATGGCTCTTCACAGGTACTATTCTGCCCGTTACTATTCTCTCTTCAGCAACAGCTTTTCCGAGGGGAGCGATGTGCAGGATGAAAACGGCGTATATCTGGGCTTTACCTGGATTCCTGCCCATCATTGGAGCATCACAGCCTATAGCGATTTCGCCTATTTCGCCTGGCCTAAGTATCAGACCAGGGAGAGCACTCAGAGTTGGGATAATCTGGTGAATATTCTCTTCCAGCCCTCCAGAGTCCTGACGGTAGGAGGAAGGTTCCGTTATAAGGATAAGGCGGGAACCACGACCGGCCGTCTGCGCCTCTATGCCACAATAGTCCAAAAACGATGGAGCGCCAAAACCAGTTTCGACTATACGATGAGCCAGGCGGAAAGCACGATGAAGAATGAGGGCGATGAGCTTAGTAAAGGCTATATGGTGAGCGAGCATATAGGATGGGAATGGAAATGGAAGAAGCAGTTGAAAGGAACGTTGAGAGGCTGCCTGGGCTATTTTCATACTTCCGATTTCGCCTCCCGTATCTACGCTTATGAGCCTGGTCTGCTCTATCAGATGAGTTTCGGCAGCTACTACGGCGAGGGCATCCGTTACGCCTTGGTGGCACGCTCAGAGATAGGTTCCCATCTGCTGCTTATCGCCAAATTGGGTACAACCGATTATTTCGACCGCTCTCACATCTCTTCTGGTTTGCAGGAAATCTCCCGCTCTTCACAATCCGATCTGGAGATACAGGTAAAGTGGAAATGGTAAGAAAGAATGGAGAAAAACGGGAAAAATATATCAAGAATAAAAAATATTAACCGTTTTTCTTGTTTAAATAGAAAAAATGAGTTACTTTTGCATCTTGAATAAATACTGGCTTATAAATGAAGATATTGATAGTTATCCCTTGTTATAACGAGGAAGAAGTGCTGCCTAAGACCTTAGATGTGCTGGGGGCATTGATCAGAAAAATTAAGAAAGAGACTGATGCCGACACAGAACTGCTGCTTGTCGACGATGGCAGTCGTGACCATACTTGGCAGATGATTTCGGATGCTGCCAAGGAGCATGGGTATGTGCATGGCATCAAACTGTCGCATAACCGGGGCCATCAGAATGCGCTTTGGGCAGGTATGGAAGCTGCGGTAGACCATTGTGATGCGATGGTAAGTATCGATGCCGACCTGCAGGACGATGAGAATGTTATCGTGGATATGGTGCGCCAGGTGCAGGAAGGCAAGGATATCATCTATGGTGTGCGCAAGGAGCGCAAGACCGATACCTTCTTCAAGCGCTTTACCGCCCAGGCTTTCTATAAACTGATGCAGAGTGTGGATAAGGAGACGGTTTACAATCATGCCGATTTCCGCATGATGACCAACCGCACCCTAAAGGCGCTGATGCAGTATCCTGAGCGCAATCTTTTCCTCAGAGCCATCGTCCGCCAGTTGGGTTTTCGAGAGGGGTTCGTCTATTACGACCGCAAGGCTCGTGAGGCGGGTGAGAGTAAGTATCCGTTTACCAAGATGCTGAGTTTCAGTATAGATGGCATCACTTCGTTCTCCGTGGCACCATTGAAGTTTATCACCTTCCTGGGTCTGGCGATGACTTTAGTAGCAATCATCATGATTATCTTTGCTTGGTAGAATATTTCCAGGGCAAGACCATTCAGGGCTGGACCTCTATGCTTGTTTCCATGTGGTTTATCGGAGGCATCATCACCACGGGTGTAGGCATCACGGGTGTTTATATCGGCAAGATTATACCGAGGTGAAACGTCGCCACGATACTTCATCGAAGAAAGAGTATAATCTTATCGAAGAAAGAAAATAAGAAGAATATCAATTTGATAGATACAAAAATAGCATCGGTACTTATAATCCCGATGCTATTTTGTATCTAATCACTAATAATTAATCACTACTCATTTGTTAAGTGCAATATTGGCACTAGTCTTCACGAATCGGTAGAAACCTACCTTGTTGTGCCATTCTACCGTCTTTCTTACTTCCCAAACCTTCTGGAAGGTATAGTCCTTGCCGAATTTCTCAAGGAAATCAGGCATGTCTTCTTCCGGAATCATCAGCACGCCATCCTGTGGCAATACCTTGTCAAACTGCTGGATCTTATCGCCCAGATAGAAGTTGAGGCTGAAGAAATGCAGCATATCTACCGACATATAAGAATAGAGTTTGCTGGTATCAAACTTCTTCTCGATAACTGGCGCCAGATGCTTATCGGTCTTCGTGTTGAGCACAGGTGGCTGCAGACTGGAGTCGAGCATCAGGAAGAGACCCACGATGGTGGCAAGGGTATATGAAACAATATTGCCTGGATTCTTCTTCTTGAGTGCCCGGAAGATGAGGTAAACTCCCCCCAAAGTGATAACCATAAAGATGCTGCATGGGATGAGCAAATCGTTGTTTTCGAGCGCATGGAGCATGGCGATATTGTCTATGGCATGCTTGCCGTGGAAGATGCTTTCTGGCACCCATCCTTTTTTTACCACCAGCAGGGCGATATTGAGAATCAGGGTTATCGAAGCAATCGCCCCGGCATAAACCTTCAAGGCTCCCATCTTCTCCTTCATCATCCAAACGATGTATTCGGCGATGAGATAGGCCATGAACGGATAGCATGGCAGCAGATAAACGCTGCGCTTGCTCTTTGGGATGCAGTAGAAGAAGAGTACCAGGAGGAAGGCGAGCCAGGTGAACACCTGCAGCGGAGTAGCCTTCTTCGCATTCTCAAGGAAACGGGTCTTCGAGAACTTCTTCCATGGCAGAATGAAGAGCGAGAACAATAATAATAAGGTGTAAGGCAACCAGCCCGTGATGAGCGTGAGAAGGTTGTACCACGCTGGGTTCTCGTGCGATTCGTATGCCATCTTGCCCATGAATCGGTCGATGTTCTCTTCCTTCACCAGGCGCAGAAACTCATCGCCGCCTTGCAGATAGGCTGCATAATACCAGCAGAAAGGAATAACGAGCGAGAGCAGGGCGGTTAGAGCCATGCGCCATACGATGCCCCAGAAGTTCTCACGTTGGGTAAGCATGAATACGCCCATCACAAAGCAAGGCAGAATGATGCCCACAGGTCCTTTGGTAAGCGTAGCGCCACTCATGCAGAGGATAGCGAGCCAAGGCAACTGGTGCTTTCCTTTCTCCCACCAGCGGTAGAGCAGATACATGGCTCCCACCATAAAGGCGGTGTTCACCATATCTACACGGCAGTTCATACCCGCACGGTGCACCTCGAAGGCGGTGAGCGTGAGGATGGCTGCGATGAGACTGGTTGGGGCGTTCTTGCGCTTGGCATAGAATACGAAGCCGCCAATGGTCATCAATACCAGCGATACGGCGGATGGAAGACGTGAGGTGTACTCATTCACATGGCCGATGAAGAGGCTGAAGAAGGCGATGCACCAGTGGAAGAATGGCGGTTTGTAAGGGATATCACCTCCGTTGTTGATAGGCAGAATCCAGTTGCCATGTTCCAGCATGGTGTAGGCAACCACGCTTCGCGCGGTTCTCCCTTGGTATTGAAATCTGTGAGTCCGAGGAATGGAATCATCATCACGATAGCCAGGATGATGATGAGCCATAGGGCTTTGTTGTACTTGATGTTCATGTCTTATCGAAGTCTTGTTTTGTTATTTTGGCTGCAAAGTTACATATAATTATTTGTTTATAGACAGAATAAGGCTAGAAATTTTGCTTTTATTAGGATATAATTATTAACTTTGCACCCGATTTCTAAAGTAGAATAAAAATGAAACGATATTTTAAGGCTTTTGGGTATCTCCTTTCGGTGCATGTATTGGCATTGCTGGTGATGACTCTGTTCAGATTGGTAGAATTTATCGCTCTGCATGGCATGATTGTAGATGCAGAGGCGAGTAGGGTAATGGCGTTTGTCAAGGGTGTATGGTTTGATAATGTCATAGCTTGTTATATTTCGGTATTGCCTGTGGCTGTGCTCCTGATAGCAGCCAGCCTGGGGTGGTGTCATCGCCGTTTGCTGCGTGGTATCAACATCTGGTATGCGGCATGGTTTGCCATCGCTTCATGCCTTCGGCAGCCAATACTCCTTATTTCCAATATTTCTTCAAGAACATCAATTCCAGCATATTCGGGTGGTTCGGCTATGTAGCCACCACATCGGGCATGCTCTTGCAGGAGTCTTCCTACTGGCTCTATATCGCCTCTATTTCGTGTTTACGGGGTCGTTTATCTATGCGCTCGTCCGTCTGCGCCGCTACTTCGAGGGGCTCTTCCTTCTGCCTAAGGACAATATGCACCTGGTGCAGGTAGTCAGCCGTTTCCTTATTTCTGCTGTGATGATAGGTGCCTGTCTCTTCGGCATCCGTGGCAGAATGGGCTATAACCCTATCAAGGTGAGCCAGGCTTACTATTGCGAGGATTCTTTCCTCAACCAGCTCGGCATCAATCCGGCATTCAATCTCCTTACTTCTGCGCTCGACGATATGCGCAAGGAGAACAAGGAATTGCATCTCATGCCATACGCTGAGGCTATCACGAATACCCGCCAGTGGCTGGGTATCACGGGAAAGGTGGATAGCACGAATATTCTGAAGCGTGAGGTGGTGAACGATTCCCTGATGATGAAGATGGGTCAATCTCCAGCGAAGAAGAATCATCCTAACGTGGTGGTGATACTAATGGAGTCGATGTCGGCAAACCTGTTGGGTACTTTCGGTAATCAGCAGCCGCTCACCCCAACGCTCGATTCGCTCTATCATCATTCCCTGGCGTTCACCCACTTTTATAGTGCCGGCATCCATACCAACCATGGTATGACGGCTACGCTCTACAGCTTCCCTGCTCTCATGTTCCGCAACCTGATGAAGGGAACGGTAACTCCGCGCCGCAAGGGTATTGCCACGGTGTTGAAGCAGTATGGCTATGAGAACATGTTTTTCATGACTCACGAGGCACAGTATGACAACATGAAGGCTTTCTTCCAGACTAATGGCTACGATGACATCTTCTCTCAGGAGAACTATCCTAAGAGCGAGGTGGTGAACAGTTTTGGTGTGAGCGACCATTTCGAGATGGGCTACGCCCTCAACACCATCAACCAGAAGGCGAAGACGGGCAAGCCTTTCATGCTACCATCCTCACCGTGAGCAATCATCCGCCATATATCATTCCTGATTTCTTCAAGCCGAAGACCAAGGAGAAGGAAACACAGATTGTGGAGTATGCCGACTGGGCGATAGGCGACTTTCTGAAGAAGGCAAGTCGGGAGCCTTGGTATAAGAACACGATATTCGTGATTCAGGCAGACCATGGTAAGCTGGTGGGTAAGAGCGAGGGCGAGTTGCCTCAGTCTTACAACCACATTCCGCTCATCATCTTTGGTCCTGGTGTTCCGCAGCAGCAGTATGCCGGTTTGGGTATGCAGGTAGATGTAATGCCTACGCTTTTCGGTCTGATGAATCTGAATTATGAGTACGAGGGCTTCGGCGTGGATTTGCTGAAACAGGAGCGCCCGATGGTATTCTATTCGGCAGATAACCAGATTGTGGCAAGAGACCATCAGCGTTGCTTTGTCTATAATCCGTCGATGAACCGCAGTTTCTGCTATGATGTGTTGCCGAATGGTAATCTGAAGGAAACCAAGCAGGAATCTAAGTTCCAGGATTTGAAGAACTATGTGTTCTCGAATATCCAGGCTGCTGAATATATCGAGCGACATCAGCAATAAAAAACGATTTTATCAGAAACAGTAATCCCCCACCACGCTTTGGCTGCGTGATGGGGGATTTACTGTTTCAGGAGATTCAAGATGCTTTATGCCGAGAGGGTAAGCTTCTGCCAGATCTCGGTGTCGCCACCTTTCAGCTTCTTGCAGAGACCACGCTTGGTCCAACGGCTTATCATCTTACGGATGGTTTCACGACTGGCTCCGTCGCCACGCTCACGGCTGGCATCGAAGAGGGTGAACTGCTCAGGGAGCTGGGCAAAGAGCAGGGTGTTTCGAGACTTATAGACTGGGATTGCCTCGTTGTCCTGCTGCTGCTTGTCGAGACGCAAGCCAAACATCTCCATCTGCATGGCGAGCACGTAGTCGGCCACAGCCTTGGCAAAACGGATGCAGGCATCTGTTTCCTCTCCGGTCTGTTCCAGGATGTGGAAGATGACGCCACAACGGAAGCCGATGACGGCGGAACGGCGACGATATACATCCATCACACGGTCGGCATTCGCCAGGGCAAGCTGTCTTTTCGCTTCGAGCCACAGGCAGAACTCCTCGCACATACGGGGCAGCTCCATTACGCCGTGACTACGTTCAAGGAGAGTTACTGCCTTGAGGATGTTTGCCTGCTCCTCCTCGGTATAGTCGTGGTGCTGGCTGAGGGGTGCGAAGGAGGTATCGGGCATCTTGGCGAGCATCATTCTTGAAGAAGATCCGTCCTCGATGTTATCATCGGTGAAGAACTTCTGGAAGATGTTCTGGGTGCAGCAGCCGGAGAAGTTGAGCTGGGCGTGGGTTACGCCGCTGGTGGCTGTGATGTAGTCCTGACCCACCTCGCTCTGGTCGAACGCCTTACGGAAGTAGTCGCCGAACACCTTCCATACGCTCTTCATCGAACCGAGCTCCTCGCTGAACATATACATGGTATGGCCATCGGCACAGAGCTGACGACGCATCAATGCCGACTTCGAGATAGTATCGCCAATGTGACGGATGCAAGGCTTTGGATCCACTACACCCTTCTTGCCCTTGTGCTGCTGGTACCAGGCTTCATCCTCACGAGGTTTCTCATCGTCCTTATCCATCTTCTTCGCCCAGATGTTCTCGATGCGGCGGCATACGCCCTTACCTGATGCCTGCTCGCCGATGATGATAGACATGAGTGCCATCGGAGTATCGCTGCCGTCGCAATACTTCGCCTTCAGACGGTCAGCATAGGTTGCGGCAATAGGGAGGGCTGAGAAGAGGGCAGGCACGCGTGCCTCTGCGGCTACGCCAGAGAGCGAGTCGCGGAGTCCGAGTGGAAGCTGGTCTACTGGGAATTCGTAAAGAGGCTGTGTACTTGCCTTAGCGGCTAAAAGGTTCTCTATGTTTCTTAAATTTTCATTCTCCATAATTATTTAATGTTTAAAAGTTAGCTTGTCGGAATATCCGGTAAACGGCGGCAAAAATACGACTATCTTCTGTAACCGCCAAATTTGAGCGTGTGATAAGACCCGAATTTCAGCAGCCATTTGGGGCAAATTGTGTTAAAAAATCTAAGTCATAGTTTTGTGGGTCGGAAAACATAGGTTCTTATGTGCTAAATCATAGTTTCTCGGGTGCCAGGTTATAGCTTCTTGGATAACAGGTTCTCGTCTCAATCCGTAACCCCCTTTTTCTTCTTCTTCCTTTCTCATAAAAAAAATAACACGGACAAATTGAATTTGTCCGGACAAATTGTTCGGAGTTTCATAACGTGTTGTTTTTCTGGTACTTATAAGCCTTTTGGACAACCATCCGGACAAATTCAATTTGTCCGTGTTTTAAAAATATTCCCGTTAAATTCTTTGGTGTCTTACCCGTAATCCATTGACTATTAGTTAATTCGTAATAAAAATGCTAGTTTTAAACAACTTTGTTTAAAACAACCTTGTTTAATTTGTTTTTTTTTGCTATCTTTGCAGAAGAAAAGCTCCTAGCCCAGGGCGTGTGGAGCTTACATACGAATTACATTAGTATATAATAAGGTAGTGATTATGAGAAAAAGTAAAGAAGCTCCGTTTGTGTTCGGTGTTCGTGTGGAGGGAGATTCCTTTACCGACCGAAGAGAGGAAACAGAACGTCTGAAGGCGAACTTTACGTATGGAGTGAATACGATATTGATTTCACCTCGTCGTATGGGTAAGACTTCATTGGTGGATAAGGTGTGTTCGCTTGTAGAGAGCGAGGACATCAGGATAGCTCGTATAGATGCCTTTGGCTGTCGTTCGGAGAATGATTTTATCAATGCTTTTGCTACGGCTGTAGTTCGGGCTACTTCTTCAAAATGGGAAGAATGGATGGAGAATGCAAGGTATTCTTAAGCCGTTTCGTTCCGAAAATCAGTATTGGTCAAGATCCTTTGACTGATTTTTCTTTGGCTTTGGAGTATAATGCAGGTAACAATACAACAGAAGAAGTATTGAGACTTCCGGAATGATAGCTCGTTCTAAAGGTTGTCATATCGTAGTCTGCATCGATGAATTTCAGCAGATAGGCGATTTCCCTGATTCCTTGACCTTCCAGAAGAAGCTCCGCAGCGTATGGCAATTACAGAGCCATGTATCTTACTGTCTTTATGGAAGCAAGAAGCACATGATGGAACAGATGTTCCAGAATGCCAGTTATCCATTCTATCGCTTTGGTGATTTCTTCTATCTGAATAAGATAAGCGAGAAAGACTGGGTGGAGTATATCTGTCAGCGATTCGAATCTACCGGCAAGCATATTTCTGAAGAGTTGGCTCGTGAAATCTGTCAGGTAACAGACAGATATTCCTCTTATGTACAGCAGTTGGCATGGTTTGTATGGCTGCGAGTGCAGGATGATTCTGCAGCTACAGAAGAAGACTTGAAATATGGAATAGACCGGTTGCTGGATGCTTGCGAGCCTTTGTTTATCCAGCAGACCGAAGACCTTTCTGCCTATCAGATGAATTTCCTGCATGCCATCATCAATGGAGTACATACAGGCTTCACGCAGACAGCGATATTGGAAACCTATCGTCTGGGTACTGCCGCCAATGTAACCCGCCTCAAGAAATCCTTGATGGTGAAAGATCTGATTACGATTCCTGCTCCTAAGCATCTGGAAATGAGTGACCCCATCTTGGCGTTGTGGCTCAAGAGAAGAGTTTGGAAATGATGTTCCCTGGAGTTCCAAAGCATCCTAGGCAAAAATATAAAAATATAGTAAACAAATGAAGATAAAGATAAATCCAAAATACGAAGAGATGAGAAGTTTCATCGAACGCATCCCGGATGTGTTCGAGAAGGAAGGACGTGTGATTTACACGGGTCGCAATCTTATTAAGGTGATGGAAGTTCCTGATGGAACTGTTATTAATGTGAAGCGCTATCATGCGCCAAAGGGACCCAACAGACTGATTTATTCCCTAGGCATCAGAAAGCCTAAGGGAGAGCGTGCCTTCGAATATCCGATGATATTGGAGAAGAAAGGCATTGGAACCCCTACACCTATTGCCCTTATCGAAGAGCGTAATGCCATCGGGCTTTTGGATATACCTATCTCATCACCCTGCAGTGTGACAACCTGCATACGCTTTACGCAGTGGGCGATGCAGTCCCTGGCACCTACGAGAAACTGGCTAAGGCGCTGGCGCATTTTGCTGCTGATATGCATAATAAGAAAATCCTGCATAAGGATTTTACGCCAGGCAACGTGTTGTGGAAACAGGATGATGAAGGCTTCCATTTCATCATCGTGGATATCAACCGCATGAAGTTTGGAGAAATCAGCGTCAAGGAAGGACTCTATAATCTCCGAAAGTTCTGGGGACCTAAGGAATTCATCCGAATCCTGGTCTCTGAATATGCCAAGGTAAGAGATTACAGCGTGGATGAGGCTGTAGATTATGTGATGAAGGAACGCGCCAAGTTCTGGACCCGCTATGGCAAGAAGCATCCTATTAAGTTTAAACTGGAGTTATAGGAAACGAATTAAGTTTAAGCCATAAGCAACTTCTCAAGTTTAAGCCTGAGCTATAAGTGCTAAACTCTTGCAAGTAAATTCCACACGCCTGAAAGGGCGTGTGGAATTTACTTGCAAGAGTTCAATTATTTTATATATACAAATTTCAAATTACCTGGTCCTATGTCTCTTTTGCAACGTGCAAGAAGCATGGTTGGAGATTCCTGCATGTTTGCGGCTGGTGAGGCAACAATCTTATCTTTACCGTAGTATCGGGCAATTCCCTGATTGATCCAATATCCTGGATAAATCATGATGTCATTGAATGCATCCGAAGGCATTTTTACCGTAAGAGGCTTCAATGTTATGGCACTTTGGTATTCGTCTTCAATGCCAGTTCACGCTCGTTCATTTCCTTGTCAAATTTCACGGCAGTTCCTTTCAACATAAGTGAAACGGTTCTGTTGGTTGTCCTTTCCTTGAGACTTACGGATAATATCAAGATGACAATGGCACAATATGGCGCATACTGCAGCGAGTTGGCATATTTCTTCTTAGATGCCGTTACTAAATCTATAATGGCAGAGCTTAATGGCGCTTTTGCCTCAGCCTTTCTCAGAACAGCTCCAGAAAGATAATAAATATTGATGCAGATGAGCCACAGGTGTATATACGAATAGATGTTCTGTACTCTGCCCGGTCCTCTTGTTCCCATGGCATAGCTGTGGGCGAAGAAGAATGAACTGTAAAGCGTAACGGTAATCAGGATGCATAGCCAAGGGTGAGAGAACTTGAATCTCGAGCTACTTGCCGCCTTGACAAGGGTAGGGCTAAGAAGCACCAACATCAGAATTTGAGCGATATTGATGGATTCTGATAAGAACTCGAAGCTCTTTCCTATTGCCATGAAGAATGCAACGACAACATTTGGCTTGCTTTCTATGGTAACTTGTCTGAACGCATTACCAGGAGCCAACACGCTGAAAAGGAAGGCGATGCCATAGATGGTGAGAATAGTAATATATAAACGTGGCCATTTTCTTTGTTCCATCTTCATGATGAGAATGGCTGCAAACAGAATCGCTCCCATGCCAAGTCCTGACACGAAGTTTCCGCCGGCAATGATGATGGATAGAACGATGGACGCCCCTCCGATAAGGGCTTTCTTGAACTTGGAACTACTTAATTGATATCCTATGAGCAGAGATGCTAAAAACAGAGACATGCTATAGAATAAAGTGTAGTACATCGCCCCGTTATACCAATAGAATGCATCGTAGTATGACCATGTAAACTGGATGGTCATCAGAACGAAGAGGGTAGATACGAAGAGATATTCCAATCTGGACGAATGGAGTAATTTTCGCATAACCATATATAATAAAGTGTAAGTGGAGGTCACCAAACTGAAAATCAAGATGAATGTTCCAAGCCAATATTGGCCGAATACTCCTGGTTGTAGAGCCATGAGAAAGCAGGCGGAATAGGTGCCCTGCCATGTATGATACATCGTCATAGCTACATTCCAGCTGTCTGAACGCAAGCCGGAAATGAATGGGTCTCATTCCAAATCTTATATACTTCTGCACCGAAGACATAATCATCCGCAAATGGATGAAGATACTGGCTTATCCATAACATGGGAATGATGGATATGATTAGAACAGCAATAGCTACTCCTGTTACAATTTTCAATTGCTTCTTATTCATAACTGCTTTTATCCTTTTATATTATTTTCTTTTTACTTCTTGTTCTTTCTTTACTTCTTACTTTCTCTATATTATAACATCCTTATTGCCATAATCTTGCATGCAAGATAAACAATAAATGTTAAAGCTTATATTGTGTATAGGTGCAAAGGTACTAAACATAATTAAGTATCACAAATATTTCTTGTATTTTTTGCTGTTTTAGCGTTTTTTTTCGTATCTTTGCAAAACAAATAAATTACAAATGATACATATTGCGCTTACCATAGACGAAAATTATGTACGTTATTGTACAGTAGTGATGGCTTCTATTTTGGAAAATAACAAAATGGATGATATCACATTCCATATTGTTGCTAATGATTTAACGAGTAATAGTAAAACAATTATATTTAATCAAGTTAAAAATAGTAAAGCTTTGGTGAGTTTTTATACTGTGCCATCGCTTTTACTCGAAGCTTATGAACTTAAATGGGGGCATAAGCGTCTTTCTATGACTGTCTTTTATAGATGTTTGTTAGCTACCATATTACCGGAAACTATAGAAAAAGTAGTCTATATGGATTGTGATGTGTTGGTGTTGCAATCATTAAGAGATTTGTGGAATACGCCAATGGAAAATATTGCAGTGGCAGGTGTACAAGACTTATTGGAAACTCCTAAGGAATATTTCAGCCGTTTAGAATATGATAGCAAATATGGATATTTTAATGGTGGTATGTTGTTAATCAATTTAGATTACTGGCGTAAACATAATGTAGAAAATCGTCTTAAAGAATATTTTAGAGCCAATTTAGATAAAGTTGTTCGTAACGATCAAGACATTATGAATGCGGTTTTATATAAAGAAAAACAGATGTTGGATATGAAATGGAATGTCCAAATTGATGTGTTCTTGACAAAACATTATTCAGATATAAATTTGAGGAATAAATGTCTTGCAGTTGCTGGTGATATTGGTATATTGCATTATTGCTACCGTAAAAAGCCATGGCATTATAATTGTATTCATCCGATGAGAGACTTGTTTTTCAAATATCAGAAGTTGACTCCATTCGATGATTATTCTCGTTTGCAGAAACCATTATCGAAAATACATTGTTTCTTGCATAATTTGCCTTATACTTTAGGTATTAAGGAGTCTAAAATCTTAGACAAGAAAAAGTTTGAGAGATATTTGGAGGAAAAGGATAATTAGATATAAGCATAAAAGAATATGATACCAAAGGTAATACATTTGTGTTGGTTCAGTAATGACCCTTATCCTGTAGAGATAAAGGTTTGTTTGGATACATGGAAGTGCCTGATGCCCGACTATGTAGTTAAAGTTTGGGATTATGCTGCGGCAAAGTCTATTGGCTGTGCCTTTATCGATGAGGCCCTGGAGGCTCGAAAGTGGCTTTCGCTGCCGATGTGGTGCGATTCTATGCCGTATATAAGGAAGGCGGCATCTATATGGATAGCGACATCTATCTGCATCGCCGTTTCGACGAGATTCTTCCAGAGGATGCTTTGCCACTTTCAACGAGAAGGATAAGGAGGAGTTTGGCTTGCAGGCTGCCTTCTTTATGGGTACTGCTGGCAATGCGTTCTGCCAGAAGATGTTTGAATATTATCAGAACCGCCATTTCAAGAATCCGGATGGCTCTTTCAATGATACGATTTCACCTTATACGATGTCGGCTGTGGCGAAGTCTTTCGGATGGCAGATGAAGGACGAAAAGCAAGTGATGCCTGGCTTGACAGTTTATCCTACGCATTTTGTTGCTCCCAACAATCATTATCCGGTGGATAGCGAGACGATAGGAGTGCATCGCGTTGCGGGTAGCTGGCGAAAGAGAAAACTGGGACGATTCCTTGAGATTAAGGTCAAGCATTTATGGCATGTAGTAAAATATGCCCTTTTTAAAAAGTGAGAAAGGCATATCTTACTATGTGTAATTATTTGGAGAGTATAAACTATACTATCGATCATTCCTGAATAGCCTTTTTCAGATTCTCGCCATTGTTGATGCTATTGCCATCTGTTTTGTTTGGGTAAGCATACCGGCATATTCTTCTTCCGAAATGCTGCTAGGCGCCCAGGAAGTTCTTTCAGGGAGTTGATGGCAAATCCCACTCCCTTCTCTTCTACAAGCGGAGCAATGGCAGATTCTTTCCATACGATGATAGGTAATCCGGCACGCAGGTAGAAGGATGCTTTGTGTGGGGTGTTGTATTTCAGATAGCTTCCAAAGTCGCCATGACATTCTTCCAGGGAATCTCCATCCCATACCAAACCGAAGTTTCCATGCACTTGCTTGATGAAATCGTCGGCATTCATAAAGCCATGCCATACAATGTTCTTGTCTTTTGCCACGGCATCATAATCTTCCATGTTTCCATAAAGATGAAACTTAAACTGGTAATCCAGTTCCTTCATCTTCAGGATAAAGGCGCTTTTGCGCAGGTTGAGCGAGCCGGCATATACGATATCCCAGATCTCATTGTTTTTGTGCTTTTTATCTGAAGCTATAGATGGTGACAGATAATCATGGAAACCTAAAGCTCCAACAGGCTTTTCTAAGCCTTGCTGCTCAAGCCACAGCTTCATCGCCTGGTTGGTGGCGATGATATAGTCGGTGTGGCTCAGGCGTTTCAATTCCTGCTCAATAGTTAATTTCTTTCGTCTGAAGCTACCTAAATCATGAATTAGGGAAATGGTCTTGGCTCCTTTGAAATGTGCCACATTGCAGATAAAGGAGAAATATTTCTTTACGGGATATTGCAGTACGATGACATCTCCCTTCTGAATGCGAGAGCAGGCAATCAAAGTGCTTGCCAGGTTATAGAAGAATGCCAGAAACTTGTTTTTGTCGATTTTGCAAGGCAAACCGATGCTTGCTGCCCCCATCGAGTGCAGCACCTTTTCGTAATCTGTCTTTGCCTTGTTGCCAGCACTTGTCTGATTGTAATAAGTGCGGCTGATATAACATAATCTTCTTTCCTTCATATAGCCTATTGATTAGTTCCTTGTGATAGTATCGAATTACATCTCTCTTGGCACAACCTTCCCCTTCACCACTTCATATCGCTTGTCAAACTCCTCCTGGTTCGCTTCCATCTGTTATGCGTCCATAAATAATAAGGTGGATTCTTGCGGATGGTGGCTTCCAGCATCTGGAAGAAGCGACGGGTAATCTCGTGCTCCGGCAGGGTGTTGGGCTCACGGGTGATGAGCTTGTAGGTTGCCGTGTAGTAGCCTCGCTTAGGGCGCGACATCTCTACATAGAACACGGCATCGTTCATCTTTCTCATGATTCTCTCGCCGCCCGTAAACACCGGGGTTTCGGGATGGTTGAGGAAAGGAAGCCACAGGTGGATGTTCTCCCACTTGGGACCCTGGTCGCTGATGTAGCCGAAGATGCTCATGATGCCCTTGCGCTTGTAATCCACCAGATAGCGGAGGATTTCTTTCTTGGGCACCACCACGCCATTCTCCTCGTGAGAACGGATGCGCTTGAAGAGCTCGTCGAAGGCATGGTTACGCAGAGGGTGATAGATGAGGCCTATCTTGCGTGACTTGGGCAGTTCGATACCCACGCATGAGAGCCACTCCCAGTTGCAGTAATGGCCCAGGATAGCTGCCACGTTCTGACCTTCCTGGAAACATTGCTCCACTTCCTCGCTGTTGATGACCTGGAATCGCTGGCGCAACTCCTTGTCACTGATGCTGAGCAGTTTGACAGCCTCGAAGAAGTAATCGCTGAACCAGCGATAGAACTTCTTCTCAATGTCGATAATCTCTTCTTCTGATTTCTCGGGAAAAGAGCTGGTGAGATTCTTACGCGCAATACCTCTGCGGTACTTGATGACGTAATACATCATGAAGTACTCGAAGTCGGCAATGCAATAGAGCAGCCTGAAAGGCAGCAGCGATATTGCATAAAAGAATGCATAAACAATCTTAACCATCTGTAAAACTATAAATTCTTAACTATTAACTATTTACTCAATTACACCTGCTGCATATCATGCAACTTCTTGTAATATCCGTCTTTTCTAATCAGTTCATCGTGGGTACCGCGCTCCACAATCTTACCCTCGTGCAATACGCAGATTTCATCGGCATGCTTGATGGTACTCAATCGGTGAGCCACAGCCACGGTGGTACGGGTTTTCATCAGTTTCTCCAAGGCATCCTGTACCAGGCGCTCGCTCTCGGTGTCGAGGGCTGATGTCGCTTCATCGAGGATGAGGATAGGAGGATTCTTGAGGATGGCACGGGCGATGCTGACACGCTGACGCTGGCCACCGGAAAGTCTGCCGCCTCGGTCACCGATATTTGTATCAAAACCATGCTCCGACTTGGTAATGAACTCGTAAGCATTGGCTATCTTAGCTGCATTGGCTATTTCCTCATCCGTAGCATCGGTCTTGCCGAATCGGATGTTGTCCTTGAAACTTGCATTGAAGAGGATAGCCTCCTGGTTTACATTTCCTATCAGCATGCGAAGGTCATGTACGGCAAGGTCTTTCACATTGATGCCGTCAATCAGCACCTCGCCTTCCTGTACATCATAGTAACGAGGAATCAAATCTACCATCGTACTCTTACCGCTACCGCTCTGACCAACGAGAGCCACGGTCTTGCCTTTTGGTATCACGAGGTTGATATCCTTTAATACATATACCAGTTCTGCGCTCTTTCGGTCGGTATAGGCGAAGGAAACGTGGCGGAACTCTATCTGATGTTCGAAGCTGCTGATATGCTCAGGGTTCTCCTTGTCCTTAATTTCCACCTCAGCCTGCAGAATCTTGTCGATACGCTCCATACTTGCCAATCCCTTTGGGATATTGTAACTCGCCTTGGAGAATTCCTTCAGTGGGTTGATGATGCTGTAGAGCATCACGAGATAGAAGATGATGGTAGGACCGTCGATTCTGCCGTAATCCAGAACCAGGATACCGCCAAACCACAATACCACTACGATGAGGATGGTTCCCAGGAACTCACTCATCGGGTGTGCCATCTGCTGGCGGATATTTACGCGCATGATGTTGTCGCGGTAGTTGCTGTTAACCTGATTGAAACGCTTGTTCATCTTTTCTTCTGCACAGAACGCCTTGATGATGCGCAAGCCGCCCAGGGTTTCTTCTACCATACTCATCGTGTCGCTCCAAAGTGCCTGTGCCTCGATACTGTGTGCCTTCAGTTTCTTGCCCACTACTCCCATGAACCAGCCGAAAGGTGGTACAAAGAGAATGGTGAAGAGGGTGAGCTGCCAACTGATGCAGATCAGCGTAACGAAATAGAAGAGAATCAGGATAGGGTTCTTGAAGAGCATGTCGAGCGACGACATGATGCTGTTCTCCACTTCCTGCACATCACCGCTCATGCGGGCAATGATATCTCCCTTGCGCTCCTCGCTGAAGAAACCGAGCGAGAGACTGTTTATCTTCTGGTAAATCTGGTTGCGGATGTCTCTTACGATACCTGTACGAATAGGTATGATGGTGGCTGACGAGAGGAAATAGGCTCCCGTCTTGAGGAATGTCATGAAGGCTAGGAATATGCCGATGACCAAAAGGCTGTTGATGCACTATGGACAACAATAAACTCCTGAATATAATAATACAGGTTATTGGTTGCAACCTCCTTGATGCTACCCCAATCTCCATTCCAGTGCATATACTCGTTGACACGGATACCACCATCTACTTTGAACAGGATTTGCAGGATTGGTATCAAGGCTGCAAACGAAAAGATGTTCAATACCGCAGACAGGATATTGAACAGGATTGACAGTCCCAGATACTTTTTGTATGGAGGACGAATCGGCGTAAAATTTGCAAGAATTCCTTCATAGGTGCAAATATAGTGCTTTTTAAGAAAACCGCCAAACTTTTGGCGGTTTTTCTTGTTTATATTCTGTTTTTTCTTTCAGAAGAGTCTTTTTATTCAGAAAAAGCTGTTCTGAAGAGTTTGGTTTTACTCCTTTACTTCTTCTCCGAAGAGAGTAGCAGAGGTAGAACCGGTGATGCGAACCTTCACGAACTCTCCGATGTGGTGGTTGCCCTTATCGATGACAACCGCCTTGTTCTGTTCTGTTCGACCCATCATCTGCTCGCGGCTACGCTTGCTGAAGTTCTCGATGAGGATGGTGAATACCTTGCCCTCATCCTTCTTGTTCTGTTCGGCGCTCACCTCGGTTTGCAACTTGATAAGTTCGTTGAGGCGGGCTATCTTGGTTTCCTCAGAAACGTTGTCTGGCAGGTGCTTGGCTGCGTAGGTGCCGGGCGCTCTGAATACTTGAACATGAAGGCGCTGTCGAATCCTACTTCCTTCACCAGCGAGAGGGTTTCCTGATGGTCTTCCTCGGTCTCGTCGTGATAACCCACGAAGATGTCGGTGGTGATGCCGCAGCCTGGAATGATGCGCTTGATATCGGCGATGCGCTGCAGATACTCCTCACGGGTGTATTTGCGGTTCATCAGCTTCAAAATCTTGTTGCTTCCGCTCTGTGCAGGGAAGTGGATGTGCTTGCAGAGGTTTGGCTCTTCGGCAATGGCGTGGAGGATGTCCTCGGTCATATCCTCTGGGTTAGAGGTGGTGAAGCGCACTCGCATATCCGGTACAGCCTGGGCTACCATGTGGAGGAGCTCGGCAAAGGAAAGACTGCCTTCCTCGCGCTTGCCCGATGGCGAGAGACCATAACTGTTTACATTCTGTCCAAGCAGGGTAACCTCCTTGAAGCCACGCTGCTGCAAATCGCGAACCTCACGCAGGATGCTCTCAGCATCGCGGCTGCGCTCACGTCCACGGGTATAAGGCACGATGCAGTAGTGGCAGAAGTTGTTGCAACCACGCATGATGCTTACGAAACCGCTCACTCTGTTGCCACCGATGCGCTGAGGTACGATGTCACGGTAAGTCTCGGTCTTAGAGAGTTCGATGTTGATGGCGTTGGTTCCCATCTCGCACTGCGCAATCATATCCGGCAGGTTGAGATAGCTGTCTGGTCCGCAAACGAGATTGGCATAGTGGTTCTGGATGAGGTCATCCTTCACGCGCTCTGCCATACAGCCCAAAACGCCGAGAATCACCTTTCTTCCCTTTTTCTGCTCTGCATGCAGGGTGTCGAGGCGATGATAAATCTTGTTCTCTGCATTCTCGCGGATACTGCAGGTGTTCAGGAAGATGGCATCAGCCTCTTCTTCTTTCTCACAAATTTCGTAGCCAGCCATCTGCATCACAGAGGCAACTACCTCACTGTCTGCCACGTTCATCTGGCAGCCATAAGTCTCAATAAATAGTTTCTTCATTGTTCTAGATGAATTCTATTCGTTTATAATGTTATTGTAATTAAAATATGTAACTATCTGAATTTCTGTCGCGAAGAAGGAGTATGATGCTCTATCATTCCCTTCGATACTGCCATCAATGCAAAATAGATGACGACGGCAGAGATGAGGCCGGCGATGGCATCAATGAGATAATGCGCCTGAATATATACGGTAGCCAGACACAGGAAGATGTAGAATGGCAACATCATGTATAGCATTTTTCTGTTGCCGGCATGCCAGACCAGGAGCATGCAGATGGTGCTCACGCCCACATGCGAACTTGGGAAAGCGGCTGTAGGACGCTCGCCGGCGTTCTTGGCGTCTTCTACAAGCTGGTAGAAGATTCCATCGGTGTAGCCCGGTGTCGGCAGGCAGTTGGTATGGGTATTGAAGTAATCGCCCAAAGCCGGGAAGATGCCTTTGGTTATTTCTGATATCCCTACTGCATCAAAGTAGAAGGTCGGACCCGCTACCGGTACATAGATGTAGATGAGATAGTAGATAAAGAAACTGGTGAGCATGACGAATGCAGCTCTTTCAGCCTCATAATATCTGCAGAAGAAATAATAGAATGAAACCAATGCAATCATCGGATAATACATAAAGTAGCCCATCGACATCAGTTCGCTTACTACAGCCCAAGGCAGGGCTTTGGCAAAGAGCAGGGCGGGTTGACAGCCGAAAAGATCCTGCTCCCAACCTGCAAAGATATGGTCGAGATTTGGGAACATGCGGTTGATTTCGTAGGTGTCGGGATACCACCAGGCAAGCAAAGCCATCTGGGCAATGATGCGCACCATCTTGGTGATGCGGCAAGGTATCATGCGGTATACTGCCCAAAGAGCGATGGTCATGACGAGCACTCTCAGTCGTCCCCAAAGCATAGCTTCCGGGTTTACGAGTTTGGTATAGGTAAAGAGCATGGTGATAATGGTGATTGCCATATATCCCAGCATGACCCATTCCAGTGTCATCAGTCCCTTCTTCGGGTTCTTGTCTATCTTGAAATAATCTTTTATCACGCTTCTTATTAGTTTATAATTTATAGTTTACAGTTTATAGGGCAATCTCGCTATACGGTGTAGCCGTTATCAACTATCAACTATTAACTTTTAACTATTAACTAGTTTACAGCCATCCGTTATCCTTGTACCACTTGATGGCGAGCTTCACACCTCTTTCCAGTGGATAATGAGGATGATAGCCCAGTTCATCCATGGCTGGCTCAATATCACATCGCCAGTTGCGCTGTTTCAGAATGTTGTACTTATCATTGTTCAGGGCCGACATCTTGCCCGTCATCCTTCCGAGATACTCTCCGAAGAAGGTTACGATGCGCAACACCCAGACAGGTGCCTTGATGCGTAGCATCCAAGGATTGCCTAACTCCTTTTTTATCAGGTCGCTGAAGGCAGCAGACTGATATACTTCTCCATCGCTGAGGAAGTATTTCCTGCCGTTCATTCCATGATCCAGAGCCAGGAATACAGCCTGTACCACGTCCTGTACATATACAAAAGTGATGTCCTGACGCTTGAATCCTACAGCAAAGTCAACATGTTGCTTGATGCTCTGCGCCATGAGAAAATAATCTTTCTCCCTAGGACCATAAACTCCTGTAGGGCGGAGGATGATATAAGGGAAGTTATTGCCGATGCTGTCCAGATAGCGTTCTGCCTCCAGCTTACTCTTTCCGTATGCAGTATTTGGCTTAGGAGTATCATGTTCTGAGATTTCCTGATAAGGCTGCTCTTCGCGGATGGCTCCAAAGATGCTGAGCGAACTGACAAAGACAAATCGCCTGATAGGCATCTGGAGGCGCAGAAGGACGTTCACCAGATGCTTGGTTCCCTCTGTGTTTACCTTATAAAAGTCCTCTGCATGCAGGCACTTCGTTGCGCCGGCTGCATGCACTATATAGTCGAACTCGTGCGGGGCGAGTTCTTTCTCCAACTCTTCCTCTGAAGAAAGATTGAGATTGATAAAATGGATGCGCTCGTCTTGCAGATACTTTCTGGAACTGGTAGGGCGTACTGCCGCCCAGGTTTCCATGCCCTGTCTTAAGGCCTCTTCCACGATGTAGCTGCCGATAAAGCCCGACGCACCCGTTACTAGAATCTTCATTAATTATTTATAAAATTGCAATTTTGGCTGCAAAGATACTATTTTTTCATGAGTTATCCACATTGTTATGCAAAAATTATTTTAAATTCTTCTGTTTCTTCACAAAAAGTATTATCTTTGCACTTATGACGCAAGTATCAGGTTTTATATTGTCCTCAGAGTTTGAAGTCTCGGAAACATTCACAGAAATATCCGAACTTTCTTCCAGCGGTTTCAATGTCCTGCTCCAAGCCAAGCGCAACGGTCAGTGGTGGATATTGAAATCGTTGAAGCCTGATGTGTGTCATGATTCTACCTTCCTGCAGCTTCAGCAGAAGGAATATGATATTCTTGCCCGTCTTGACCATCCCGGTATTGTGAAGGTGGAGGGGTTGGAAGAAGTTGAGGGATACGGCAGGTGTATCGTGATGGAATGGATAGATGGCGTGACGCTTGATGAGTGGCTTGCCCAGAAGCATTCCGGTTTGGAGCGCCGGCAGATTGCCCGCCAGCTTTTGCTGGTGATGGAGTATGTGCACGATCAGCAGATTGTGCATCGCGACCTGAAACCTGCCAATATCATGATAGCCCGTAACGGAGGTACGCTCAAGTTGATTGATTTCGGGCTCTCTGATGCCGATAGCTATACCATTCTGAAGAGCCCTGCCGGTACCGAAGGGTATGTTTCGCCTGAGCAGCAGGAGGAGAGTGTGCCTGATGTGCGCAATGATATCTACAGCCTGGGAGTCATCTTGAAGGAGATGCGGCTGGGATGGTCTTGCCGTTGGGCTGTCAAGAGATGTTTTCTTCCTTTAGAGTATCGGTATCCTAATGTGTTAGCTTTAAGGATGCATATTCAGTCGCTTCATCGTCGCCTAATAGCTTTAAACTGTCTTCTCGCTTTTTTAGTTTTGGGCACATCAGGTATTGTTTTATATAATAAGGTGGTAAAGCCAGAGATACTATACGATGTGGTTGCTCAGTTTACTGTAGGCAACCTGGTGTATAAGTCTTGGGGTGGTGGTTTGGTTACTGTAAGTGCTGCCAATGACCGGGATTCAGTCATCGAGATACCTGCTACCGTGAAATATAAGGGTATGGATTATCGTATAGATGAGTTGGAGGATAGTGCCTTTGCTGCTCACCCTTTCTTGAAGCGGGTCGTGATGCCTGATAATCCCAAGTTGCATGTGATGAAACATATCTTTGCTGGCAGTCCTAATCTGGAGGGTATATATTTCCGTAGCAAGACACCACCTATGTTGGGCAATGCAATCTGGAGGGTGACGATGGATGATATCTTTGAGACTCCTAGTTTTGGGAAGATTGTTCTCTATGTTCCTAAGGGTAGCAAAGATGCTTATTGCCGTTCACCGTGGGGGCACTTTACTTATATTGTGGAGTTTGAGAAATGACAACGATAAAATTAAAAATGGCACTCCCTGTTTTTGAGGGGATGCCATTTCTTTGTTAAAAGGATATGGTTTGAGATTCATTTGAATCTCAGACCGCAGGGATGTTATATCTGTCCTGCTCTAATATCCCGGGTTCATAGAAAATGATTCAAATGACTATAAATACGCTTTCAGATTTTATTTTATCTCCCAAATCAATCGTAAGCGGCTCCGCGTTTATACCTTGCCCTTTATCGTAAAAGTTCTTACCTTTGCACCATAATTTTAAAAGCAACGAAATTATGAGAGCAACAGAACGTTATGAGAGGGCATGGAATGCCTTCCAGA
>ENA-OQBJ01000289-OQBJ01000289.1-human-gut-metagenome-genome-assembly--contig:-NODE-289-length-27218-cov-9.884242_pt1 | contig 27218 bp, 20 predicted proteins | sample MGYA00242743_ERZ504545 | MGnify/ENA primary metagenome ERZ504545 (study PRJEB26092, sample SAMD00036252) | human gut metagenome | host: Homo sapiens | study: EMG produced TPA metagenomics assembly of...
ATTTTTCTTTCTGGTCAGCGTCTTTTCCCACAGATTTCACGGATTTCACAGATTTATTTTGTATTTTTGCACTCCAAAACATTAAGATAACAATAAATATGAAGAAAAAGAATGGTATGAAGGTGGCACTTGCATCAACGGTGATGCTGCTGATGGCAAGTCCGGCTTTCGCCCAGAAATACAAGGTGGCGAAGGTGGAGAGAACCCGAATATTGGTTGATCAGAAATGGGATGCACTGCCTGATGCTGAGGCTACCCGATTTATCGCTCCTTATAAGAGTAAGGTAGACAGTATCATGGGCCCTGTTGTAGGTCATATTGCTCATGATATGACCCGTCACCGTCCGGAGAGCGAACTCAGTAACTTGCTCTGTGACATCCTGGTATGGGGCGGCAAGCAGTTTGAAGAACAGCCTGTTTTCGCTGTTTACAATATGGGTGGCATCCGTTCCAATCTTGCCAAGGGCAAGGTTACTGTAGGCGATGTGAACGATATGGCTCCTTTCGAGAACAAAATCTGTTTCCTGACCCTGAAGGGCGATAAGGTTCTGGAGCTTTTCCAGCAGATAGCTCATCGTGGAGGCGAAGGCTTGAGCCATGCTGTTAGAATGGTTATCACCAAGGATGGCAAACTGAAGAGCGTTACGCTGAACGGTGAACCAGTTGATCCGGAGAAGAGTTACCGCGTTGCAACCCTCGATTATCTTGCCGAAGGTAATGACCAGCTCGTAGCCTTCAAGAGCGGAACCGATGTCTTTGCTCCTAAGCAGAAAGAGAACAATGTGCGCTACATCATCATGAATTATTTCCGTGAGATGAAGGCACAGGGCAAGGTGGTGGAATCTAAGATTGAAGGCCGCTGCGTGGTAGAATAGTTAATAATTTATAGTTGATAATTCTGATGAAACATACATTATTATATATAGGTCTGGCTCTGGCATCCTTCATGATGCAGCCGGCAGCCGTTCAGGCTAAAACTAAGAAAGAGGCAAAGGTGGTAAAGCAGCTCGTAGTGCTCCATACCAACGATACGCATTCATGCGTAATGCCTATCAATCCGAATCTCGCAGATACGGCAACTGCCAATCGTGGCGGTTTCCTCCGTAGGGTGGCGATGATCAGTCAGGAGCGTAAGGCGAATCCCGACTTGCTGCTCTTTGACAGTGGCGATTTCTCGCAGGGTTCACCTTATTACTCTCTCTTCAAGGGAGATGTGGAAGTAGGACTGATGAACGAGATGAAATATGATGCTGCTACCATCGGAAACCATGAGTTTGATTTCGGAATAGACAACATGGTGCGCATCTTCAAGATGGCGAAGTTCCTATCGTCTGCTCCAACTATGATTTCACCGGTACCGAACTGGCAAATGTCGTAAAGCCTTATACCATTATCAAGCGCAAGGGACTGAAGATTGGCGTTTTCGGCTTGTGTCCGGAACTTGCCGGCTTGGTAACCGAAGTCAACTATGGCTGCATCAAGTATCTCGATCCTATCGCCAAGGCAAAGGAAATGACAGAGATATTGAAGAAGAAAGAGAAGTGTGATGTCATCATCTGCATCTCCCACCTGGGCTGGAAGATAGATGGCATCGACGATTCCGAGGTAGCCCCAGCCACCCGTGACATCGACCTGATACTGGGCGGTCATAGCCATACCTACTTCAAGCAGTTGGAGTATCTGAATAATCTCGATGGCAAACCGGTGCCAGTCGACCAGAACGGCAAGAGCGCTATCTGGGTAGGAAAAATGACATTGGATATTGTGAAGAATAAATAAAAAAGAAGGTTGATACCAGGCAAAATGCGAGGTATCAACCTTTTCTTTAATTATCTATTCCTAAAACGTTAATCTTTTCTCAAATCCTTATTCCTTGTTGGAAGAAGCATAGAGACCGATGCAGGCACCGAGGAAGCCACCGCTCTTCTGGGTGCTCAGGTTAGATGCATCTACACCCTTGGCAAGAAGCTGCCAGCTGCCGCCTTCTTCGGCATAATAGAAATCATAATATCTGTCATGACCTTCTACCTTCAGCTTCAGCTTACCTCCCTTGATAGGAGCAGAGGCGATAGTTACGTTGTTCTTCTCGGCACGGGTCAGGGTAATCATCAGCTTGCCATTCTTCATGGTCTTACCCAATACGAAGTTGTGGTCTTCCTTCTGGAGAAGTGCCAAGCCTGCGATATCCTTGTCGTTGCGAGGAGTAAAGTTGATTTCTGTCTCAGCTGTGAAGGTGCCGTGCTGCTGACGTGCCCAGATGGCAGACATCGGCTCACGCTTGTAGATGTTGCCTGGCAGGAGATTGAACTTCAATTTGCCGTTTTCTACCTTGTAACAGTCAACGAAGTCGCGGAGGAACATCCAGCGTGGATTCAACTCTTTCAGACCCGCCTTATTGTTATCAACTTCGAAGTTATCCACATAAGAGAAGTTGCCTGAGAACTCATTCTTTGCGGCAGGCTTCAAACCAGCCTTCTCTCCAACGGTAGAGATAGGAGTATTCTTGGCAAGAATCTCTGGCCATCCATTCTTCCAGGTTACCGGCAGGAGATAAGTATCGCGACCTGTGTTGTACATATCCTCTTCATAAGGACGGCAAGCCAGGAATACAGCCCACCAGTTACCCTTGCCATCTTCTACGATGTCGGCATGACCAGCACTTGATACTGGGTCCTTGCGGTTAGGGTCGAGACCGGTACGCTGGGTAAGAATAGGGTTGTTAGGGCATTCCTCCCATGGTCCCATCGGATTCTTGGCACGCAGGATAACCTCGCTGTGCCATCCGCCTGTACCACCTTCGGCGCACATCAGATAATAGAACTTGCCCTTCTTGAAGAGGTGAGGACCCTCAATCCAGATAGGACGCGCTTCTACATGGGTTCCGCCACGCAGAATCTCCTTGAAGTCGCCCTTGATGCTGTCGCCCTTCACGTCGAATTCGAAGCAGCGGATAGCACGCTGACCCTCATAGTCGGCACCGCCAACTACCGGACCGTTATGCACGATATATCCCTTTCCGTTGTCATCGAAGAAGAAGCTAGTCGATGCCGTCAATCTTCTTCAGATAGATAGGCTCGCTCCAGCCTTTGGAAGGATCTTTTGATTTCACAAAGAAGTTGCCGGCTCCCACATTGGTGGTAATCATATAGAAGGTCTTGTTCTTCTTGTTATAGCTGATGGCTGGTGCGAAGATACCGGCTGATACCTGCTGGCCCTTCAATGGAACCTGTGATGTGCGGTCGAGGACATGACCGGCAGGCTGCCAGTTGACCAGGTCTTTACTGGTTGAGAGAGGCACACCTGGGAAGAAGGTAAACGAAGAGTTTACCAGATAGTAGGTGTCGCCTACGCGACAGAGTGATGGGTCTGGATAGAAACCAGCCAGTACCGGGTTGTAATACTGGTGAGTCTTGTCGATTTCAACATTGAAGCGAGCGTCATTGCCCGCATACTTGAAATAGTCAAACTCAGCTGTCTGCGCCTGTGCAGCGGCTGCAAGCGTCAGGGAAAGCGATAAGATTGCAATTTTCTTCATTTTATTATTGGGTTTAAAATTACAGAATGAGTATCTGAACTCATGGCTGAAACATGTATTCAGAATTCTGCTGCAAAGTTACCGCTTTCCTTTTAAATATACCCCCACAGAATGTTACCAACACTTTGCGAGGCGTATCATTAACATCTCTATATGTAACAAATACTTTATTTTGGGAAACATCTGGCCTTTTCTGCAGTGAAAAGGCTAGATTTTCCGGTGGGCCTGCATATAATCGCGAGGCGAAGAGCCATAAAAGTTCTTGAACATGGTGCTGAAGCTGGCTGGGTTGGAGAAACCGCAGCTAAACATGATGTCTGTTATCGTCTTGTTAGAGTGGGTTAGCAACTTTTCGGCATATTGCAGACGGGTATTGCGGATGAAGGCATGTGGTGTCTGGTTGGTCAGCTCCTTCATTCGGCGGTGCAGATGCACACGGCTCAGTCCTACTTCGCGGGCAATCATATCCACACTCAGGTCCTCATTATCCATGTTATCATTGATTACCTTCATCACCTGTTCCATCAGCTGGTCTTTTGGCGAAAGGGCTTTTTCTATCGCAATCTGCCTGTCGCTCTGTCTCTCGTTGCCCATAAACTTGTTTTTCAAAGTACGGCGCACGTTGAGCAGGTTGATGATGGTGCGGCGCAGAATGTCCATATTGAACGGCTTCACCACATAGGCATCGGCACCCGACTGCAAACCGGTCAGCTGGTCTTCCTCTCTGCTCATCGCTGTAAGCAGAATCACCGGAATGTGGTTGGTGTTCACATTGTTCTTGATCTTGGTACAGAGCGTATTGCCGTCCATCTCTGGCATCATGATGTCTGAGATAACGAGGCTTGGCTTCTGCTTGATAATCTCCGGCAGCGCCTCCTTTCCGTTGCAGAAGGTAAGGATATTGTAGGTTTCCTGTAGTTGGGTCTTCAGGAAATTACGTATTGCCTCATCGTCTTCTACCACAGCGATGGTGCTCTTTACCTTGCTTATGAAATCTTCTTCGGCGTCATTGGCTGTATCGGCAGCATTCTCTTCGTTTCCTTCCTCCATGTTTTCTTCCAGTTCCTTGATGTCTTCAGCAGTCTGTGGCTCCGGTGCATCTATCATTCTTCCGGTTTCAGATGCTCGTTGCCCAGAGGCAGCGTGATGAGGAACTGGCTTCCTTCCTTCCAGTCGGCTTCATCAAGTGTCTTGTTGTTGGCGGCTGTAATGGTTCCGTAGTGCAGTTCCACGAGTGAGCGCGTCAGGTCGAGACCGATTCCCGTACCTACATTCCGGTCATAAGAAGTGGTGGTACTCTGATAGAAGCGCTGGAAAATCGTTTCGAGCTTTTCCTCCTGAATGCCCTTGCCGCTGTCCTTGATGGCGATGCGGACATGATGAGGCGAGTGGGAGAGGGTGATACGGATTCTGCCGCCTGCAGGAGTAAACTTGAAGGCGTTTGACAGGACATTCATCAATACCTTGTCAAAGTTGTCGCGGTCTATCCATACCGGGAGGGCCTCGTCTTCGTGCTCAAAGGTGAATTGGATGCTCTTGCTATCGCCTGCTGGCAGAAGAGTTTGTATTCATCGCCAATAAAGGCAACCATATCGGTTTCGCTCATGTGCATCACCATCTGTCCCTTGTCAATCTTTCTCAGGTCCATCATCTGGTTAATCAGGTGCAGGATTCGTTCCGAGTTCTTACGCATCATATCGTAGATGCCCTGTCGGTGAGCGTCTTTGTCTTCCTTTATCAGCGTGAACAGCGGAGTGAGGATAAGGGTCAATGGGGTACGGATTTCGTGGCTGATGTTCATGAAGAACTTCAGTTTTGCTTCGCCCATTTCTTCCGCATGGATATGCTGCTGCAATATAAGCTGGTCTTCCATCTTGCGTTTGCGGTGCTTGATATAGAGCAGACAGAGCCCCAGGAAGGCAAGCAGATAGCAGAGTCTTGCCCAGATGCTGGCGTACCAGGCTGGGTGAATGATGATGGAGAACTCCTTGACAGGGGTTTCGTATCCGTTGCAGATGGCCTTGACACGGAACTTATAGGTACCTGCTGGCATGTGTGAGAATGACAGCTCGTTCATGCCAGACTGTATGGTTCGCCAATCCTCACCATTGATGCTGTAGGCGTAACTGATCTGCTCTACATTATTATATGTAAGAGTAGACAATTGGATGGTGAAGGTGTTGTCTTCATGAGATAAGGAGAACTTGTCGCTGTTGTAGGCGCCTTTGTCGGTGATAGTATAGATGCCCGATTCCATATCCGGGTATACAGGGTTGTTGCCAACAAGAAGTCCTGATATGGTAACTTTTGCCTGCCAAGGATGCTGTTTCACCTTGTCCGTATCAAACCAGTTGATACCGCCGGTTCCGCCCATCACCAGCATCTTTCCTCCCCAGAGCGTGCAGGCAGCTGCATCGCTGAACTCATTGCTCTGTAAGCCATTGTCCGAGAAGTACTTGTTGATAGTTCCTTTTTCTGTATCTACCTGGTTTAAGCCACAGGTGGTTCCTATCCAGATTCTGCCCTTGTAATCTTCTATGATGCTGGCTACGCTGTTGTTTGAAAGTCCAAGTTCTGTGTTGTAAATCTTCGGATGAGCATATCCCTTCTTCGGATCATAGCAGATTGCGCCGTCTTCAGTGCCAAACCATACGCGGTTCTTGCTGTCAGAATAAACGCAATGTGAGAAACAGCCCTTGTTCAGACAGTTGACGCCACCGAAAGTGGAAGTCCAGCTATTCTTCTGCTGGTCATAGCAAGCCAGACCCACAGAAGTGGCTACGAAAACCCGCTTACCATCTTTTGAGATGCTGAGTTTCACGAGGTAATCATTAGGAATACTATTCTTTTTCAGGTTGTTGTCGGCACCATCTTGTGCTTTCCATTGCTTGATGCTTCCATCAGGAGAAAGGCGGAAAAGTCCTTTGCCCATGGTAGCAAACCAGACATTTCCCTGTGGGTCTTCCTGGATATCAAAGATGCCCGCCTGGTTTCCAATGCCTAGGCTGAATGGATGGAAAGACCCCCCCGCATCTATAAATCCGATGCCGTCAGTATAGGTTCCTACCCATGTTCTGCCTTTCTTGTCTTTGCAGAGTGCCAGTACCGTGGTGTTGCTTAATAGATGGCTGTTGATGCTACCGGTTTTTATGTCAAAGAGGTAAAGACCATCCTTGTCGGTGCCTACCCAGACTTGATTGCCCTGGTTGGCACACAGACTTGTGATGCTGTTTTCGCCTATCACATTGCGGTTGCCCAAACGGTAGCCCATATAGTTGAAATCGCATTGAGCCTGCGACTGCATGAATACGCCCTTCTGGAGCATACTCACCCAGATGTTTCCCGTAAAATCTTCTATAATGCTGGAAATCTTGCTCTTGGCAAGATTTACTTCACGGCTGAACAGAGGATTATTTTGCAAGAATCCTGTTACAGGATTATACACGAAGATACCCATACCATCGCAACCGATAAACAAGCGCTGGTCGCGGCTGATATAGATGTTGTCAATAGGAAGATTGCCTATGCCGGCTATCTTGGTGAAGATGGTTGAACCAGCCTTGAGAAGGTAAATACCATCATTCTTGGTAGCAAGATAAATGTTGCCCTTGTCGTCTTGCCTGATATCTTGTGTGTTAAGTTGCTCTGTTCCCATGATGCGTGAAACAAGCTTGCCGTTCTTTTCTTTCCGATACAGCTTTCCGTTTTCCAGGATAATCCAGAGCCTTTCTTGTTTGTCTTCCAGAATCTTATGTATGTATTTCAGATTCTCCACTTCTCCTTTCATGGTGTAACAGGCGTTTGCATCTGTTTTCTTGGTCATGATGCCGTAACCGGAGGTAACGACAGCAATATCGCCATTGTGCAAACGGCTTACCTGGGTAACGTAAGTGTTTATAGGCTTATTTCTTGAATCGAGCATAGGTACGTTGCTGAATCTTTTACCATTAAGTATAAGTAGCGACTTGTTTGTTCCCAGCACAATACGCCCCTTTTCATCCTGTGTTATACAGTTGATATAGTTGCTGTTGAGCCCGTTACTGTTGTTGTAGGCTTTTCTGATGACCATAAAGTTATAGCCATCATAGATATTCAAGCCGTTACGGGTGGCAATCCAAATGAAACCATTTGAATCCTGGAACACCTGAGTGGCAAGGTTGCTCGAAAGCTGGTTGTCTGAATTGAAAAGTTTTCCTCGCTGCGCCATCATGTTCTGCGCAGTGAGACAGAAGATAAACATCAGTAAAAGACCGATGTATCTCATTGTTCTGAGATTTGATTTCATGGAAATCATCATGATTCTTGGTTTCATTGTCTTTTTTGGCTTTTTTATATTCGTTTGCAAAAATACAAAATTAATGGGAGAATAATGCATGATAAGGTATGTTTTTTACGAGAATATATTGAAAAAGATGTTAAAATGTTACGTAGGGTAAAGATAATGTTACATGTGGTACGAGAGAAAAACTATTGGTTACTTATTATAAAGTATATGTGATAGATTAGAAGTATCTTTGCATCGGTTTTTAAGTTGTATATATTTAGTATATTTAGGTTAGTTAGGTTTATACATAATAGTTTGTAGAATAGGTTTAGAATTTCTAAGAGATTTTGATATTATGGTTTTTATATAGAATCATGATTAATTGGTTTTCGGGATTGGTGCGTAGTGATTACGCGCCATTCTATTTTAAAAGACCAGCATCCTTTTCTGTAAACTAGAACCTGGCAATTCTTCATAATATAATAAGGTGACTGACAATAAATGATAAATCTAAAAATAATTGTAACAATGAACAGAAAGAAATTGTTAATATCACTCGCTATGGCTATGCTGTCAATGGCGGGACTGGCTGCAGATAATCTGCCGGCACTCCGTGTGGAGGGTAGGAACCTGGTGGATGCCAATGGTAAGATTGTTGTCTTGCATGGCGTAATGGATACGCCAAACCGCTACTTCAACGGTTGGAGATGGCAACAGTGGAAGCCTGATTATTCTGAAGCCGACATTCAGCCTTGCTTGGAATATTTCTCTAAGCAGTTTTCTGCCATCACCGACAAGAAGCAGGGTGCTTATTGTACCGTGTTCCGATTGCACATGGATCCATGCTGGACCAACGATCCGGCAAAGAAAGTAGAAAACGAGGCTGATATCTCGGCATTCAACATGGCGCGCTACCGTCGCTATCTCCAGAAACTCTACATTCCTCTCATCAAGGATGCTATAGCACATGGACTTTACGTCATCGTACGTCCACCGGGTGTCTGCCCTGGTGATATCAGTGTTGGCGACAGGTACAACAGCTATCTGAAGGGTATCTGGAAAGCATTTGCTGACGATGAATACATCAAGCAGAATGAAGGAGTAATCTCCATCGAACTTGCCAACGAGCCTGTGAGAGTACATCTTTCAGACGGAACGAATTCGGAAAGGGCTTTGCATGACTACTTCCAGCCGGTGGTGGATGTGATTCGCGAGCAGGGCTTCAAGGGAATCATCTGGGTTCCGGGCGCAGGTTATCAGAGTCAGTACCAGGATTACGTCAAGTATCCTATCACCGATAGCGAGGACAACTTCTCTTATGCAGTACATGTTTATTCCGGGTGGTATGGAAATATGACCGATAAGAATTACGATCACGATACTTTCATCCGCAACTTCAAAAGTCAGGTGCCGATGGTAGAGACGAAGCCTATCATGGTAACGGAGATAGACTGGAGTCCGGAAGATCCGGACAAGGCGAGCGAAGGTCACTACAATGAGTGGGGACAGTGGATACAACCTAACCTGGGAAGCTGGGCAACAGCATCTACCTCGAAATGGGGATTGGCATGGAAGGCTGTTCACGACCACTTTGGCAATATCGGAATGACGATTACCCATCCACAGGAATATTACGATATTGATGTATATCTTAAAACGGGCAAGGTGATTCCAGGTTTCCAGAATGCCGAGAAACACGGATTGTTCGAAGAGTGTTGCGGCTATGCCTGTATGAACTGGTATAAAGAGTGGTATTTGAAACAAAATACAACGGGAATTAAACAATTAGAAACCCATGCAGACGTGGTTTCCACCTTATATTATAATATAGAAGGAAAAGAAGTTGAAAAGCCAACTGCAGGTGTTTATATAATAAAACAACTGTTAAGTAATGGAAAAATACGTTCTCGCAAGGTTTTTCTAAAATGATAAACTTTCTGTTACACCACGCAAAGTATGTTTCGAAAGAAATCCATACCTTTGCCGCCGTGAATAAACAGTTTTAGCGCACGCCTAAATTTTTAAAGCATAAATCAAAAATGAATAGAACATGATTGAACAAGTGTTAACAATGAAACGGACAGCAGCCTTATGCTTGGTGGGAGCTTTCTGCAGCCTGAATGCTCAGGCACAGAATATCCAGGTCAAGGGTAATCTTGTTGACGGTACAGGTGAGCCTCTGATAGGTGCCACTGTAAAAGTGAAAGGTAATGCCAGCGTCGGTGCGGTCACCGACTTAGATGGTAATTTCAGCATCAGTGTTCCTTCTGAGAATTCTATCCTCGTATTTACATACGTAGGTATGAAGACCAAGGAAGTAAAGATTGGTAAGAAGAGAGAGTTCAAACTTACTCTTGAAGACGACAACGCCATCGGCGAAGTTGTAGTCGTTGGTTATGGTCAGCAGAAGAAGGCTTCTGTCGTAGGTTCATCACCCAGACTACTGGTGAGGTTTTGGAGCGTGCAGCTGGTGTCAGCGACGTTGGTTCAGCCTTGACAGGTAACCTCCCAGGAGTTGTTACAATCCAAGGCAATGGTATGCCTGGTGAGGAGGAACCTCAGATTATCATCCGTGGTTCTAGTTCATGGAACAATTCCGACCCTCTCGTTCTCGTTGATGGTATTGAACGTCCTCTGAGCAGCGTGGACATCTCTTCTGTGGAGAGCATCTCTGTACTGAAGGATGCTTCTGCTACTGCAGTCTATGGTGTGAAGGGAGCCAATGGTGTCATCTTGGTTACCACCAAGCGTGGTCAGGAAGGCAAGGCTAAGATTGACATTGGTTTCAATGCTACGTTGAAAGCTCCTTCTAAGTTGCCTAATAAGTACGACTCTTATGATGCGTTGATGCTTCGCAACCAAGTGGTAGAACGTGAACTGGGCATTTATCCTGAAGGTGTTTCATATCTTCGTCCTCAGTCTTTTATAGACAACTATCGAAACCAGACTACGCAGGAGCAGCGTGAACGTTATGCCAATGTGGATTGGCAGGATGCACTTTTCAAAAAGTCTGCTATGTCCTATAATGCGAACGTGAACGTGAGTGGTGGTACAAAATTCGTTAAGTACTTCGCTTCTGCTGATTTCGTGCATGAGGGTGACCTCTTCCGTGAGTATGACAATGGTCGTAACTACAACTCTGGCTATGGATACAATCGTATCAATGTTCGTAGTAACTTGGACTTTGCCATCACAAGTAGCACTACTTTGAAGGTAAATGTGGCTGGTAGCAATGGCGTAAGAAAAGCTCCTTGGAGTAACATGAGCAATAGTGAGTGGCAGATTGGTCAGCAGTGGGCTGGTGCTTATAACATCGCCCCAGATGTGTTCTTGCCACAATATTCTGACGGCACATGGGGATTCTATCCAGCTGCTTCCAATGTAAGTAACTCTGCACAGAATCTTGCTATCGGTGGTACAGCACAGGCTACAACCACTCGTATCAATACAGACTTTACCCTTGAGCAGAAATTGGATTTCATAACCAAAGGCTTAAATTTCCGTGGTACTATCTCTTGGGATAATGTTTTTGTTGAGACAGGACGAGGTATCAATGACTTGAATAATGAAGCCCAGACTAAGTATATTGATCCTGAAACAGGTCAGGTTACTTATGGTAAAGAACTTGAAGGAAATAATAAGTTTGATTGGCAGCAAGGTGTGAACTGGTCAACGGAAGGTGGTTCTGTAGATAATAACCAGACTGTTCGCAACCTCTACTATCAGTTGCAGCTCAACTGGGCTCGCAAGTTTGGACAGCATGATGTATCAGCCATGGGATTGTTCTCACGTCAGGAGAATGCACGTGGTAGTGTGATGCCAACTTACCGTGAGGACTGGGCGTTCCGTGCTACCTATAGCTATGCAGGTCGTTATAACATCGAGTATAATGGTGCCTATAACGGATCAGAAAAGTTCAGCAAGGACAATCGTTTTGCCTTCTTCAATTCAGGTGCTATCGGATGGACCATCACTGAGGAAAACTTCATGAAGTCTCTTCGTGACAATCACATCATCGATATGTTGAAGTTCCGTGCTTCTTATGGTGAGATTGGTGATGACAACATTGGTGACCCATTTGATTCTTCTCGTCGCTGGTTGTATATGAGTCAGTGGGCGTATGGCGGCAAGACTACGATGGATCTCGACCATACAGAGAGCATCTATACATGGTATCGACAGAACACTCTTGGAAATGATAATGTGAAATGGGAAACAGTTAAGAAAACCAACTTCGGTATTGATTATGGTTTCTTGGGAGGCTTGATTACTGGTTCTTTGGATTTCTTCTGTGATCGTCGTAATGACATCTTGATTTTCGGCTCCAACCGTTCTGTTCCTTCTTATTTCGGAACTACAGCACCTACTATTAATAAAGGTAAGGTTCGTACCAGTGGTTACGAGTGGGAATTGAAACTTAATAAGGTGTTTGCTAATGGCTTGCGACTCTGGGGTAATTTCAATATGACCCATGCCAAGAATAAGGTGATTTTGAAGGATGATGCCATCCTTACTCCAAATTATCAAAAGGAGGCAGGATTTGCATGAATCAGTATCACTCTTATATAGATAAGGGCTTTATCAATAATATTGATGATTTGATTGGTTCTCCGGCGCACGACTCCAATGACAATCACCGTTTGGTTGGTGACTATTACATTGTTGATTTCAATGGTGATGGTGTTGTTGATAGCAAGGACTCGGCTCCTGTAGGTTATAGCAGTAGTCCGCAGAACACCTATAATGCTACTATTGGTTTCGAATGGAAGGGGTTCTCTGCTTTCGCTCAGTTCTATGGAGTAACTAATGTGACCCGTGACGTAGGATTGGGAAGTTTGGTAATAAGCTTGATAATGTTTATGATATTGGTACTTGGTGGAATAAGAATCAAACCAATGCAGAATGTGTCCTCCCTCGTTGGGGTGCCACTGCTTCAAGTTACTCCGATGGTACACAATATATGTATGATGGCTCTTACATTCGTTTGAAGAATGTCGAGATTGCTTATACCTGGACCAAGGGTTGGATTAAGGCATTAGGCGTAAACTACCTCAAGATTTACTTGAATGGTAACAACCTCTGGCTCTGGACTCGTATGCCTGATGACCGTGAGGCAAACCTCGGTGGTGGTGGCTGGTTGGGAGCATACCCTACGGTTCGCCGCTTCAACTTAGGTGTTAAATTCTCATTGTAATTATTAAAAAAAATATTCAGATGAAAAATAAGATAAAGACATTATTGTTGACGGGATGCGTCTCGCTGGCTCTCGGTACTTCGCTGAGTTCTTGTCAAGACTACTTGGACAAGGAGCCAGACTCAACAGTTTCTGCAGACGATGCCTTTGCCAATTTCCGTAATTTCCAAGGTTTCGTTGAGGAAATATACAACTGTATCCCTGATAAAGAGAAATGTAACTATTGTCCTTCATGGAACTGGGGTGATGATGAAATCTTCAATCCTGAGGCTGATAATAGAATGACCCATCAGGTTGATTTAGGTAACTTCCGTGCATGGGAATCTACTGGTAACTGGCTAAAGCGTGATGGTTCTTCTACTTCCACAGATAAGTTCGCACACGGTATTTGGAACCATGCGTGGTATTGCATCAGAAAATGTAATCTCGGTTTACAGAATATCGACAAGTTTGTGACTGGAAGTGCTGAAGAGAAAAAACTGATAGAGGGTCAGCTCTATTTCTTCCGTGCATGGTGGCATGAGGAAATGATGCAGTATTTTGGTGGTATGCCTTATGTGGATACTTATCTCGATGCCAATGCCGAGCTGAATTTGCCACGCCTTTCTTATCAGGAATGCGCTGATAAAGCGGCAGCAGATTTCCGCAAGGCTGCCGATTTGTTGCCTATTAATTGGGATAAGACTTCTGCAGGTGCTGCCACACAAGGTAAGAATGATCTTCGCATCAATAAAATCATGGCTCTTGGTTATCTTGGTAAAACCTATCTTTGGGCTGCTAGTCCTTTGATGAAGAATGGTGCGCAGACTGGTGCCAGCAAGAATGGCAAGACTTATGATTATGATCAGGAATATGCTAAGAAGGCAGCTGAGGCTTTTGGTGAACTGCTCTCTCTTGTAGAAGCTGGTCAGACACAATATGCATTGGCAGAGTTTAAGTACAAAGACATCTACAATCATGAGAAATCTGATGATGCCAATAGCTGTTTTTCTGATATATTCTATACCAAGAAGCAGAATTGGAAAATGCCTGGAACGGTTGAAGCTATCTTCCGTGGTCCATCTCCTGATTTTAATGGCTCTAACTGGAACACCTCTAAGGTCTTTGGCCCTAAGGTACAGAAAGTAGTTGCTCATGATAATGTCATTCACCAACCTACGGCCAACCTTGTAGAGGCTTATGGAATGGCTAACGGAGAACCAATCTATTTGGTTGAGAATGGTCAGTATGTACTTAATCCAAAGTCTGGTTTCGACTCTAAGCATCCTTTCAAAAATCGTGATCCACGTTTCTACCACGATATCGTCTTCGATGGTTTTAAGTATTTGAACGGAACACCTGGTCAGTATGCAGATTTACAGTATTGCCAATTATATACGGGTGGTAATATGCGCCCTATAGAAAATGCAAGCCGTACGGGTTATTTCATTCAGAAGTTGGTGCCTCATACTTGTAATGAAGTGGATAAAGATTACGACTGGGGTGCAGCTTTCCACTGCTATTTGCCATATATGCGTCTTGCAGACATATACTTGATGTATGCAGAGGCTTGTGCTGCATTCGGTGGTGCTACTGGCAAGTCTTCAAACTTTGGCAAGACCGCAGAAGATGCAATTAATACACTTCGCGACCGTTGTGGTGCAGGTCATGTTGCTCCAGAATTTGTTGCAGACAACCATAAGTTCATGGACGAGGTCCGTCGTGAGCGTGAGGTAGAACTTTCTTTCGAAGGATTCCGTTTTTGTGACTTGCAGCGTTGGTTGCTTCTGACAGAGGCACCATATAATCAAAAATTCTCACAGGAGTTTGACCGTGTGGAAAGTGCAGACTTCTATAAGAATCATGATCCTAAGGACGCTGAGGTTGCCAATTATCGCAGAGAGTTGATATTGACTCGTAATTTCAATACCAAGCACTATTGGTTCCCATTGCCAATCAAGGAGACTCAGCTCTATCCAGAGTTTAATCAAAATCCTGGCTGGTAAGGTTTAAAATTATAAATTAGTAATACTAAATGAATAATGATAGTATGAATTCAAGATTCAAATCATATAATTATAAGCTTTTTGTAGCAAGTCTCGTGGCTTTGGCTCCTCTTGGTGCCAATGCCAAGACTGCACAGACAAGCGAATCCGATACAGCCAGTGCCGACAAGGAGATGGTTCAGGTGGCTTACCGAAAGGTAGCCAAGGATGACATCTTGGGCGGTGTGTCTGTAGTCGATGTAGAGAACTTGATGAAGAAGAATTACCATACTTATAGTCTCGACAATATGCAAGGTTATGTAGGTGGTTGGAATGGCAATTCTCTCTGGGGTATGGATGCCGACAACGCTGGTTATCTCGTCTTGGTAGATGGTGTGCCTCGTGAAGCTAACAACGTTCAACCAAGTGAGATTGCACAGATTTCTTTCCTCAAGGGTGCGCAGGCTGTGGTGCTCTATGGTAGCAAGGCTGCCAAGGGTGCTGTAGTCATAACTACCAAGCGTGGTCATAATGACGGCTTGAAGGTCGAGGTGCAGGCTAATGCAGGTTTGAATGTAGCAAAGTCTTATCCTGAGTATCTTAGCAGTGCAGAGTATATGACTCTCTATAACGAGGCTCGTCGTAATGATGGTCTGTCTGAGCTTTATTCTGCTGAGGACATCTATAATCATGGAGCAGGTTTGAACCCTTATCGTTATCCTAATCTCGATTTCTATTCTTCTGATTATCTCAGAAAGATGAACAGCCGTTATGAGGCTACTGCAGAAATCAGCGGTGGTGGTAAGCGAGCTCATTTCTATAGCAATATCAACTATTATCGCCAGGGCGATTATTTCAAGTTTGGTGAGGCTAAGAATAATAATACCCAGCGCTTCAGCGTTCGTGGTAATGTGGATATAGACATTACTGATGATATTAAGGCTTGGGTCAACTCCAGTGCAACCTTCTATGATTCTCATTCTGCAAAGGGTAATTACTGGGAAGCTGCTGCTACTTGGCGTCCTAATTTTCCACAGAATGCAGCTCCTCTTATCTCCACAGACATGATAGCCCCTAATGCGAAGGCTGCTTGGGACTTGATGAGCGTTGCGAAGTTGGTAGATGGCAAATACTTCCTTGCTGGTACTCAGGCAAACTCCTCCAATGTTTTTGCTGATATCTATTCTGCAGGAAGTAGTAAATTTACTAGTCGTCAATTCCAGTTTGATACGGGTATCAATATCAACTTGCACAAGGTGTTGAAGGGCTTGTCTTTCGAGACTCATTTCGCAGTCGACTATGCTACCTCTTATAATACTTCTTTCGATAATAGCTATGCTGTTTATATCCCAACATGGGCTAACATTGATGGCAAGGATATGATTGTCGCATTGAAGAAGGAAGGTGAGGATAAAAAGTCTGGCAACCAGAACATCAGCGGAAGTACAGATAACCAGACCATGTTTTTCTCTGGTCAGTTCAACTACAACAATACTTTCAACAAGGTTCACAATCTGTCGGCAATGTTGATAGCTTCTGGCTTCCAGCAGTCGAAGTCTGGACAGTATCATAAGAACTCTAGTGCCAATCTTGCATTCGATGCTTCTTACAATTATGCCCAGAAGTATTACGCAGATTTTGGATTAGCTGCCATTCACTCTGCCCAGTTGGCTCCAGGTCATCGTGAGGCTCTCTCACCATCACTTTCTTTGGGTTGGAGACTCAAGAATGAGTCTTTCTTGAAAAATTCCAAGGTGGTAGATGACATGATGATTAGTGTATCAGGTAGTATTATCAATGAGGATATTGATATAGCAAATGGTGACAATCGCTACTATCTCTATCAGAGTATTTGGACTTCTGATTACGGCTATGGATGGTATGATGGATCTAGCGATAAATACACCTATTCAAAAAGAGGTGAGAACAAAGACCTTGATTTTATCAAGCGCAAAGAGTTGTCTCTGAATTTCAAGACATCCCTGTGGCAGAAATTGGTGACATTGGATGCAAGTTTCTTCATCAATTCGATGGAGGGTTATCTCATCTCTTCGCCAACATTCTATCCATCTCATTTGAATACTGGTTATCCAGCGGCTTCGTTTATGCCTGTACTGAATTACAACAATAATCGTAGAGTAGGATTTGATTTCGCAGCCAACTTCAATAAGAAGGTAGGTGATGTGGATCTCTCACTTGGTGTGACAGGTACTTACTATACAACAAAGGCTACCAAACGAGATGAGAACAACGTAGAGCAGTATCAGAACAGACAAGGAAAGGCAGTTGATGGCATTTGGGGTTACAAGAGCGCAGGTCTCTTCCAAAGCGAGGAGGAAATCAAAACTTCTCCAGACCAAAGCTATTTTGGTGGAACAGTTAAACCTGGTGACATCAAGTATGTGGATGTAAATGGTGATAATAAAATTGACCAATACGACCAAGTCTTCTTGGGTAAGGGTGGTTGGTATGGAGCACCATTCACGCTTGGTGTCAATCTTACAGCTAAGTGGAAGAACTTTACCTTCTTCGCTCTTGGTACCGGTAACTTCGGTGCTTGGGGAGTCAAGAATAATTCTTATTGGTGGGTAAAGGGCGATAGCAAATATTCTGCTGTAGTTCGTAACCGATGGACAGAGGAAACCAAAGAGACTGCAACCTATCCTCGTTTGACATCTCTTGATGGTAACAACAACTTCCAGACATCAGACTTCTGGATGTACAAGACGGATGCTTTCCGCTTGGCTAAGGTCCAGATAACTTACGACTTGCCTAGTACTTTGTTCCAAAAGACATGGCTTAAGGCGTTGTCGGCATACGTAAGCGGAGCTAACTTGCTTACCATTTCAGGAGAGCGCGAAGTCTTAGAGATGAACGTTGGGTCTGCGCCTCAGACACGCTATTATAATATAGGTGTGAAGGCAACATTCTAATCATTTTAAAATGTAGAAAGAAATGAAAGTAAAAAATATATTTATATTAGCAGCAATGTCGCTTACTTTGGCTTCTTGCTCAGATCTCTTCGAGCCTGCAGATGAAAACAACCGTGGCTTGGATGAGATTTACAATGAGCAACATACGCTCAGGGACTATTGGGATATGGTTATGCGATGCTTCCTTACAATACCAAGAGTGTTACTGATATTGCTACAGATGACGCTGTAAGCAATGACTTGACAAATAGCTTTCTCAAGATGGCTACAGGTTCTTGGACTGCTAATAGCGATCCTATGTCTAGATGGGCAAATGGTCGTGCTTGTATCCAATATCTCAATATCTTCCTTCAGGAGGTAGATAAGGTAAACTGGGCAAAGGACGAGAATGCCCGTAAGATGTATTGTGATAGCCGTAAAGGTGAAGCTTATGCTTTGAGAGCTCTCAACTTGTATTATCTTTTGATGAATCATGGTGGATGGACAGCCGATGGCAAACTGCTTGGCGTTCCTAATTTGACAGAACCAGAGACTTCTACTGATGATTTCAACAAGCCACGTAATACATTCCAAGAGTGCTTGGATCAAATCTATAGCGATTTGGACGAGGCTGCCAAGCTTCTCCCTCTTGATTACAATGATTTGACTAATGATAACGATGTTCCTGCCAAGTATAAGGAAATCGGAGTAAAGACCGCAGGAGACTACAACCGTGTGTTTGGTTCCATTATGCGTGGTCGTATCAGCGGTCGTATCGCTGAGGCTATTCGCTCACAGGTATCTTTGCTTGCAGCTAGTCCTGCTTTCTCTGAAGGTACAAACGTGGATTATGCTAAGGCTGCTGACGATGCAGCTACCGTTCTTGACCGTATCAATGGTGTGAATGGATTGTCTGTTACAGGTAATAATTGGTTTATGCAAACCAGGGAAATCGATGCGCTTGGCTCAGGTGCTTGTCCTGCTGAAATTCTTTGGCGTGGCAGTCGTACCAATGGTGCTGATGACTGGGATCTTGGTCTGAACCAAGAGTCTGATAATTTCCCTCCGTCTCTTTATGGTAAGGGTAGAATCAACCCAACTCAGAATCTGGTCGATGCATTCCCTGCTGTAAATGGTTATCCTATCACCGATGATCGTTCTGAGTATGATAAGTTGAATCCTTACAGCAATCGAGATCCTCGTCTTGACCTTTATATCATTCATGATGGTAGTACTTATAAGGGAAAGACCATTCATACAGACATTACGACGGCTAATAACAATGATGGTTTGAATAAGATTTCCAATTCTACTCGTACAGGCTATTACATGAAAAAGCTGTTGCGTGAGGATTGTAATCCTGACCCTAATGCAAAGAATCCTCAGTATCATTATCCTGTGTATATTCGCTATACTGAGATATTCCTCGATTACGCTGAGGCTGCAACGAGGCTTGGGGACCAAGTAGGGGATCTCACAACTACTCAGCTTACGATGTAATCAAGGCAATCCGTGAGCGTGCCGGAATTGGCGAGTTTGGCGAGGATCCATACTTGGATGAGTGCGCTGGTGACAAAATTAAAATGCGTGAGTTGATTCGCAACGAGCGTCGTTTGGAACTTTGTTTTGAAAATAAGCGCTTTAGCGACCTTCGCCGTTGGAAAGCTCCTCTAAATGAGGCTGTGCGTGGTATAGAAATCACTTTAGAGGCTGGTGCCCCATTATACAAAGTCATGAAGTTGAGGATCGCAACTATAAAGATTACATGTATTACGGTCCTATACCACAGAGCGAAATGTTGAAGTGGAGCAACTTGCAGCAGAATAAGGGCTGGGAAGTAAAAAATAACGACTAATATTTAAAATGATGAAAACAATGAAGATAAGCAAATATTTGTCCATGGCTGCATTGGGAATCTTGGCTTTAGGCTTTAACTCTTGTGAGAATGGCAACCAAGAATTTCCTGATTATGAGGGCGGTACTACTGTATATTATCCTTATCAGTATATCGAACGTTCTGTAGTTTTAGGCAATGATGAGAATCGCGATAATACGGATGATAACAATCATGTATTGTATATCGTATCTACAATGGGTGGAGCATATAATGGAAAAAACATCACATTGAATGTAGATGTTGATAATTCATTGTGTGACAATCTGTATTTTGAGGATGGAGTCACTCCTGTAAAGCCAATGCCTAGCAATTATTATACAATTCCTACCAAGACGGTTGCGTATAATGGGAAATTGCAGGGACGTCTTCAGGTTAAGTTGGAGGATGCTTTTTTTGCTGACCCAGATTGTGCAAAGAATACATATGTAATCCCAGTTCGCATCAAGGATATGGTGGGAGCCGATTCTATTCTTTCGGGTTCTCCTATCGTTGCAGGTACAACTCCTGTTCGTACTGATGCTTCAGCTTGGTTTATTGTTCCTAAGGATTATATCCTTTATTGCGTTAAGTTTATGAATCCATGGGATGGCTTTTATTTCCGTAGAGGAACTGACAAGATTACAGTGAATGGACAAACTCATGAGGTAAAGCGTGAAGGTGCAACTATTGAAAAGGATGAAGTGAGTCGAATTACAACCAAGAGTTTGAAGGAATGTAATTTCGTAGCCTCTGTAAGTAAAGCTGACGGCTCAAAGGTCACTTGCAACTTGAAACTTACGTTCGATGATAATGGTAATTGTACCGTTTCTTCTGATACAGAGGGCATGACTGCTTCTGGTACAGGTAAGTTTGTAGAAAAGGGCGCAAAGTTGGCTTGGGGTAACAAGGATCGTGACATCCTGACTCTCAATTACAAGGTTGATTTCGGTTCAGGCATTGTTTTGGAAACATCCGATCAGTTTGTTGCCCAGACTCGTGGTAACACCAATGGTATTGTTCAATTCAGTCCTCAGTATATCAGGAAGTAATATTCTTGATAGATAAGTGTCATTCTAATAATTTGATTATTATGAAATTGAAAAATATTAATTTAGGTTTAGGCTTGATGGCTCTCTTGGCTTTGTCTTCTTGTGCTGATGACAAGTTCTCGGAGTACAGAACTGATATGACCAAGAATTTGAAGGAATATCAGTATCTGAATAACTACGAGCCTTTGAAGAAATACGTGGAAGATATGAAAGCTGCCGGCAAGTGCAATCCCAACTTTAAGTTGGGCATTGCGCTTGAAGCAGCCGAATTCAACAAGCAGGCACTTGTATATTGCCTTGCTGGTAGCAATTTTAATGAAATGACTGCTGGTAATGCCATGAAAATGGCTTCTTGTGTGAAAGATGATGGCAGTATGGATTTTTCGTTAGTCAAGGAGTTCGTCAAGAATGCGAAAGATGCAGATATGACGATTTATGGTCATACGCTGGCTTGGCATTCTCAGGCAGCCAATAAGTACCTCAAAAATCTTATCAAGGATAAGGAGTTGCCACCTGATCCAAATGGTGGAAACAAGTACTTGGAGATTGCTTGTGGCGAAGCTGGTGCCAATAAATGGGATAAACAGATTAGTTATGTGTTGCCTAAGGCATTGGTTAAGGGACAAAGTTACGTGATGACCGTTAAGGTAAAGGCTTCGGATGGTGGAACTTTTGCTGCTTGGCCTATTTGGGAAGCAAGTGATAATAAAAACGAATGGGGTGGTAGTAATGATGTTCAGTATTTGGCTGATTATGACATCACTAACGATTATTCTACTTTGACTTGGGAGTTTACTGCCAATTTCCCTATTGATAAGCTCCAGTTTGTGTTCGGTAACGTAGGAGGAACCATTTCTTGCGATGACTTTAAGTTGACGAAAGCTGGTTCTGATGAGAATCTTATTGAAAATGGAGACTTTGCAAAAGAGTCGGCTCGTGGTTGGAATCCGACTGGCTGTACCATCAAGGTGGCTTCTGCAGCCGCAGCTGTCGAGGTAGAACAACTAGTTCATGAGCAAACCTATACTGATGGACCTTTCCCATTCTATGCTATGGGTTGCGAACCACCTGTTGTGAATGGGGCTATCCATTTTGTTCCAACAGGAGATTGGTCTCAGTTCTTTGTTATGCCAAGTAGCAACAATACGCTTTCTGAGGGTAATTATGTGGTTTATCTTGACTTGTCTGCTTCAAAGGATGCTAGTGGAGTAGAATTGACTATGCAGAATGGTTGGGATGCAAATAGTAACCAGCAAATTACTGTAAAAGTACCTGTTTCTGCTGGTCGTCATACCGTAAAACTTCCGATGCCTAATATTGCTGGAGGTAATTATGATATTATCTTGAAACCACAGACAGCAGATGCTACTTTGGATGTACATTCTGTTAAGGTTTATCAGGTCAAGAATCTCAACTCCATTCCTCTCACCGATGAAGAGAAGAAAAATGTTCTTACCACTGCCATGGGAACTTGGATTGATGGTATGATGGAGGCTACTGATGGTTATGTTACATCTTGGGATGTTGTGAACGAGGCCCTTTCTGGTGCCGATAAAGATGGTGATGGCAAGTTTGACTTGCAGTCTGCTAAACGAGGCAACGTTTCAGCTGACGATGCAAAGAACAATTTCTACTGGCAGGATTACCTGGGTGACATTGATTATGTTCGCACTGCTGTAGCTGCAGCTCGCAAGAGTTTTGCCGCCCATAATGGTGACCCTGAGAAATTGAAACTCTTCATCAATGATTATAACTTGGAGAGCGATTGGGACGACAATGGCAAGTTGAGGAGTTTGATTCAGTGGATCAAGGATTGGGAAGCTGATGGCGTGACCAAGATTGATGGTATCGCATCTCAGATGCATATCTCTTGCTATGCTGATCCTGTCAAACAGGAAAGTGTGAAAAATCATATCGTCAAGATGTTGGAGTTGATGAAGAAAAGTGAAAAGCTTTGCAAGATTTCTGAACTTGATATGGGTTATGTTGATGCCGCTGGCAAAGACGTAACTTATGATCAGATGACCGAGGAACAACACAAGGAAATGCGTGACCTCTACACCTTCGTTCTCCAGAAGTACTTCGAGATTATCCCTATAGATAAGCAGTATGGCATCACTCAGTGGTGTGCTACAGATTCTCCTAAGGATTCAGGTTGGCGTCCTGGTTTGGCTACTGGTCTCTGGGATCTCAACTATCTTCGCAAGCATACCTATGCAGGTTTCGCTGTAGGTCTTGGTGCTCCTAAGTATTGGGAGAACTTAGCTGAATAACTGTTAATATGAGTATTAAAGAAAATAAGTATGAAAAAGTTTTTATTGACATTAGTGGCTGTCGTTGTATCTTGTGTTGCTATGGCTGCAAACAATATGCGAAGTGAATCTGTTAATGGCTTCTTTAATATTGAAGGAACGTATAATACCAGTGCGTATCCTGGTAATTACCTGTTGTTGGATTCGAATGATTTTCCGATGAAGTCTGATGTTGTTGGAGTCTGTTTGAACGTCCTACCTGAAGGTTATCATTACCAATGGCTACCAATGTATGGAGCCGAGGGTGTGCAAATCCAAGTCATGCCTGAAACTCGCATCGCTTATATAAGCCAAAATGGAAAAACTGAGGAGTTTGATTTTAAGGTATGTATAATAAATGAGTCAACAGGATACCCTGAAATAGTTAGGACTTTTAAATTCGTATATCATAAGAATTTTTCGGACCAACTGGGCATCCTATAGATTAATGCTTGGGTTAGCAACATGAAATATGAACATTGAAATAGAACATTAGTTTTTAGGTTTTATCATATAATGATTAACCGAAATATATGTTAGTCGTGATAGGTCAGTTGAGCCATGAGGCTCGACTGACCTTTTTGAATTCTCTTTTTTACACCACGCAAAGGCGTTGAGTGTAAAAGGCATATCTTTGAAAAACTAAACTCAATAAATTGAATGATGAAGAAACTGATAATTTTAGCAGGTTTATTGGTGTCTTTGCAGGTGAATGCGCAAAATTATGCCAAGCAGTGGTGTGCTGACAATGGTGATGGTACTTATACCAATCCAATCATCAACTCAGACTTTCCTGACCCTGACATTATCCGTGTGGGGGATACCTATTATTATGTATCTACCACAATGTTCTATTTCCCTGGTGCGACAATCTTGAAGTCGCACGACTTGGTGAACTGGGAATATTGTGCCAATCCTCTCCAAAAAATAGCGGAGTCGGAGCCTTTTAATCTCCAGAATGGATATAATCAGTATTCCAAAGGGCAATGGCTCCTAGTCTGAAATACTACCAAGGCAAGTTTTACCTTCACTTCATCGCCTTCAACCATGAAAAGTTTGCCGATGGTGGTGACTTCCTCTTAACGGCTACAGACCCTGAGGGTGAGTGGAAGGTGCAAAAACTGAATGGTTTCTATTATGATTCAGGTCTTTTCTTTGATGAGGCAACGGGACGCCGCTTTGTGGTAGCAGGATACAATGAAATCAGTGTGACCGAGTTGGATGAAAACTTCAATGCCATCGGTTCCTCTAAGCGGATTATCAATAAGCCAAACTCCGGATTGGAGGGCAGTCACATGTATCATATCGGTGATTACTATTATATCTATGCCACATACGGTGGAGGTTATGACCATAGCCAAACCATCTTCCGTTCCAAGAATCCGTTCGGACCATACGAGGAGCACGATGGATTGCTTTTCGAAAAGCAGGACATCCATCAAGGGGGATTGGTACAGACGCAGACAGGCGAATGGTGGACGATTCTCTTCAAGGATGCAGGTACTATCGGGCGTATTCCGTATCTCGAACCTGTGGTATGGAAAGATGGATGGCCTATTCTCGGTAACAATGGCATTGATGTGAGCAAGGGTGGCAAGTCGTACAAGAAGCCTAATGTAGGTAAGGAATATCCAAAAACATACTTGCCAACCAATGATGGTTTCAACACCGACAAGCTTGGGATGCAGTGGGAATGGAACCACAATCCTGACAATTCGGCATGGTCTTTGACCGAACGACCTGGATTCTTGCGCTTATACACGTCGGGCATTGTGAAGGAAGGCACCGACACCAAGCTCAACGAATTCTTACAGGCGCGCAATACCTTGACCCAACGCATGTTGGATACGATAAGGAGGGTGCCTCTACTTCTACCGATACGTATGGCACGATTTGCTTAGATGTATCCCATATGAAGGAAGGTGATGTGGCTGGGCTTTGTGTATTCCAAGATCCCCATGCTTATGTTGCAGTAAAGATGATCGACGGCAAGAAAAGAGTGGTTTACTATCGTGCTCCTTGGTGGGAACCAAAGGCTGATTGGCAGGGTGTAGTAGATGATAAGGAACATTATAGGAAGTTTAGCACATCTACCGCTTCGCACAACGATAAGATTTATCTTCGAGCAGTGGCCAATTTCAAAAACAATAAATTGAAGTTCTATATCAGTTGGGACAATCAGAAGTGGTATGATTTGGGCAAGGACATCGAAACCGAGATGCGTTATACCCTCAAGATATTTACAGGCAATCGCTTTGCCATCTTTAATTATGCAACCCAGCAGAATGGAGGCTATGTGGATGTGGATTGGTTCTCGACAGAAGAGACTGTTGATGAAAATAAATTCAACGATTTGACTGCCATTGAGCAAGTAGAGTCGAAGACTAAACGTATTGTTTCTCGCCAGTTTTATAATGCGTTAGGTGTAAAGTTACCGAGACTCAGCATGGCTTGAACATTGTGAAGACGCGTTATGAGGATGGAACGGAGAAAACTTATTCTTTTGTTAAGCAATAAAAAACTCCTTAAAATGGCACGAAAACGCATTTTTTTTTCGAGAAAAAGTGCGTTTTCGTGCCAAAATCTTTAATTTGGCTTCCCAGAGAAGGACGTGATGTATTAGGTGAAATCCTCAGGATATAATACTCATAAGTCACTAGACGAGTTTTGTGCTAAATATTCTGATCGAATAGATAAGAGATATCTCTTGTATACAAAGGATTTGAAGAAAGATGGACAAACGCTCCTCTTACCGATTTATATGACTCCTTTGTTGTGATTTCCTCTTCAAATAGGTTTGATGGTGTATCATTTTCGTTATAATGTTGGCTATCAACCTATTTGGTACTTCTCACAAAGTATTTGTTATACCACGCAAAGTCTTTTTCAGCCTTTTCTGTTACTTTTTAGGGTGTCCAGTTCCATGTTCTCGTTTTTGATTATGTTTTAGCAACTTAGCACACTGTAAATCAGTAAATTAAGCATAAAATATAAGACAAATTTAACTGTCAAAAAGTCTGATGTAGATTCGCACAAGATTATAGTTTATTTAGCGAATGATTATCAATGACTTAGATGGTTATTACATTGTTTTTGATACTAAAAACTGGAACACAGAACTGGACACCCTAGTTACTTTTGCAAGCGGAAATGAGAAACATTTCTCGTTCCACGAATGAACAATTATTATCAATAAACTTAAAATTAAAAGCTTATGAAAAAAATTTTTACTTTGATTGCTGCTGCCTTGATGGCAGTTAACGTGAGTGCAGCTAACAAGGTGCTGAAGATTACTGGCACCGCTGACAAGGTTAATCCTTGGGACAGCCAGTGTTATATCAACCTTAAGAATCTAGAGAAGGGCAAGGCTTATGTCGTGAAGTTTGATGTGTACACTACAGCTGGTACCGAATTCAAAATCGGAACAGAGGCTATTGACGAGACTCAGACAGAGCATATGACGGAGTGGAATGCTTCTGCAGTGTTCAATTATACTGAGGAACTTACCTTGACTAATCAAAAGTCAGAGGCAGTAATAAACTTCCCTGGCAAGACCACGGTTACTTGTCACTCCCACTGTACTGCAAAGCCAGGAATGGAGATAGATCATACAAATGGTAATACCAAAAATTGTAATCCGGAAATTTTGAAGGATTATGAGTATGCAGCTACTGCACTCTTGCTGAATGTAGGAAAGATGCCTAAGGATGCAGTCATCTATATTGGTAGCATTAAGGTGTATGATGCAGATGGCAACCTCCTTTCAACAGAGGATTTTGATAATGCAACAGTTGGTGAGTATGATGCTACTAAGACTATTCACTATCCAGCTTGGCAGAATGCTGCTACATTTGAAATTGTAGAAGAGCCTACTACAGGCATTTCTAATATTGAGAGTGCAAATGTAGCTAAGGATGGCAAGTGCTTCAACCTCGCTGGTCAGCAGGTAGGTAAGAACTATAAGGGCGTTGTCATCAAGAATGGTAAAAAGATGGTTATCAAGTAATGGGGGTGTAATTTAAACTGTGTCAAGGCTTGTTCTTAACTTTCATTCCCACTCCCTGCTGGGGGCATGCCCCCAGCAGGGAAGCCTTTTCGGCTGCAAAGTTACATAATTTTAAATCTATCTCCAA
>ENA-OQBJ01000290-OQBJ01000290.1-human-gut-metagenome-genome-assembly--contig:-NODE-290-length-27171-cov-2.640771_pt1 | contig 27171 bp, 43 predicted proteins | sample MGYA00242743_ERZ504545 | MGnify/ENA primary metagenome ERZ504545 (study PRJEB26092, sample SAMD00036252) | human gut metagenome | host: Homo sapiens | study: EMG produced TPA metagenomics assembly of...
GAAAAAAAGTATAGCTTTGATTTAGATTGTAAAAGAAACGTAAAGGGAGCTGCTGCTTAGAGGGACACACCTTCGGTGTGAGGGTTGACGGGGCTTTGGCCCGTGGACACACTTTCGGTGTGAAGGTTCTTAGGATTGACCGGCCTGACGGCCGGAGAGTTCTTAAGTTTGACGGCCTTTCAGGCCGAGGGTTGTGGTATCGCCCTTCGGGCAATGCTTATAAAGTCAGCGTTACGGGATTGGCTGTCTGTGTCATATGTGACACAATATCCAGTGCCACCTATTTTCTCGTTTCCCTTTGAGGGGAAATGCCTCGAAGAGGCAAAAGGGTGTACGGGGCAGAGTACCGATAGGATGCTCCATCGCGGTCCTGACCGCCAATCGGCGGCCCCCCGAGCGAAGCGATGCACAGCGAACACATTTTGCACTATGCGAACTGGATTTGTAAGGGAGCATCAGCGACCTGAAAATCCAGTGAGTCAGTGACAGCAGTGGGTGAAGGAGCGCTAGCGACGCACAAAATGTAGTGAGTCGTTTCCCCTTTAGGGGGCGCAGATTATAAAAAAGCCGGCCCGCGCCCTCCGTCATTTCAACGAAAGCGTTGCGGAGTGGAGAAATCTCACTCCTCCATGGTACATAAAGCATTGAGGCAGGAGATCTCTCGACTCAGAGCATCATGGGAGCTGTTTCCATCTGTCTCCCATAGCGGCATGCCCCTCCGCTCGAGATGACGGTGGCGGCGGGTGGCATACTGTCATTTCTGAAGAGGGCGAATGACAAAAACGCTGCCCTCATCCCCGTCATTTCGACCGAAGCGAAGCGGAGTGGAGAAATCTCACTCCTCAATAGTCCAAGAAACATGGAGGCAGGAGATCTCTCGACTCAGAGTATCATGGGAGCGATTCCTGTCTGTCTCCCATAGCGGCATGCCCCTCCGCTCGAGATGACGGTGGCGGCGAGCAGCATACAGTCATTTCAGAAGGGGACGAATGACAAAAACGCTGCCTCATCCCCGTCATTTCGACCGAAGCGAAGCGGAGTGGAGAATCTCACTCCTCCATGGTACATGAAGCATTGAGGCTGGAGATCTCTCGACTCAGAGCATCATGGAAGCTGTTTCCATCTGTCTCCCATAGCGGCATGCCCCTCCGCTCGAGATGACAGTGTTGGCGAGCAGCATACTGTCATTTCAGAAGGGGACAAATGACAAAAAACGCTGCCCCCATCCCCGTCATTTCGACCGAAACGAAGCGGAGTGGAGAAATCTCACTCCTCCATGGTACATGAAGCATTGAGGCTGGAGATCTCTCGACTCAGAGTATCATAGGAGCGGTTCCTGTCTGTCTCCCATAGCGGCATGCAGCTCCGCTCGAGATGACGGTGGCGGCGGGCGGCATACTGTCATTTCAAAAGAGGACGAATGACAAAAAACGCTGCCCCCTTCCCCGTCATTTCGACCGAAGCGAAGTGGAGAAATCTCACTCCTCCATGGTACATGAAGCATTGAGGCAGGAAATCTCTCGGTTCAGAAGGTTCAGAGGGTGGTGGTGGCAGCTGACGCCGCAAGTTTTATAAAAATAAGGTTTCCCCTTTTCTCCACGAAAAAAAGAGCCGTGAAAAAATGTAAATCATTTCTTCACAGCCCCTTTTAGGCTTTTATTATTTATTATCTATTATTATGTTCCTATTTTACGCCGAAAGCGGTAGCGGCGTCTCTGACCCAGTTGAATCTTTCGGGATTGATGTCCTTGGGCACGGTGCAGTCAGCGCCCAGGATGACGCCTCTGGTGCCTGCTTTTTCCAGGATGTGCGCCGTTTCTTTTTCAACTTCTTCCCTGGTGCCGGAATAGAGGACGCCTTCCGGGTTGTTGTCAAAGCCGCCGATGACGCAGCGGTGATTGAAGATTTCCTCTCCCTTTTCCAGAGGCACTCCTTCGAAAGCCACGGCCCAGTTCACGGCCTTGAAGGGATAGTCCCTGTACCAGGTCAGGTCGTTGTGGCAGCCCATGTAGCCGCAGATGTGGAGCAGGTTATAGTCAGACACCGAGTTTGCTGCTTCCAGCACGGCGATTTCAGAAGGAGTAATGAATTCCCTGTATTTCTCAAAGGTCATATCGGGATCGGGAATGTTCTGTACGGACAGGTAAATCCCGTCGGCATGACCATCGGCAATAACGCTTTGGCCAGGGTGGCAATGTCTTCCGTAAGCACTGCCATGACTTCCTTCAACGCCTCCGGGTCTTCTTTCATGAAGCGGGTAATCACGGTCTTCGCATCGCTCCCGGTCTGCTGGAATTCAATGCAGCGGGTAGGGGCAAAGAGGTTGTAGAATACCATCACTTCTTTCCCGTATCTTTCTGTGAGGATACCGCAGAGCTCTACCTGTTTCTGAATCCAGTCCGAATCTCTGCCCAGAGGTTTGATGTTTTCCGCATCCCTGATGGATTTCAGGTCATGAAGCTGCTCGTGGGGATAGAGGAAAAATCCGTCGGTCATAATTTTACAAAGTCCGGTTTCCAGGATTTGTAAAAGGTATCATGTCCCGCCAGGTTATCCACCCAGCGGAGTGATGGGCCAGTGCATCTGCGTGTCTCTGATCTGCCAGAAATGATGCCAGAAACCGACCGGTACTCTGTCTACCGGTTTGCAGTCAAGAGCTGCCTTTACTAGTTCTCTCTTAGTCTGTGCCATAAATGCCTCCTGCATTTCAATAATTACCGTCTTCGAGAAGCACCGATTCATTCATAGAGTCTGCTTATATAAAAGCGGGCCATGATCATGTCAGTGCTTTTCCAAAGGCTTTCCATCTATCATATCATATAAGGAAAAGGGAGCGCCATCAGCGCTCCCCCATTTTATTCTTCCCCATTCATCTTTTTGATTTCCGCCAGAAGGTCTTCCGCTTCCTTCATGGCCGCCTTCTCTCTTTCAGGATTTTCTGTGAAATCCATATCCACCGCCATGCCTTCATGGATATCGGGCAGCCAGGCCGCCGGAAGAATCACCGTTTCCTCGTCGTCCGTAATCAGTACCGCCTTTTTTCCTTCAATGCGGTCTACAATGCTTCTTTCTTCATCATGCCCGCTCCTTTTCAATATGATAACTGCTGCCGTCGGTGGTCAGCGTAACCGTGCCGTTTCTGTCGGTGCGGTATACATGGACTTTCGCTTTTTCCAGTTTGTCCAGGGTCACTTTGTGGGGATGGCCGTAATCATTGCCCTGGCCGCAGGAAATGAAAGCATCTTTCGGAGAAACGGCTTTCAGGAAAGCAGGAGACGTACTGGTACGGCTGCCATGGTGGCCCACCTTCAGCACATCGCTCTTCAGGGTGCCTCCCTTGTCAAGAATGGTCTTTTCTTCCTCTTTTTCCGCATCGCCGGTGAACATCATGGAGAATTTCCCATAGGTCAGACGGCCCACTACGGAATTATTATTGAAATCGGAATTTCCCTTCTGGTCTTTGATGACCTTCACAGGCCCCAGCACGTTGTATTTGACACCATCGAAGAAATCCACCTCGTCCCCTGCCTTCAGCACATGGTAGGGAATCTTATTCGCTTTGATCTGCTTCAGGTAGTTTTTGTAGGAACCGGTGGCCGCAGGCATGCCGTCATCGTAAATAGCATCCACCTTGAAATTTTTGAAGATGGCATTCATGCCGCCCAGATGGTCTGCATGGGGATGGGTAATAATGATTTTGGAAATTTCCTTGACTTTGTACTTGTGAAGGAGCGCCACAATCTGGTCCCGGTGTTCAATGTCCCCGGTATCAATCATGACAAACTTTCCATCCTTTTCCAGAAGGAAGGCATCTCCCTGGCCTATGTCCAGCATACGCACAGTAAGCTGTCCTCCTTTGGCGGCAGCAGAGGCCTTCGCCGGACTGGCCGAAGAGGACGCGCTGCTTCCGCAGGCGGAAAAAGCAGCGGTTAATGACAGTGACAAAAGAAACACTGCCAGAAATTTCATCAGTTTTTGAAATATATGCATGGTTATCTCCCCATTTTCATCACTTCTGCCCGGGCCAATGGAATCCATTCTGCCAGATCACCGGCCCGGTAGCCTACCGGTGTCTTTTCTGCCGCCATATCTCCTGCCAGCCCATGAAGGTATACCCCTGCCAGGGCGGCGCCGGACGCATTCATGCCCTGTCCTGCCAGGCTGCTATGATACCGGTCAGGGTATCTCCCATGCCGCCGGTGGCCATGCCCGGATTGCCGGTGGTATTTACATAGGCCGAGCCGTCGGGCATGGCAGTCACTGTAGGCGCCCCTTTCAGCACCAGCACCACATGGTTCTCCACGGCAAACCGGATGGCTTCGTCAATCCGGCCATCTTCGATTTCTTTGGGCGAAAGTCCGGTGAGATGGGAAAATTCCCCTACATGGGGCGTGAGGATGAGCCGCCCGGGACATGTATCCAGGGCAATGTTCTCTTCCTTGACTGCAAAAAGGGCATCCGCATCAATGACCATGGTCTTATCAAAAGAAGTGATGAGACGCTTCACAAACTTTCCCGATTCCTTTTCTCTGCCAAGACCGGGCCCCAGGCTATGACGTCGTAGGCCTTCGCCTTTTCCAGCGCTTCTTCGCTGTCCGCTTCTGTAAAGAAGGGGCCTTTCCCGAGAGAAGAAACCATGAGCTCCGGAATCCGGCCTGCCAGCGCAGAATGAGCACCGGCAGCCGTCACCACCGCCACCTTGCCGCCGCCGGCATAGAGAGCCCCCTGCCCTGAGAGAAGGGCCGCTCCTTCCATGCCATAGGAGCCGGCAAAAATACCGATGAAACCATTCTTTCCTTTATGGGACACCCGATTTCTCACAGGAAGGATATTGAACACATCTTCCTTTTCCGTCAGATGGACAGGAAAATCCATACGTGCCTCATCAGGAATGCCAATGGGCGAATAGAGCAGATTGCCGGTGTAGGAAGAACCGGGATACAGCACATGACCCCGTTTCACAGATCCAGTGCCACCGTATAGTCTGCATCCACCACCACCCGGCGGCCTTGCCGGTATCGGTCAGCATGCCGCTTGGCACATCTACGGAAATGATGATGCCCTGGGCCTCGTTCATCAAAGTAATCAGAAGCGCCTTTTCCCCTTTCACCTCGCTGGAAAGGCCGGTGCCTATAAGCGCATCCACCAGGATATCGGCGTCATGGATATAGGGTGCCCCTTCTTCGGCCCTGGAAATAGGAATCACCGGGATTCCCATTTTATCTATCACATTCCTGTACTGTTTCGAGGATTCGCTCATATGGCCTCATTGCCCATCAGGAGCACCAGCACCCTGGCTCCCCGGCCTGCTGCGTAGCGGGCTGCTACGAACCCGTCGCCTCCATTATTTCCTGTGCCGCAGAGAATCACCGTAAAGGCGCCGTCCCAGTCCACATATTTCTCTGTCAGACGGACCACCGATGATCCTGCATTCTCCATAAGCACCATTTCCGGAATCCCGTATTCCTTCATGGCCATGGATCCAGAAGCCTTGACTCTTCAGTCTTTGTCAGTATCATTCCTGCCTCCTGCCATTACAACCACTGCAATGGCCATATGTTCTTCATGGGAAATGGAAATGGACATATCCGTGATGCCAAGGTGCTCTGCCTTTTCTGGAAAGTGCCCTGCAGATGAAGCACCGGCGCTCCCCATTTCGTCCAGGTCACAAAGGCATCCTGCCAGGCAGAGCCGAAAATACCGATGCCCAGCGCCTTCCCTGCCGCCTCCCTGGTCCCCAGAGAGCCGCATAGGACTCGGCCCGCTTCTTTCCCTTCTTCTCGCAGTGGGCTATTTCCTCTGCTGTGAAAATCTTCTCCGCCCGGGCCGGGAACTTTTCCAGTATCCGTTCCCACCGGTCTATCTTTACTAAGTCTACACCTACATACATGGGCTTCTCCTTTCGTGAAACCGCTACATCCGACTGTAAAGCACCGATTTCAGGACCCACGGCTTTGATTTCCTCCCTGGAATCCAGGAATCAACACAGCCCTATGGATGAATCAGCACTTCTTTTCCTTTCCTCTTTATTGTACAAAAGCCCATGATCTTATTCAAATGAAAGATAAAATCATGGGAAATGAACCGTAAAAGCAAGTCTTTATATTTCTTTGAAAGTTTCCTTGCCATGGCAGTCAAAATATGATAAAATGGCATGGTATGAATAATGCAGACGGGAGGTGAAATACATTGCCACAGATTAAAGCCAACATGAAAAGCATGAGACAGGACGCTGCTAAAAGAGCTGCCAACGCTGCTGTTAAATCCCAGATTCACGGCGCTATGAAGAAAGCTGTAGCTGCTGCTAACTCTGACAATAAAGAAGAAGCTTTTCGCGCCGCTGTAAGCATCATTGATAGTGCTGCCCAGAAGGGCGTCATTCATAAGAATGCAGCCGCTCGTAAGAAATCCCGTCTGAACGCAAACGTAAACGCTGCCATTGCCAAGGCTAAAGCTGCTGAAGCAAAAGAAAAAGCAGAAGCTGCCAAGGAAGAAGCAAAGGAAGCTTACAAGGAAAAGATGGAAGAAAAGGCCTGAGCCTTTCAAAAGAAAACTGTGCCCTTTACGGCGCAGTTTTTTTATTGCTCCACATCGTTCCTTCTGTGCAGGGATATACTTCCCGAAGTTTTATGGGCTCTCTCCGGAATGGCTGACCTCTCCCGGAGGTCAGCGCTTCGGCCGGAGATATAAAGCATGGGTACTGCAAGGGTCGACGGCAGAACAGCACATTCCCTGCATCATATGCAAGGATGAACCTTTGGAAATACTGTCATTCCACACAAAAAAAGCTCTGAAAAATGTTTCTCATTTTTCAGAGCTTTTTTCATGCATCCATACCGTCTTTCCTCCAAGTAAGGAAAGTGCTGATGCCGCTCCAGATGAGGGCCGCCCCTACCATGTACATGAAGAGGAGCCCCGCTGCGTCAGGACGAAATACCAGAAGCAGCCCCAGAAGAATCTGCACCACCGCTGCCACCATATAAAGCTTAGGATTTCTCAAAGATGCCTGTTTTCTGGAACGCAGGATCATCATGAAAATACCGCGGAGAAGAATATAGAGGGCAAAGAGGAGGGGCAGCATGAAGGCCACCACGCGAAGGCCAGGGAAATCATCATCCACAGGCCGAAGGCCGTATCTAGGACTGCCATGAGAAGATGCCAGAGAGAACGGCTGGCGCCCTCCGTTTTCATCCAGCGGAGAATCTGGCATACCCCGCCAAGGACAAGGACAAATCCGATATAATAGCACACCGCCAGAAGGGACTCCGCCGGCTCCGCAATACAGAAAATACCGGCGCCTATAAAAAGAATACTGCCAATAAAAAGCAATGCTGATGGAAGCATACCTATCGCCTCTTTCATGAAAAAAGAAATAGATTTCATGAATGCTTCCTTACTTTATCTCCTGTTTATATTATAGTCCTTTTATGCTGTCTATTCCACATAGACAGAGATGATTTCCATAGGAACCATACCGGATAGGAAACTTCAGTGACGCAAAAAAAAGGCTTTGGAGAAAGGATTCCCATTTCTCCAAAGCCTTTTTTCAGATCATTCTGTGAGCTTCAGCATGCTTTCCAGATCCACTGCATGGAAGGAGGGGCAGGCCGGCTTTTCTTTCAGCACCGCTGTCACATAGGACAGGGCTGCTGCCACACCGGTAACCAGACCATTTTCGGCTATATCAAATTTCGGCGTATGATGAGGGCTGCCGCTTCCCACATCTTTGTCATAAATGCCGGTGAAGAAGAATACCCCCGGCCAGGTAGATTCGGTAATGGAAAACGTTTCCGTAGCCATCCACATGGGGCAGTTTCTGTCCAGGGCCCCTTCGCCCAGCTGGTCCACCACTGCCTTCCTTGCCAGGTCCACGCATTCCTTCGTATTGACGGTCACCGGGAAGTACTGGTCCTCCACCACTTCCACCGTGCAGCCGTGAAGGGCGGCGGTATTCTTCGTGACCTCCAGAAGGGTCTTGCGGAAAGCTAGTCCGTCTTCGTTTTTCGTGCAGCGGGCCGTGCCGGCAAACATGAGCTCTTCAGGAATAATATTCGGTTCATGACCGGCTTCCACGGAGCCGAAAGAATAGGTGAAGCTGTCCGTAGGCGCGTGACCCGCATGCGGTAGGAACGGAGCTCGGAAGCAATGGAAACAAAACATTCGATGGGGCTCACCGCCATATCGGGGCGGGAACCGTGGCCGCTCTTTCCATGAAGCTTGATGCGGAAGAAATAGGCTCCTGCCATGGCAGTGCCGTAAAGGATGCCTACCTTTCCTGCCGGCAGATCCCATTTCACATGGGTGCCAAAGCAGGTATCCACATGAATATGATGGTCCCTTAAGTAACGGAGCATGGGAGCAATTCCTCTTTCTCCCATTTCCTCGGCTTCCTCAAACATAAGAACCACCTTCCCTTCCCACTCCTTTTTATGGAGAGAAGGATTTTGGCCTCTGTCAGCAGCATGGCCATATGTCCGTCGTGGCCGCAGGCATGCATGACGCCATCGTTTTGGGAAATGCACACCCTTTCCTTAGACAGGTTCACCGGATCTTCCTTAATAGGAAGGGCATCAATGTCTGCCCGCATGAGCACCGTCCAGCCCGGCCTGCCGCTGTCAATAAATCCGAATACCCCGCCATGAGGTACCCGTACTGTTTCAATTCCTAATTCATGAAGAAACTTTTCAATAAAATCCATGGTCCTGAACTCTTTCTGCGAAAGCTCAGGATTTTCATGAAAATGGCGGCGCAGTGAAATCACTGTGTCCCTTTCTTTTTCAGCTGCATCTCTGCAATCCAAAAGAATCCCTCCTCTATTAAAGCCAATCAGGCTTTTCTTATGGGAAAACGCTCATCCATTTCATAAAAGCAGCGCATTCCTACTGTCGTCTCCGCCACAGATGAAGGGCAGACAGCACAAAGGCCGCCACCACGATTACCGTGGCACAGAGAGTCATGAAATCATTATGTTCATACAAACGATACAGGCTGAACAAGGCCAGAAGCCCCAGCAGCACCAGTTTTATATTCACACTCTCATCTCCTTTGAAAAGGATACATCCATCATAACACAGGGGGACAAGGGATTCAAAAGGGTTCAGCGCCCTTTGGGCGCAAAGGGGCGCTGCCGGCGCCGCGGGTTGTGTAAAAGGGTTGTGTAAAAAGATTCTTAAGATGAATGGGCCCAGGGCCCAAGGGTTCTTAGGTTTGACGGGCCCTGCAGGCCCGAGGGCAGCGGTGGCGGCTTCGCCGCAGTTTTTATAGAGCTATTCTCACCGCTTCGCAGGCTCCTTTCCAGGAAAGGAGCCTGTGTTACGTGCTTCCCCCATTTTTTCATTGACGATAGGTCAGTCTGTATGATAAAATAATTACCGATATGCCGGAGTGGCGGAATGGCAGACGCACCAGACTCAAAATCTGGCGATGGCAACATCGTGCGGGTTCAAGTCCCGCCTCCGGCACCATACAAACCAGCCTGCAGGCTGGTTTTTTGATTTCCACAACATAAAAGCCGTGAAGCGGTTTCCCGTTTCACGGCTTTTTGATTCCTTATTTTTCAATGCCTTTGAAGGTGTAGTCCTTGTCTTCGATGGCTTTCTTAATATCTCCCTCAGCTACTGCCTTATCCAGAGTAAGAACAGCGGTGCCTTTGGTATGGGATACATCGGCCTTTTCCACACCGTCCAGGGCTTCCAGGGCTTTCTTTACTGTCATTTCACAGTGATTGCACATCATACCTTCGATTTTAACTGTTTCTTTCATGTTTGTTTCCTCCTTTGGAAATAAAATGCCTTTATATTCATAATCCGCCTTGGCCAGCACCTGTTTCATAGCTGCCTCGTCGGGTTGTGAGCTGTATGTAATGGACACGCGGCCTGTTTTGTGGTCTGCCCAGGCACCGGTAATGAAAGGAAGCGATTCCAGCGCTTTCTTCACGTGGTTTTCGCAGTTTTCACACATCATGCCTTCTACCAGGACCACTGCCTTTCCTCCCGCCGCTTTTGGCTTTTCTTCAGAGAACGGCTTTCCGGAAATGGTGTCCCAGTCCGGCAGGGCCGTCATCTTTTTCTTTTTGTCCCGGGAAGAGCTGCGGACGTTGAAAAGATTCAGCCTTAGAGCGTTCATGCAGACGGTGAAACTGGAAAGGGACATGGCGGCGGCGCCCCACATGGGGTTCATGCGGATGCCGGGATACAGGCCGGCAGCCATGGGGATGAGGAGCACGTTGTAGCAAAAGCCCAGAAAAGGTTTTCGTGAATATTTTTCAAAGTCTCCCGGGAAAGACGCACTGCGGCGGACACATCGGTGAGACGGGAATTCATGAGTACAATGTCGGCGGAGTCAATGGCCACATCGGTGCCGGCACCGATGGCAATACCTGTATCTGCCTTCACCAGAGCCGGGGCATCATTAATACCGTCCCCCACCATGGCCACTTTCCCATAGGTCTGGAGCTTTCTGATAACCGCTTCCTTTCCATCGGGAAGAACACCGGCAATCACATGGTCCACGCCGGCCTTCCGAGCCATGGCGGCCGCCGTTTTTTCATTGTCGCCGGTCAGCATGACTACCTGGATGCCCATATCCTTAAGCTCCTGGATGGCCCGGGGCGAGTCTTCCTTGATGACATCGGCCACGGCCATGAGGCCCAGAAGTTTTCCTCCTTCTTCAAAGAAAAGGGGCGTCTTTCCTTCTTCGGCAAGTGCTTCCGCCTTATCCCTGAGACCATGGATGGAGGCGAAGGTGGAAATATAGGAAGCAGAACCGCCGTGGAGTTTCTTTCCTCCCAGGTTTCCTTCCAGCCCGTGGCCCGACAGGATTTGGAAGTCAGTGAGGGGAAGGGCCTTCACCGCTTTCTCATTTCCATACTCCACCACTGCCAGCGCCAGGGGATGTTCCGATTTCACTTCCAGAGCGTAGGCCTTTTCCAGAAGTTCTTTTTCCGATACTCCTTCTGCCGGAACCATATCGGTTACCCTGGGTTTCCCTTCCGTAATGGTGCCGGTTTTATCCATGACGGCTATATCGATTTTTCCTGCATTTTCCAGGGCTTCGCTTGTTTTGAAAAGGATGCCGTTTTTAGCACCCATGCCATTGCCCACCATAATGGCCACCGGCGTTGCCAGGCCCAGAGCACAGGGACAGGAAATGACAAGGACGCAGATAGCGTATTCCAGGGCCCTGGAAATGGGAGCGCCCAGCAGGATCCACAGGATGAATACCAGAAGGGCAATGAGAATCACTGCCGGCACAAAGACTGCCGATACCTTGTCAGCTATGCGGGCAATGGGCGCCTTGGTGGCAGCCGCATCGCTGACCATGCGGATAATCTGGGCAAAGGTGGTATCTTCTCCGACCCGCAGCCCGGGCCCGGATATAGCCATTGGTATTCATGGTGGCAGCGCTCACCCGGTCTCCGGGTTTCTTATCCACCGGCACCGATTCCCCGGTTAAAGCGGACTCGTCCACCGCCGTTTCCCCTTCCAGGATTTCGCCATCCACCGGCACTGATTCGCCCGGTTTCACTATGAATATGTCTCCTGCCCGCACTTCTTCCACAGGAATGAGGGATTCCTTTCCTTCCCTTTCCACCAAGGCCGTTTTCGGGGCAATCTTCATGAGCCCCTTCAGCGCATCGGTGGTGCGTCCTTTGGAAATGGACTCCAAGAGTTTCCCCACCGTAATGAGGGCAGGAATCATGGCAGCCGATTCAAAATAAAGCTGGTCATGATAGAGGGGCATGATGTCCATACTAGACGAACCCTGGGTTATGAGCCAGGTCATTTTATAAAATACATAAAGGGACCAGCCGAAGGATACGGAAGAGCCCAGAGCCACCAGGGTATCCATATTAGGACTCCTGTGGAAAAGGGACTTAAAGCCGGAATCGAAGAAGGCATGGTTCACTGCCATAACAATAAAGGCCAGAATCATTTCCGTCAGGGCAAGGCCAGATGGTTATGATTCAAAAGAAGGGCACCGGCAGATCCAGCATATTGTGTCCCATGGTGAAGTACATGAGGACCATGAGGAAAAGGATAGAAATGAGAAGCCGTCTTTTGAGCTTCGGCGTTTCATGGTCCTCCAGGGCTTCCTTTTCTGCTTCCAGCCGGGACATACCGGCAGAGGAAGCATTCATGGGTTTGGCACCATAGCCTGCCCTTTCCACCGCCTCCACCACATCGCTGGCAGAAGCCTTCCCTTCTACGGACATGGAATTGGTCAAAAGAGACACTGTCACTTTGTCTACTCCCGGCACCCGGCTCACCGCTTTTTCCACGTGAGCCTGGCAGGCAGCACAGGTCATGCCGGTCACCATGTACTGGCATTTATTTTCACTCATAAAATCACCATCTTTCTGTTAAGGATAAAGACAAAGGAAAATCCTATTTCATCACTTTCTGCAGCATGCTGCAGAGTTCATCCACTTTGTCTTCCTTTCCTTCCCGGATGTCTTCTGTGACGCATCCGCGGATATGGGCAGCCAGGAGAAGCTTGTTGAAACTGTTCAGCGCATTGGTCACCGCAGACACCTGCATCACAATATCCGGGCAGTAGGCATCGCTTTCCACCATTTTTTCAATGCCCCGGATCTGCCCTCCACCGTTTTCAGGCGGGTCATCAGTACTTTTCTTTCCTTTTCCGTTCGCATGGTGTGTCGGCATTCGCAGTTTTCCATTTCGTTCTCCTTGCTGAATTTATATTTTTTAAAATCAAAATTTCTGTATCCCTAACGTCCACTATACTACACCCCCCTGGGGTCCCCTGTCAAGGGGATGTTGGGGAATGGGGAGTCGGGAGTCGGGATCGGGATCGAAATCGGGACTGGGGAATGAGGGCTGGAAGCTGGGGGCTGGAGACTGGGGATTGGGGAACGGGGGACGGACAACGGACAACGGACAACGGACAGCGGACAGCGGACAGCCGATAGCCGATAGCCGATAGCCGATAGCCGATAGCGGTCAGCCGACAGCGGTCAGCGGGCAATCTGGTCATATATTTCTTTTATAAATTGGTCGTTTACGTAGTACCAAAGCCATTGTAAAATAGAATTATTCTATACAGCAGGAGGTACTTATGTCTACAAAACGCGTACTCGCTATTCATGATTTATGCGCCTTCGGGCGTTGTTCACTCACCGCAGCGCTGCCGGTGATTTCTGCCATGGGGTTCCAGGTGAATCCCTTCCCCACTGCTATTTTCAGCAATAATCTGCCTACGGTGATTTCACTTTTTCTGATTTCACTCCTCACATGAAGGAATTTATGGATCAATGGCAGAAGCTTGGCTACTCTTATGATGCCATTTACAGCGGTTTTCTGGCAGATGCAGGCCAAATCGCATCGTACTTGATGCCATTTCCCGTTTTGCCAAAAAGGATACCCTGGTGGTGGTGGACCCAGCCATGGCAGATGACGGAAAGCTCTACCCCGTTTTCACTCCGGCCATTGTGAAGGAAATGAAGAAACTCATCAGCGCCGCTACAGTGGTGACGCCGAACTATACGGAAGCCTGCCTTCTCACAGACCGTTCCTATGATGACAAGCCGGTTACCACCGATGCCCTTCTTTCCATCGCCCATGATCTTACTGCCCGGGGTCCTAAACAGGTGGTAATTACCAGTGTGCCATCGGATAAAGGCACCATCCGCATTGCCTGCTTCGATGCCAAGGAAGGCACCTACTCCGATTACAAGGTGAAACGCATCCCCTTTGCCACCTGCGGCACCGGCGATCTTTTCACCAGCGTGGTTACCGGTTCCCTTCTTCAGGGAAAGAGCCTTTCCGACGCAGTGAAGAAAGCGGCTTCCTTCCTTTCCTATGCCATCGAATACACCTATAAAGACGGCAGCGATTACCGGGAAGGAGTGCAGGTGGAGCCTGCCTTGCAAAGCTCTGGGAAAACTGATTTCTTCGCAGCCCCGGGTTCAGAGGGAAAGGTTCTCAGGATTGACCGGCCTGACGGCCGGAGGGTTCTTAAGTTTGACGGGGCCTTTGGCCCCGAGGGTTGCGGATTGCCATAGGCAATGCTTATAAAGTCAGCGTTACGGGATTTACTTTCAGTACCACATAGTATGATTAGCATTCTGGTGATTAGCCGCTACGCGGCTCCCCCATATCCGGCTGCGCCATTGGACGCGCCTGCGGCGCGAGGGTTCAAAGAGTTCTGAGGGTGGTGGTAGCGGCTTCGCCGCAAGTTTTTAATGCCGCCTTTCAGTCGTCCCCCCTTCCACCGCTTCGCGGTCCCCCTTTGCCCCGTTGGAAAGCATCCCACTTGTACCCATAGTTGGAAGACGCAAGGGTGGGCAAGGTTCCCTGTCCCACGAAAAAAAGCCATCAAAAAAACAGCCCGAGGGCTGTTTTTTTAATGCTTTTTTATTGAATGGAAGCTCTCACTTTTTCTAAAGCATCCCGGTCCGTCATGTTCCAGGTCAGGGGCGTCAGGGTAGGATAGCCGCGGTGAATCCAGAAAACGTCGGTATCCGGTGCTGCATCGGGAAGCATTTTCCCGGAAAGCCAGAAGCCAGATGGCCTGAGGGGTCTTTCATTTCGCGGATGGCATTTTCATAGCGCTGCACGCCAAGCTTCACTACCTTCAGATTTTCCAGGCACAGTTCCTTTCCCTCTTTAGGGATATTGAGGCTTAAGGTGCCCCTGTATTTTTCCTGGACGAAATATTTCCTTACGATCTCAAAGGCAAAGGTGGAGGCTTTATCCAGAAAATCCTTGTCCTTGATGGTTTCTGCAGAAAGGGCGATGGAGGGAATGCCGAATACCGCTCCTTCCAGGGCGCCGGCTACGGTACCACTGTAAAGGCAGTCGGTTCCGCTGTTGTAGCCGTTGTTGATGCCGGATACCACCAGATCCGGCATGTCATTCCGGAGCCAGTGTTCCAGGGCCAGCTTGCAGCAGTCTGCAGTGGTGCCGTTGCAGGAAAGGACGGAAATATTTTCTCCATAGCTTTCCTTGTGCCACATACGCAGATAGGTCTGGAGGGACAGGGAGGATGAACAGGAGCTTCTTCCCCGATTGGGAGCAATGACGGTGACCCGGCCCAGGCGGGAGAGTTTCTTCGCCATTTCAATCAGTCCGGGAGACTCGAAGCCGTCATCATTGGTCATAAAAATATGCATGGTTCACCTGATTTCTAACACATTGATTCTGATTCTTTTATTGTACCATATAAATAGAAAAGATTCTATGTAGATTCTGTAAAGTCCAGGGTCTGTTACTTTCTGGCAGCGCTGATTCTTCCTTCCTCTTTTTTCAGGAAATGAAGGAACGAGTGATTTTCGAAGAAAAGGAAAATCATGGGCATTACAAGGAGAGTGAAAATGGTAGAGGTTAGAAGACCGCCGATGATCACCCAGGCCATGGAGCTTCTTGTTTCGGAGCCCGCCGTCACTGCCAGGGCTGTAGGCAGCATGCCTACGATCATGGTAAAGGTGGTCATAAGGATAGGACGAAGCCTGGTCCTGCCTGCTTCCAGCACCGCGTCCTTCGGATTCATGCCCCTGGTATGCATGAGGGTCAGGGTGTAGTCCAGAAGGAGTGTGCCGTTCTTGGCCACCACGCCGTCCATGACGATGATGCCGATCATGGAGTAAATATTCAGAGAATCATTCATGAGGAAGAGGAAGAAGAGAGAGCCTATAAGCCGAAGGGCAGGGGAAAACATGCGGATGAAGGAAGTTTTGGCCGATTCGTAGAGCACGGACAGGACCATGTACACCAGCACCATGCCCATGAGGAGGGCCGCCAGAAGTCTGTGAAACTTTCATTCATGCTGTCCGCTTGTCCGGAGAATCGGAAGCTCACGGTCTCAGGCAGTCCGGCGCCCTCAAGGTCATGGGTCACTTCTTCAATGACCTGGCTCAGCGGGCGGCTGCCGGGATTTCCGCCGATGATGATGGACCGCTGCTTATCGGTGCGGTTAATGGTAATGGGCCCTTCTTCATCTTTGATCTGCGCCACATCGGATATATGGACCAGGCCTTTGGATGTTTCAATGGGAATCACTGCGAGATCCGATTTCTTATAGGATTCACCGCCCCTGAAGTATACATTGATATCCGTATCATTACCGCTGTTTTTCACATCGTTTGGAAGGACGCCGCCGCCGCTGCCGCTGATGGCAGATGACAGGGTATCATAGAGGCTTCCTACGGTGACACCGTAGTATTTCAGCTTATCCCTGTCCGGAACGATGGAGAGCTCCGGCAGTCCTTCCTGATAGGTGGAGCTCACATCGGTGATGCCATAGCTGCCCTGCTTCAGCATATCCTGTACCTTTTCAGAAGCAAGAATCAGATCCTGCATGTTGTTGCCCCGGAGCTCCAGACGGAAAGCACCGCCGCCCTGGCCCAGCCCGCCGCCGGAAGTGCCGGACACAGAGGCCTGGTCTTCCTTGATTCTCACATCGCCGTCATGGATGTTCTGGGAAATCCAGTTTCTCATTTCATCGGTAATGTCCCAGATGGAACGGTTCCGGTCCTGCCTGTCCATGAGAGACACCCGGATACGGCCGGAATTGACGCCGCTGCCGCCGCCCACCATGGCCATGTAGTACTTGGCTTCCGGCACCTGGGACAGATAGTCCTCCAGCTGGGTGGTCACCGCATCGGTGCGCTCAATACTGGCATCGGTGGGAAGCTTGATCTGCACATTGAAACCGCTTTCATCGGTGCGGGGCATGTACTCCCTTCCGATGATGCCCAGAGGCACCATGGCCGTAAAGAGGGCCAGCGCCAGGGCTGTGCCTGCAAAGAGCTTCTTTTTATGATGAAAGCTCCAGTGGAGCGCCTCTTCGTAGAAATCCTGCATGCCTTCTTCCATCCGGTCCATCGCCCGCCAGAGCTTTCTGTCCGGTACCTGGAGACCTTTTTGGAAGAATCGGGAGGCCAGCATGGGTGTGAGGGTGAAGGAAATGAAAAGGGAAAAGAGCGATGCAAAAACGATGGTCAGTCCGAACTGGCGGAAGAACTGGCCGGTCATGCTGGTCATGAAGGCGATGGGCAGGTACACCACCACATCGCAGATAGTAATGGCTATGGCAGCCATACCGATTTCCATACGGCCCTTCACCGCCGCCTCTTTGGGACTTTCTCCTCTACCAGATGGCGGTGGATATTTTCCAGCACCACAATGGAATCGTCTACCAGGATGCCGATACAGAGTCATACCCATGAGGGACATCATGTTGAAGGTAAAGCCAGCCAGGTACATGGCAAAAAAGGAAGCAATCAGGGAGGTAGGAATAGCAATCATGACGGCCGCTGCGGAACGCCAGCCCCGAAGGAAGAGAAAGAGTACCAGTCCTGTGGTGAAAAGGCCTTCCACCAGGGTGCCCAGGGTATTATGAAGGGCTGTCCGCACGTAAGCAGCAGAATCGTTGACGACAATGAACTGATAGTCCGGATACTCTTTTCTCAGCTGCTCCAGCACTGTCATGACAGCGTCGGACGTGGAAACCAGGTTGGCATTGCTGTTCTTATAAATGGATATGCCCACAGCATCCTGGCCGTTAATCCGGGCATAACGGGACACTTTTTTATCTTCCCGCACCACGTCTCCCAGGGCGGTAATGGGTACGGCGCCGCCGCCCTGGGCGGTGACATAGATTTTCTTGATGTCCTCCACCGAATGATACTGCGCATTCAGCCGGATCTGTGTCTGCCGGCGGTCCGTGTAGGAGGAGCCGGCGGGGGCCAGCTTGTTTTCTCGTTTCAGCGCTGAATGATGTCATTCATGGAAATCCCGTAGTAGGACAGTTTGTCCCTGTCTATCTTGACCGCAATTTCGGGGTCCCTGCCGCCGGAAAGTTCCACATCCGATACACCATCGGCCTTGGTGAAATCGTTGGTCAGCGTATTGTCTGCCAGCGAATACATTTCATCCAGCGGATGGGGCGAAACCAGGGCCAGGTCCAGGATAGGCGCTGCGTCCATATCCCTCTTTTCCACCACCGGGTCATCGGCGTTATCAGGAAGGCTTTTCCTGATGGCATTCACCTTCTGGGAAGCGTCCACCGCCGCTGCATCCACATCGGCATCAAAATTAAGCTCCAGGGTAACCTGGGACTTCCCGGTCCTGGACTTGGAAGTAATATGCTTGACATCGGACACCGAAGACAGAGCATCCTCCACGGGCTTGGTCACCTGCTGCTCCACCGATTCCGCATCGCGCCGTCATAGGTAACGCTGACTACCACATAGGGCGTATTGATTTTCGGATACAGTTCCACCCCCAGGCGGGTAGTAACTGTAAAGCCCCAGGGTCACGAAGAAGAGGACGATCATGATGATGCCCACAGGATGGGTGACGGCGTAGCGGGTCATATTCAACCGATTCATACCGTTTCCTCCACATCCACCGTCATACCGTCCTTCAGTTTGGAAATATTTGTGACTGCAGCCCGGTCTCCTTCAGAAATTCCTGTAAGGATTTCAATGGAGTCATCATTATAAAGGCCGGTGGTGACCTCCACCTTTTTCACCTTATGGCTGCTGTCAATCAGGAAGGCCCACTTCTTTCCATTATTTTCAAGCACCCCTTCCTTGGGCAGGTACAGGGCATTCTTCCTTTCCAGAGCCATCACAGTGCTTCGGCCAAACATGCCGCCGCGAAGGTGCTTTCCATCCCCGTCAAGAAGGATGCGGACCTTGTAGGAATGGGTAGAGGCATCCAGGTCCGGCTGATATAAATGATTCTTCCCTTTACCGTCTCCCCCAGGGAATCGATGGAAACATCCATGTCCATGCCTTCCTGAAGAACCCCAATGTCCTGTTCCGCCACAGCGCAGTCAAGGTACAGGGCGCTGTTATCCACAATGGTTAAAAGCTTCTGGCCTGCCGACGCCCATTCTCCCGCTTCTGCATCCCGATAGCCGATGGTGCCGGACACAGGGGCATACATGGTCATATCCCCCTTCTGACTTTCCAGAGAATCTACGGTATAAGCCGCCTTTTCTGCTGCCGCTTCTTTGCTTGCAATCACTGCCGGCACGCCCTCCACATCCTGACCGGTCAGACTTTGCAGGGCCGCTCTGGCTTCCATCATGGCCTGGTACTTGTCATCCCGCTCCTGCCTTGAAACGGCGCCTTCCTGGAACAGGGTGTCATAGCGGTTAAAAGTGGAAAGGGCATTGTCATAATCACTCTGGGCTTTCAGGTACCTGCATCATAGGAAGCCCTGCTTTCCACTGCATCTGCCGACGCTCCTGGCTGCCGGCCCGGTTCTGGGCAATGGAAAAGCTGATGTCCTTCGTGTCCTGGGAAACAAGGATATCCCCTTTTGTCACTTTGTCCCCCAGATTCACATATACCTTCTCCAGCCGGCCTGCATACTTGGGAGAAATATCCACCGATTCCCGGGGCACTGTATCTCCGGACAGTACCACCCGTTTCATCATGTCCTTTTTCTCCATCTTCTCCACCTTTACCAGCGGATGGGCCGATGTTTTCCCCACGCTGACCCGGCTGCGGTGAGTGTAGGCGTAAATGCCGCAAAGCAGGAAAACAAGGATAACAGTCCATATGATGATTTTTGCTTTTTTAGAATGAAGCCATGAAAGCTGCATAAAATCCTCCCCATGATGATTCATGACCGCCATGAATCGTCTGCTTCCTTCATTATACAGGGCCCATGCTGTGATTCATAGATTGTTGCAAAGAATTTATCATTCCTTATCATTTCTCTGCCCGCAGCCTCGGGTGCAGCAGAAAAAAAAAGCGGTGAAGAAATGAGGAACATTTCTTCACCGCTTTTTTTACTGATCGATTTCTTTCTTTCTGGTGAGCTTGGCCTGCTCAAAATGCATGCTTCTTGTATGGATGGTATGGACCCAGCCCTTCTTATGGCGGTCCTTCCAGCCCAGGATGGTGACAGGAATCCAGGAATACATGAATACAGGATAAATGAGCCAGTAAAGATAAATCTTCAGAGGCACTTCAATCTGCAGCAGCACGATGAGGGGCACCACGGACTGGATGAAGCCAAGCACCGCCCAGAACTGGCGGGGCACCAGCACATCATTGTACAGAATCACCGTGAAGCAGGGGTAGAACATATTGATATATGTCATGATGAGGTAGAAGGTGGAGAGCAGAAGGAAATAGTTCTGCAAAAGCTGCATGATGCCGTCAAGGATGACAATGCTGTGCCTTTTGATGCCTTCTCTGAAAAGGATGGGAATGTACCGTTCAGAGCAGTCGAACTGGCCCTGGGCCCACCGCTTTCTCTGGCGGCAGGAAGCCATGAAGCCCAGCGGTTTCTCATCATAAATAATAGCATCATGAACCAGCAGGTGCGGATGCCATGGGACAGGCATTTCATGGAAAATTCCATATCCTCAGTGAGGCAGTCGCAGCCCCAGCCGTATTTCTTCACAATATCTGCCGCAATGCACATGCCTGTGCCGCCGAGGCAGGAGGACAGGCCCAGATTATACTTGCCCAGATGCCACAGATGGTTGATGGTCCAGAAGGCAATGGCAAAGGTGCCGGATACCCAGGTGTCTGTGGGGTTCTTGGCAGACAAATAGCCCTGCAGCACCTTCTGGCCCTTCAGAAGGCGGTTGTTCATAACCGCCAGGAAATCCAGATGGACCAGGTTATCGGAGTCGAAGACGCAGAAAGCATCATATCCTTTGTTCAGGGCGAAAATCTTCGGGAATACCCAATCCATGGCATAGCCTTGCCCACCAGCTCCCGGTTGGTCCGTTCAAAGACATGGGCCCCGTGGGCGCGGGCAATATCGGCAGTATGGTCGGTGCAGTTATCTGCAATCACATACACATCGTAGAGCTCTTTGGGGTATTTCAGCATTTTCAGGTTTTCCAGAAGGTCTGCCAGCACCATTTCTTCATTATGGGCCGGTATGACCACGGCAAATTTGCTCTTTGGAGGTGCCAGATTTTTTTCTTTTCGATGCCACATGCCGCATACAGCAATGACCGTATAGTAAATGGTAAAAAACGCCACGATCAGCTGTACGGGGATCATGATTATATCGAGTATGTAAGTCATTATTCTTTCCCTTCGCCGTTTTCTCCGGCAGTTTTCCTGGTTCTCTTTGCTTTCCGTTTTGCCTTTCTGCGGTTCAGGAAGGTATTCATCATGCCAAACATGATATAGCCGGCGCAGAGAGCTGCTGCCCATACAGGCCAGTAGAAAATGGTGCAGATAATGAAGAAGGCAAAGCAGATCAGAAGAGCCGGCAGATGAAGCTGATCGGCGCTGGCCCCTTTATTGTCGGGATAGTGAATTTCACTGACCATGAGGAAGGCCAGAAGAAGTACGCACAGCACGGCCAGCCAGTTCCAGATCTTAATGCCCGAAAGTACATAAGCTGCCACAATGACACCGGTGGTCGGGCAGGGCAGTCCTTCAAAATAGCCGTGCACACTGGTGACCTTCACATTGAACCGGGCCAGACGGAAGGCGCAGAAGGTCCCCAGAAGGGCACAGGGAATGAATCCCACCGGTCCCAGTTCATGCAGCTGGTAGGCATACATGAGCGCGCCGGCGGCGATGCCGAAGGAAATATCATCGGACAGGGAATCCAGTTCCACGCCCATGGGACCTGCCGTATGGAGGCCCGGGCCACTCTTCCGTCAAGAGCATCCGCCACCATGGCGATAAGAATGAATAGAGCTGCCGTTTTGAAATTGCCCTCAATGGACATCATAATCGACAGACCGCCAAATAACGCATTTGTTGCTGTGACGGCATTTGCAATCCAAGATTTATTCACTTACTTCAGCCTCCCTACGACAGTCAGACCGCCTTTGACCTTATCGCCTTTTTTTACACAGATTTCGCAGTCACCGGGAATGTAGAGCTCCGTGCAGGAGCCGAACTTAATCATTCCGTACAGTTCTCCCTTGGTGAGCTTGTCTCCCAGGTTCTTCCAGGAAACCACCCGCCTTGCCAGGATGCCGGCAATGAGAATGACCAGGATGGACCGCTTCTTTCCTGTAATACCGATGGCACCCCGTTCATTTTCAAAACCTACCCCTTCCTTATAAGCAGGAAGGAACCGGCCCTGGGTATAGGACTGGTACTTGATTTCACCTGCCATGGGGCTGCGGTTGCAGTGGACATCAAAAATGGAGAGGAAAATGGTAATCCTGTGACATTTTTCCCCAAGAAACGTATCTTCCTCCACATCATGGGACACATCCACACCGTGCCGTCTGCCGGGGACACCAGGGTATCATCACCGGGGACGATTTTCCCGTTCCGCGGCGGGCACCGGAAAAAATAAGTAAAATAACAAGACAAAGTACGAACGGTATCACTGCTGCGTAATACCATTTCAGATAACAGAATAGAACTCCGAGAAGGAAAGTCACCGCCATGAAGGGATAGCCTTCCTGTAATATGATAGGTTTTTTCAGCATCACTGACTCCTGCGTTCTTTTTTCCATTTCCCTACAGCCCGCATAAACTTCGGCAGAGCCATCATGCGGCCGATGCGGCTGGGCTGCAGGTACAGGCGATAAGCCCATTCCAGACGGTTTCTCTGCATCCAGAGAGGCGCCCTCTTCAGGTTGCCGCTCATGACGTCAAATACACCGCCGATTCCCATAGAAAGAACGCCCAATTCCTCCTTGTGGCATATAGCCACTTTTCCTGCTTAGGCACGCCAAGGCCGACAAAAAGCAGCTTTGCCCCGCTTTTTTTAATATCTTCGATAATTTTCTTTTCTTCTTCTTCATTGAAATAGCCGTCATGGCAGCCTACCAGGGAAAAACTTCCGTGGTCTTCCATGAATTTTCTGGCTGCTTTGGCAGCTACCCCCGGATTCCCCCCCAGGAAATAGACCGGCCAGTTCATGGCCGAGGCTTTTTCAAAAGCTCTGTGGTCAGATCCGCCCCGGTCACCCGTTCCGGGAAGGGGGTGCCCAGCTTTTCTCCGGCCCAGAGTACGCCGGCGCCGTCAGGAACACAAGATCTGCGCCGTTCAGTATACGGGCCAGTTCAGGGTCCTTTTGCGCAATCATAATCATTTCTGCATTGGCCGTGGCAATCATGGAAGGCTTCCCTTCATGATTCTCTTTTCCGCAAAGGCCAGTGCTTCTTTCATGGTCACCGCATGGATGCGGATATCCATGACTACATGGGATGTCAACGTTATATCCTTCATTTCGTACTGTAATTCGGTGCTTCCTTCGTAATGCTTACATCATGAGGATGGCTTTCACGGAGGCCGCGCCGGTGATTTCAATAAACTGGGTTTCCTCATTCATGGTTTTGATATCCGGCGTGCCGCAGTAGCCCATGGACGCACGGAGACCGCCGATGAGCTGGAAAAGCACATCGGACACATGGCCCTTGTAGGGGATCTGTCCTTCAATGCCTTCCGGCACCAGTTTCTTCGCATTCTGCTGGAAATAGCGATCCTTGCTTCCGGCCTGCATGGCTCCCAGAGAGCCCATGCCGCGGTAAGCCTTGTATTTCTTACCCTGATAAATGATGGTTTCTCCCGGGCTTTCGTCGGTGCCGGCCAGGAGGTTCCCCAGCATGACAGAGGAAGCGCCGGCGCCAAGGGCTTTGGCAATATCGCCGGAATACTGGATGCCGCCGTCGGCAATGATGGGTACCCCTGTGCCTTCAGCCGCCCTTGCGCAGTCATAAACAGCGGTAATCTGGGGCACACCGATACCGGCAACCACACGGGTAGTGCAGATGGATCCGGGGCCGATGCCTACCTTCACCGCATCTACGCCGGCTTCGATCAACGCTTTGGTGGCTTCATAGGTTGCCACATTGCCTGCAATCAGTTCCAGATGAGGGAAATCTCTGCGGAGGCGGCGGATGGTTTCAAGCACCCCTTCGCTGTGGCCATGGGCCGTATCAATCACAAGCACATCTGCTTTGGCAGCAAGGAGTGCTTCCACCCGGTCTTCTACATCCGGTGTCACACCGATGGCTGCGGCTGCCAGAAGGCGTCCGTCCTCATCCTTTACGGCATTGGGATATTTCTTCATCTTTTCGATATCCCTGATGGTGATGATGCCTACCAGCTTTCCATCTTCCGTAATGGGAACGCCGGAAATATGGTATTTATTCATCAGTTCGTCCGCATCAGCCAGGGTATTGTCCGGAGCCAGGTAAATAGGATCCACAATGACGCCGTGTTCGGAACGCTTGACCAGCTTCACTTCCCGAGCCTGTTCGTCGATGCTCATATTCTTGTGGATGACGCCAATACCGCCTTCACGAGCCATGGCAATGGCCATTTCCGCTTCCGTTACCGTATCCATACCGGCACTCATAATGGGGATGTTCAGCCGGATATGTCTTGTGAGCTTCGTGCTTACGTCCACATCCCGGGGAAGTACCGTGGAATGGGCCGGAATCAGAAGTACATCATCAAAAGTAAGCCCTCTCTTGCCAAACTTGTCTGCTCTCATCATAGCCTCCGTTTCTTGAAATCAGATTTCCTCTTTCACTTCAGGTATATGATTTTGAATCCATTAATTTAATCATTATAACATAAATAAAAGGTACAGGAAAACAGGAATTGCAAAGGGGTAAGGTTTGCGGCCCTTTACTTTCCATCCTCTTCATACAATTTCTTGAAGAAGCGCCGCCGAAGCGATGGGAAAGCTCATCTCTGAAATCAGCGCCGCCATCCACCGCCCGCTTTGCCTCCTTCCTCGCCTTTTCCAGAAGAGGCAGGTCCTTCACAATATCCGCCGCCTTCAGGTCCGGCATGCCATGCTGGTGGTAACCGAAAAATTCGCCGGAGCCCCGAAGGAGGAGATCCTTTTCGGAAAGGAGGAAGCCGTCCTGGATTTCACACATCAGTTTCATGCGGAGCCGTGTGATTTCATTCTGGTTGTCGGAATAGAGGATGCAGTAGACTGGGCGCTGCCCCTTCCTACCCGTCCCCGAAGCTGATGGAGCTGGGAAAGGCCGAACCGGTCCGCCCCATAGACGAACATGATGGTGGCATTGGGCACATTCACCCCCACTTCGATGACCGACGTGGCCACCAGAAGATTGATTTTCCCGTCATGGAAATCAGTCATGACCCGGTCCTTTTCCGCATTCTTCATGCGCCGTGCACCAGGCCCACCTGAAACATGGGAAACACCTTTCCCTTCAGCTGTTCATACACCGCCACCGCAGAGGCCAGATCCTGCTTCTCGCTCTTTTCCACCAGCGGGCACACCACATACACCTGATGGCCGGCGGTCATTTCCCTTCCCATGAAATTGAATACCCGCTGAAGCAGGGCGCTGCCGATGGCATAGGTCTTCACCGGATGCCGTCCCGGCGGCATGCCCCGGATGGAGGAGAGGTCCAAATCCCCGTAAATGGAAAGAGCCATGGTCCGGGGAATAGGCGTGGCCGTCATCACCAGGATATGGGGATAGCCTCCCTTCGTTTCCAAAGCCTTTCTCTGCTTTACGCCGAACCGGTGCTGTTCGTCCGTAATGACCAGTCCCAGATGGGCAAACACCACATCCTCCTCAATGAGGGCATGGGTGCCGATGAGCACATCAATGGACCCATCCTTCAGCCCCTTCAGGATTTCATTTCTTTCCTTCGTCTTCGTCTGGCCTGACAAATAAGCCACATGGATGGGAAGTCCCTTATAAAACTCCTGGAAGGTCCTGTAATGCTGTCCTGCCAGCACTTCCGTAGCGCCATCAGCGCTCCCTGGTATCCGTTCTCCACGATTTTCGCCAGTGCCAGCGCCGCCACGGCGGTTTTGCCGCTTCCCACATCCCCCTGGATGAGGCGCTGCATGGGGATGAGTCCCTCCATGTCGTCCTCAATATCCGAAAAGGCCTGCTGCTGCCCAGCAGTCAGATGGAAGGGGAAATTGGCAAGCACCGACTGCACCAGCTTTCCCGACGGCGCGCACTTGATGCTCATCACATGGCTCTCCCGCTTCTTCCGAAGAAGCAGGATGCCTGCCTGCATGAAGAAAAGCTCTTCAAAGGCCGTACGGCGCCGGGCCTCCTTCTGCTCCTCCCAGTTCTTCGGATTGTGCATGGCCCGGGCTGCCTCCAGCCGGCCCATGAGATGCTCCCTTTTCAAAGTGTCCGGCGGCAGGTTTTCATCCATATCCTCCACCTGGTCCAGAGCAATAGAAATCATATCCCGCATCTTCCCGATGCGTATGCCTTCGGTTAAAGGATACACCGGTACCAGCTTCTGAAAAGAAGAAAGCTCATCCGGCGTTACGATTTCGATTTCTGCATTGGAAATCTGGAGCTTGCCGTAGTTGTACTCAATCCGACCGTAGGCCAGCACATAGGTGTCCTTCCGGAAGGTTTCCCCTTTCCAGGGCTGGTTGAAATACACCAGGGTCACGGCGCCGGTGCCGTCTACCAGAAGCACATTCAGTATGCTCATGCCCCGCCTTGGCGTAAGCATTCGAATATCCGCCACCCTGCCGTAAATGACAGCCTCATCATCGGGCGAAAGCTCCTCCATTTTTGTGATTTTGGTCCAGTCCTGGTAGCGCCGGGGATAGAAGGAAATCAGATCCTCCACCGTGGCTATGCCAGCCGCGCCAGCTTTTCCTTCATACTGGGCCCTACGCCCTTAATATATTGTACCGAATCTGATAAATGCATGAGGAAAACCTTTCCGAAAACAGAACCCGGAAAAAAGTGTGCCCGGGACAAAACAGCAATGTCTCTATTTATTATATTCCTGAAAATTGATTACGTAAAAGACTTGCTTAAAAAAAGCAATTGTGATATATTATGAATGTTGCAATTACGGAAGTGCAAGGAGGTGTAGCACATGGCTAACTATTGTGAAGTTTGCGGCAAGAAAACCGCTACGGGATTCAACGTATCCCATTCCCATCTGAAAACAAAGAGAACCTGGAAACCGAATATCCAGAGAGTTCGCGTACTGGTAGACGGACAGGTCAAGAGAATGAATGTCTGCACTCGTTGCCTTCGTTCTCATAAAGTAAACAGAGACATCTGATTTCTTTGCATTTTCAGCCGGCCAAAGCCGGCTTTTTTGCATGGTCTCTTTTCCGGTTCCGGAAAGGTCATATATGGTATATAACTCAAACTTCGCACACGGAAAACATCCCGTATGCCTTGATAAATCAGCTTGAACTGAATGTCGAAAGCCATTCACGCACACTTCTGTGCACGCAGACGACTCATCCAAAGAGCGGGCAGATCGTTC
>ENA-OQBJ01000291-OQBJ01000291.1-human-gut-metagenome-genome-assembly--contig:-NODE-291-length-27153-cov-3.285355_pt1 | contig 27153 bp, 40 predicted proteins | sample MGYA00242743_ERZ504545 | MGnify/ENA primary metagenome ERZ504545 (study PRJEB26092, sample SAMD00036252) | human gut metagenome | host: Homo sapiens | study: EMG produced TPA metagenomics assembly of...
CGCGTCCTGCTGCTTGCCCCCGTCGCCATCATCGTCGGCATCCTGGAGACACGCCGCACGCGCAGGCAGGGCGACGGCGACGACAGCAAGATGTCCGTCCCCATCCCCTGGTTCATGGGCGGGTTCATCCTCGCCAGTGCCGTCGGCTCCTACGTACCGGCCATCGATTCCTTCGTGCCATCCTTCGTTCAGCTCGCTTACCTTCTGCTCGGCATGGCCATGGCTGCACTAGGCCTCAACGTGAACTTCAGCGTCATCCTGCAGAAGGATTTCGCCCGATGATCGGTGCATTTCTCTGTTCTATCGTCATCATGAGCCTGGCTATCGCATCGTGCATACCTGGTTCTGACCAAATTCTAATCTTCCTTCCCCTCCCTTTCTGTCATCTGTTCTGTTATACTGATGGCAGGAAGGGGTTTTGCCTTTCCACGTCTACCACGAGGAGGGATAAGCCATGAAAAAAATCAGCCTTGCATTCATCGTTGGTTTGCTGCTGGCCATTGCCGCACCGGTATTCGCTGCTGCCAGCGAAGATGCAAACACCTGTCCTGTTGAGTCCTGCTGGTCCAACAATGCAGCTTGCAACAACGGTGCTTATTGCCAGGGTGACCGCTCCGCCTGCTATGACAGCCAGGCTTACTGCGGCGGTAACGGCCAGCGCGGCCATTATCGCGGTGGCTGCGGCTACAATGGCGGCTGCTGGTAAGGAGTATTTCACCTCATAACGCAAAACGGAGTTATCCATCGCGAGCCCTGCGGCTCGCTGCGGACAACTCCGTTTTTCCATTTCAGTTCTTGGCTTTTTTCGCTTTGGCCCTGGCCTCCGCTTTCTTCTTGTCCTGCTCGGCTTTCTCCTTCTGCCAGGTCTTGTAATCCTTAGCCGAGATTTTCTGCAGGTATTCCGGCGGGATCCTGCGGAACGCTGCAGGGCGCAGCTCATAGAATCTCTGGTATTCCTTGAGTGCTGCGTCTTTATTGCCCTGCTCGTCTTCAATCTCTGCGCTGATCAGATAGCTGAACGGATTCTCTGCATCGACCTTCTTGGCGCTGGCACAGTCCGAAAGCGCGGCTTCCCGATTGCCCGCCATGCGGTAGATGTCTGCACGATTGAGGAAGTTATAGGCATTCTTGCATCGAGCGCCACGCCCTTGTCTGCATCAGACAGCGCTCCCGCATAATCGCCCGCAACGGCCTTGGCCCGGCCGCGCATGACGTAGCTTGCCGCTTTGTCATCCACGTTCCTGGCGGTAAAAACGCGCGAAAACTCCCAGAGAGCCTGGTTGCCCATACCGTAATCGCTGTAGGCATCGCCATTTTCCCGCATCTTCCTGATGGCTTTGGCATCTGCATCCTGTACTTCCTGCTGTACGGCCTGCCAGGACGCCTCGCGCTCTGCCTGCGCTTTCTCCATGGCCGCACGGGCTCCGGACTGTGCTTCTGCCGCATAGGCTGCACGGACCAGCTGCTCCAGCTTCGCTCCCAGGCCGCGGCTCCTGACAGCTTCCCGCAAGACCGCATAGACACGGCTGTCATCGAGGAAATCCACACCGCCTTTACCATCAGAGCGGAAATTCCAGGCTTCCGGCGAGTCATGATCATGGAAGGCTTTCGCTAAGCCGCCGGCAGTATAATACGCATTCTCCGCGGTATTGTCAAAATCGTCGCGTGTCCAGTCTGCCGTCAGGAGTTCCTGTCCATCGATATAGACGCTCTTCCTGTCTTTGACGGTCACATGACCACAACCATAATCCGTCATCATTTGCGCGAGCCGCTGCTCACGCAATTCCGTCTCCGGATGATCAGAGAAGTTCTCCTGATCCTTATTCTTGCCATCAAGATCTTGATATTCGAGGACATCCTTCGTCTCATACGTCAGGTAGTACGCCATGCGGTACATCGCCGCAGCCGGGCCACCAGGATTGAAGCCAGCACTCGTCATGATGTAGAAGCCGCCTTCATCGGCGTCATACTCCGTAGGCAAGGTCACGTTCTTCGCGATGGAATAGTTTGCCAGAGCATTGAGCTTATTCCAATCCATGAGTCCTGCATCCATGTTGAGGAAGCTCATGCCGTAATACTGTGCAACGGCCTTGGCATAATTCCTGGCACTGTGCTGCTCAATACCATGCGTCATCTCATGGCCGAGTACGGCCGCCAGTTCATCTTCATCACACTCAAGCCCACGCACGAGAGCCCGGTTGATGCTGATGTAATCCGTGGGGAAACACGAAGCATTGAACGTATTGCTGTTGTTGACACCCCAGATGAACGGCAGGGAATTCGCTTTAAGCACATACTTCCCCTGTGTGACCAGTTGCTGCATGACACGGTTCACGACCTGTACATCATGCTCATTGTCGTCCAGGCCGTTCTCCTGGCGGTCCTGACGGGCACTGGCGACTTGTGCATGGACATCATTGCCCAGCGCCAGGATACTCGAAAGACTCGATTTATAAGCAGCCAGCACGCCAAGGGATTGCGCTGCCACCGCCCAGGCATCAACGGCTTCCGCGCGCCCGGCCGGCATCACCAGCAGGCTTGTCCCCAAGAGGACGCTGCCCAGCACCATGCCGGCCTGCTTCTTCCAGCTTTTCATCATCTCTTCCCCCTTTGATCCAATCTATATCATCATACCACACGCCTCTGAAAATTCAGCGAGAACACCTGGAGAAATCAGCACTGCTCTTTCAGCAGATGCGATGCCGCCTGGCAGCCAGGCCCTCTCTTGAAAGAACCATGCCTTCAAGTTATAATGATAGCTGAGAGCCATCTAGAATTTCCTGAAAGAAGGGTAAGCCAATGGTATCCGATGAAAAATCGCAAGTACAACGAGCCACGGATCCGGACACAGCCGTCCTGACAAAACCGTTTGCCGAGATCAGTGCCAAACTGCATTTGCTGCTGCACACGGGTCAGCTGCTGATGGAAAGCGGCGCGGACAGTGACCGGACGGTCCGCGATATGATGCGCACTGCTGCCTACATGGGTATCCCAGAGGACCGCATCCATCAGCACGTCATGTACACGACCCTGATGCTCAATGTCAATGACGAAACGCACTCCTATACGGAATTCCGCAAATGCAAGAAGCACGGCATCAATATGACAGCGCTTTCTGCCGTCAGCAAATTGACCTGGCGAGCCCTCGCCAAGAATTACACCCTCGAAGAATTCGAACAGCAGCTCATGGCCATCAGGGAGCGCCCCCGGAATTACCCGTTCTGGCTCACGGCACTCGGCGCAGGCGCTGCCTGCGGCGGCTTCTGCAAGCTCTTTGGCGGCAGCTGGCTCGATTTCCTGCTGACTGCATCTGTGCCTTCCTCGGCTTCTACGTCAAGCGCATCTGCACAAACTATGGCTTCAACATCTATGCCGTCATCGCCATCACCTCATTTGTCACGACCATGCTGGCCTGGAGTACGCAATTCCTCACGGGAACCATGAACTGGTATCCGCTGATTGCCTGCACCCTGTTTCTCGTGCCCGGCATCCCGCTCATCAATGCCGTCGATGACCTGCTGAACAACTTCATCGTCTCCGGCATGACGCGAGCCATGAATACGCTGCTCGTCGTCGGCAGCATGACGTTCGGCATCGTCATCGCCATCCGTCTCGGCAATGTCGCAGACTTCACGAGCGTAAGCCTGCAGCCTGACACCATCTACTTTTCCCAGGCCATCGCCGCCGCCATTTCTGCCACAGGTTTCTCCATCATCTTCAATGTCCCGCGCCGGCTGCTGCCCGTCGTGGCAGTCGGCGGCATCATCACCGTCCTGCTGCGCAATATCTGCGTCATGCAGTTCGGTCTCTCGCCGGCAGCCGGCTCCTTCCTTGGTGCCGCTGTTGTCGGACTCCTTGCCCTCAAGGCCATCCACTGGTTCCATACCCCGAATATCGTCCTGACGATCCCGTCGGCCATCCCGATGATCCCCGGGGTCCTGCTCTATCGCCTGCTCTTCGCCATCCTCAACATCCAGACCATCACGCCTGCGATGCTGCTTGACGGACTGCGCAGCGGCATTCTCGCTATCATCATCATCATCGGCATCGCCATCGGCGTGGCCATCCCGAACATCTTCCTGCATCGTTATATCGAACACAACAGGCAGCGCACCGTAGAAGACTTGCTGGCCAAGCGCTACACCAACGAATGATGGCCGCCTTGACGGCCAAAGAGTTCATGCTATCCGAATGATTCAAAAAAAGAATCATTAAGATAGCATTTTTCTATTGATAAATTTCTGAGTTTTCTTTATCATAAAACCATAAGACCTGCGCAGTCTGCTCATTTTCACACCAGGAATCACAGAAACAGGAGGGAATCTTTATGGACAAGATGAGTCAAGAAGCACTAGCCGTAAAACGAGCAGAACAAGCCTTTGACCGCAAGCGTCGCACCATCGGACTCTTTGGCGGCCCCATCCTCGCCCTGCTCGTATTCTTCACTCCCATCGCCGGGCTGACGCTGGAAGCACACAAACTCCTGGCCATCATGGTACTCGTCGCCATCTGGTGGATCACCGAGCCCGTCCCAATCCCCGTCACCTCCCTGATTGGCCCGACGCTGGCCGTCGTAACGGGTGTCGTGCCCGCCGGCACAGCTTTTGCCGCCTTTGCCAACCGATGATCTTCCTCTTCATGGGCGGCTTCATACTGGCAAAGGCCATGATGACCCACGGCATCGACAAGCGCTTTGCCTACTGGCTGCTCTCACGCTCCTGGGTCGGCTCAAATCCGCGGCGCATCTTCCTGGCCGTAGGTCTCGCCGCAGCCTCTGCTCCGGCTGGGTCAGCAACACAGCCACTGCTGCCATGATGTTCCCGATCTGCCTGGCCTGCTCTCCTCCATCAAGGAGATGTTCGCCGCCAACGGGCGTGAGATCGATCTGCACGAATACAAATACGCCACGGGCCTCATGCTGATGACAGCTTACTCCTGCTCCATAGGCGGCGTCCTTACGCCGATTGGCACCCCGCCCAACCTCATCATGCTGGGCTTCCTCGACCAGATGTGCAATATCCATGTCTCCTTCTTCCAATGGATGACCTGGGGCTTCATCGCCATGGTCTTATACTTCATCATCGCTTATATCGTGCTGATCCGCATGTTCCCCGCTGATGTCAAGCGCATCGACGGCGCAGAAGAATTTGTCCGGAGCAAGATCGAAGAACTCGGAGAATGGACCCGTGCGCAGAAGAACACCGTCTTCTGCTTCGGTGTTGCCGTCCTGCTATGGATCCTGCCAGGCTTCCTTTCCATCGCGCTCGGCGGCACTTCGCCGGTCCTCAAGATGTACAACCGGCTCTTTCCGGAAGCCGTTGCCGCTATGGCCGGCGCCCTGCTGCTCTTCCTCATGCCCATCAATTTCGAGCGCCGTCAGTTCACACTGGCCTGGAAAGATGCCAAGGAAGGTATCGAATGGGGTACGCTGATCCTCTTTGGCGGCGGACTTGCCATGGGCGGCATGATGTATAAGACCGGCCTTTCACAATGGGTCGGCGATGCATCATCGGCATGATGGGCGGCAATCCCCCGGCCATCGCCATGATTGCCATTTTCTCCGTCATGGCCCTGCTGCTCTCCGAACTCACGAGCCATACGGCCGCTACGAACATGATTGGCCGCTGCCATCACGCTGCGATTTCTGCCGGCATGGATCCCATCCCGGTCTCCGTTGCCATTGCGCTCTCCGCATCGCTCGGCTTCATGCTGCCGGTCTCTACGCCCCCCAATGCCATCGTCTATGCATCAGGATACATCCCTATCACCAAGATGATCCGCACCGGTGTCTATATCGATTTCATCGGCATCGCCTGCGTCACGATCCCTCTGGCCATCTATTTCGTCAGCTGGATTGTCCACTGACCCGGTATCCGTTGCAAGAATCAAGCAAGCCTCAACATATAAAGCGGCCTGTCGGCTCACAAGAGCCGGCAGACCGCCTTTTGCTTTGCTTCACGTGGGTACGCATCCCAGTCAGCAGCAGTTGCTGCAAACGCTCCCGAAAAGCCGCTCTCAATTGTTGATGCGATAATCCTCAAAGGAAGTAATCATGCCCGAATCGAGGCCAAGGATCAGCTCATGGAACACTCCTGGAGAAGTATAATCGAGCGGCAGAAAACAGCGCGTTGCCTCGTTGTAGAACGTGCGAAGCTGATTCTCCGTCATACGGATGTCGAGTTCCGTCTTCGCTTTGTGCGCAACGTACGCGCGCCAGGAACGCTGATACCCAGCATAGGAAATCACGCCCCAGAGGAGGAAGAACAGCACGATGACTCCGGCAGGGAAATGGATACCGATGAGGAGGTACAAGAGCAGAGCCAGGAGGCCGCCGCCAGCAAGCCAATGCGAGCGGGACGGCTGGCGCCAGCGCGACCCCATGAGCCAGAGATCCTCCAGCACGGCGTATTTCTCATCCATAGCGGAAAAATACTGCCGGAGGCGCCGCAATTCCGCGAGGGTTTCCTCCCGCGTCCCCGGCACCGGCGCCAACTCTTTGAGCGGCACGAGTTCGGGCATATCGCCCTTTTCCATGGCCTGATCATCCTGTTTCTCCAAGCGGCGGCCCGTTTCGTCAAAAACAACCGGTTCGCCGCAGAAGGGACAGATCCGCGTCCCTTTATCCAGCATGCAGCCACATCTTCTGCAGATCATACAGATCCCTTCTTTCTTTGCAATGACATCGTCAGATAAAATGGCGCTGGCATCACACGACAAATCACAAATCATAACCTATAGATAATATTTCGACAAAAAAAGGAAAACTCCTGCTCCTGCATTGCTTCATTTATTTTTCCGCAACAACTGCGCTTTGGTGATTCCCCGTTCGCCAAACTTGTCCTTGATCCGGTCAATCGCCGCATAAAGCCGTTCCTTTTTCTGCGTCTGCTCGGCAAAGAGCGACAGCTCCGCATCACAATCAAAGCTCGAGACCGATATGCCGAGCAGACGGATGCCCTGACAGATGCCAAGAGACCGATAGAGTGCCTGCGCCACGTGATAGATTTCCTCATCGTAACACGTCGCCTCCGGCAGCGTCCGGCTCCGCGTATACGTCTTGAAATTCCCCAGCCGGAGTTTCAGCTGCACCGTACGCCCTTTCACGCCTTCCCTGCGCAGACGATAGCCGACTTTCTCAGCCAGTTCCAGCAGCACTTGCTCGGCTCCTGCCTGAGACTGCAGATCCACAGGAACGTGACTTCCTTGCCGATGGACTTGGCCGGCTCGCGTGGAGCCACGGGTCTGTCATCCTGCCCGTCAGCCAGTGCCAGGAGATGGGCAGCCATATGCTCGCCCATGGCTGCAGCCAGTTTCTCACGAGGAGTGCCGCGCAGCTCTTGGATATGACGGATGCCGAGCCGCTGCAGCACCTGTTCTGTCTTCCTGCCCACGCCCCAGATACGCCCGACCGGCAGCGGATCGAGTATCGCCCGCATATTCTCAGGTGTCACGATGACAAGCCCGTCCGGTTTCCGGAGATCCGAAGCCAGCTTGGCGAGAACTTGTTCGGCGCCAGCCCGACCGAAGCCACGAGTCCCGTTTTCTCACGGATCTCAGCCTTGAGCTTCCTGGCATAAGCGAGCGGCGTCCCCATGAGATGTTCCATGCCCGTCAGATCAAGGAAAGCTTCATCGATGGAAAGCGGCTCCACCACCGGCGCATAGCGGGCAAAAATCGCAAAAATCTCCCGGGATACGGCACGATAGCGTTCAAAACGCCCGGGTAAAAAAATCCCCTGCGGACAGAGCCTGCGTGCGCGCACCATCGGCATGGCCGAATGCACACCGAAACGCCTCGCTTCATACGAACATGTCGAGACGACGCCGCGCCCGGAAAGTCCGCCCACGATTACCGGCTGTCCACGGTATCCCTCATGGTCACGCTGCTCAATCGCGGCAAAGAACGCATCCATATCCACATGCATCACCAGACGACCCATACGTGTCCCTCCCTTCAATCCTGCACTTATTGTAGCGCAAGACCCCGGCCAGCGGCAACCGCTTCCTCAAGCGGTCTTTTAACGGCTCCCCAGAAAAAATCAAGCAAAACATGGCAAAAGAACGTTATAATGAGAAGAACAATACTTTTGTGAGGCAATGAAACATTATGGAAATATGGAAACGCAACCTTTTCATCTGCTGCCTGGCTTCTTTCATCGTGTCGGTCGGCATGAGCCAGATGGCCCCGATCCTGCCGATCTACATCGAGGAACTCGGTGTCTCAGACCCGCGGGATGTTGCCCGTTGGGCTGGTATCGTCTTCGGCTGCAATTTCATCAGTCTGGCAATCTTTTCGCCCATCTGGGGCCGCCTCGCGGATCGTTATGGCCGCAAGCCCATGATCCTCCGCGCCTCTGGCTGGCTCGGCTCATCATGATCGGCATGTCTTTTGCGACGTCCGTCTGGCATCTCGTCATCCTGCGCCTCATGCAGGGCTGCCTCTCAGGCTTCCAGGCAGCCGTCGTACCACTTATCGCACAGGAAACGCCAAAGGATCATTCTGGCTGGGCCATGGGCATGTTCTTCACGGCACAGGTCACGGGCGGGCTCATGGGGCCGCTGCTCGGCGGCTTTCTGTCGGAGATCATCGGCATCCGCCACACGTTCCTGCTCATCGGCTGCTGCTGCCTGCTCGGCTTCCTCGCGCTGACCCGTCCATGAAACCATGCGCCCGGCAGCCCAAAAAGCTGCGCTCGGAGTGAAAACGGCCTTTTCTTCCCTGCCCCACCGCGGCGCAATCCTCGGTCTTTTCCTGACCACGCTCATCATGCATTTTTCCCTGACCTGCATCCAGCCCATCCTCACGGTCTACGTGAAAGAACTCTCCCTCACGGATGACCATCTCGCTCTGATCTCCGGCGCCATTTTCTCAAGCGCCGGCTTTGCCAGCATGCTCTTTGCCTCCCGCATCGGTCATCTGGCCGATACCATCGGCTCACATAAAGTCCTCTTTGCCTCCCTGGCACTCGCAGGCTTTGTCTCCATCCCTCAGGGTCTCGTTACAGCGCCCTGGCAGCTCGCGCTGCTGCGCTTCATCCACGGCATTGCATCGCAGGACTCATGCCCTCGATCAACAACCTCATCCGCCAGCTGGCACCAGCTGCCTGCCTGGGACGCATCTACGGCTTCAACCAGTCGTTCCAATTCATCGGCATGTTCACCGGTGCTTTCCTCGGCGGGCATCTTGCCGCTTTCTTCGGCATCCGCCATATGTTCTTCTTCGTCGCCTGCCTGCTGCTTTTCGATGCCCTCTGGTATCATAAAGCCAGCCAATCCTAAAAAAAGAGCTGCCCGCATGGACAGCTCAGAAGGGGAATGCATATCTGGGAAATGTCAGCTTCAGTCCTTCACATTGCGGAAGGCCAGGGAGTAGGCCAGGACCACGGCGAAACAGAGGACCGGCAGATAGAAGGCCGAACGGATGGCCGTCTGTTCTGGAGTGAACCCGCTGACCAGGAATGCCAACGTACTGTTGTCGACCAGTGCGCCCATGAGCGGCGTGATGATGGCACCGCCGAGGATGGCCATGATGAGGCCAGCAGCGCCAAACTTGACTTCAGCACCGAGACCGCGCAGCGCAATACCGTAAATCGTCGGGAACATCAGCGACATGCAGCCCGAGATACCGATCAGGCAGTAAATCGAGACATCAATCGGCAGGTAAATCGTACCGAGCAGCAGAGGATGCCGCCCAGTGCAAATACCGCCATCATTTTTGCCGGCGTGATGTACTTCATGAGCCACGTGCAGATCCAGCGGCAGCCGATGAAGAGGAAAATCGAATAGATGTAGAAATTGGCAGCTTCTGCTCAATGACATGCAGGTTTGCCATGGCATATTTGATTGTCCAGGTCCAGACGGCAATCTGTACACCAACGTAGAAGAACTGCGTCACGACGCCAAAGGCATAACGAGGCAGATGTATGAGACGCGAAAGTGCTTCTTTGACCGTAATCTCTTCGCCGGCATCCTTATCGTTGAGTTTGCTGCGGAAGAATGCACACCAGATGACAAATGCGATGAGGATCAGCCGACATACGGCACACAGACCCAGAAGAGTTCGACATCACGCACAGCTGCGAGCTGATCCGGCGCCATGGCCAGGCGATCCTCAAGCGTAGCTGGATTCAGATGCGAGAGAATGACGTATTTCGCGAGGAACAGACCGGCCATCGAACCGAGCGGATTGAATGCCTGCGCAAAATTCAAGCGGCGGACACTCGTGGATTCGGCACCAAGAGAGAGTACAAAAGGATTACAGGTCGTCTCCAGGACCGACAGCCCGCCGGCCAGGATGAAAATCGAAACCAGGAACAGATTATAGCTCTGCAGGATGGCCGCCGGGATGTAGCCAAAGGCACCGATCATATAGAACCCCAAGCCCACGAGGACACCCACGCGATAGGAATATCGTTGATGATAAAGGCCGCCGGCAGAGCCAGCACGGCATAGGCTCCATAAAAGGCCACCTGTACCAGGGACGAATCCACCGCTTTTATCATGAATATCTTGGCAAATGACGGCACAAGATTATCGGTCATATTGTTGAGCAGGCCCCAAAGTGCAAAGCACGTGACGAGCAGTCCGAAATAGAATCGGTATTCCTTCGGCACGACGGGTGCGGAAGCTTCCTGCATCTCTGGCTGCACAACAGCTGCTAACCCTTCTTCTTTCATACTAGCCCTCCTTCGGGAAACGGCCCGCCGAAAATGGGCGAGCGCCCTTTCCTGTTTCGCTCTATCGCTCTATCTCCAATCGGTCACTTATCATCGAGCTTTCCGTCTTCCGCATAATGACGATAGCCGGGATGGCGTCCCGTCACACCATAATAGCTGCGGAGCTTGATGAGCTTATCGATATTCTCCCTGGAGATCTCCTTGGGTCCGCCAAGCTGGTATGCTACAAGATTGATCTTGGCGAAAAGCTCCAGGGTCTCCATCTTGTAATAGGCACTGATCAAATCTGCGCCCACGGTCAATGCACCATGGTTCTCGAGCAGCACGGCATCGTGTTCCTGGATGTACGGGGCAATGGCCTCCGGCACCTCATACGTAGACGGAGTGCCATACGGCGTGATGGGTATGGAGCCAAGCGATACCACCGTCTCAATCATATCGTAACGATCCAACGGGATATGCGCCACAGCAAACCCCGTAGCCGTAGGCGGGTGAGCGTGCAGCACCGCCCCGACATCCTCACGGTCCTTGTAGCAGCGCAAATGCATCTTGATTTCCGAGGATGGACGATAGCCATCATTGGCTTCAAGGACCTTGCCTTCTGCATCGATGCGCACGAGTTTTTCCGGTGTAATGAAACTCTTGCTGATGCCGGTCGGCGTCGCGAAAAACGTCCCGTCATCAAGCTTGACGGTTACATTGCCGTCATTGGCCGCCACCCAGCCCAGCTGCCACATCTTATGGCAGACATCACAGATTCCTGCTTTGATTTCTTCGTAACTCACGTAATTTCCTCCTCAATCCTGCACGACACCTTTTTGCAGCATGACATTCGCATAGACAGCACGCTCGCCCGTCGTCACGATGGCATAGGCCGTACTGGCTTCCTGATAGAACGCGAAGCGCTCGATTGTCCCCACAGCGTCTTTGCCGCGTGCATCATGGTGCGCAATGATCTCCTTGTACGTATCCCAGATCGGCGTCTTGACGGGATCGCCCTTCATGACCTCCATGAGGCTGACCGGCTTCTCGACATAAGCATCGAGCGGCATGACCTGCAGGATGGCATCCAGGAGTTCCGGCACACCATGCCCATCGCAGCGCACGACCTTGCAGTTCTTGCCCACCGACTCTGCCGGGAAATTGCCATCGCCGATGACGATGCGGTCGCTGTGTCCCATCTCGCAGAGTATCTTGAGTAATTCCGGGGATAAAATATGGGGAATGCCCTTTAACATGATGTGATTTCCTCCCATCTCTGATATTCAGCCTGCCAGCGTTCCGCCTGCTCTGGCTGATACGTCCGGATACCTTCCGAAGCTTTGATGATCTGACGCGCCTCGCGCAGACTGCCAATGGCACCTGTCGAAAGCAGCTGCAGAGTGATATTGCCGAGTACCGTGGCCTCAACGGGACCAGCCAGCACGGGCCTTGCGCAGGCATCTGACGTCATCTGGCAAAGCAGCTGGCTCTGTATGCCGCCGCCTATCATGTGCAGGCATGGATACGCGCGCCAAGGCAGGCCTCCAGCTCCAACGCAGCCTGGCGATAACGCATGGCCAGGCTCTCATCGATACAGCGGACGACAGCACCTATAGAATCCGGCACAGGCTGCCCGGTTCTCCGGCAATACGCACGGATCCGTTCCGGCATGTTGCCGCTCGGTACGAATTCTGGTGCATCGGGATGGATAAAGGAACGGAACGGCTCTGCAGCTTTTGCCAGCTGCTCGAGTTCGCCAAAGGAATATTCCCTGCCTTCCCGCTGCCACTGACGGCGGCATTCCTGGATCAGCCAGAGGCCGATGATGTTCTTGAGGAAGGATGCCTTGCGCCATAGCCGCCTTCATTCGTGATATTCGCCTGCGCCGAAGCTTCGTTGATGACGGGTTCGGAAAGTTCTGTGCCGAGCAGCGACCAAGTCCCGCACGAGAGGAACAGGAAATTTTCCTGCTCAGTCGGTACGGCTGCCATAGCACTCTGCGTATCGTGTCCGGCGACCGCGACCACCGAGGCAGTCTCAAGTCCCAGCTCCTCACAAAGTGCAGCATCGAGCTTGCCGATACGCGTTGCTGTCGGCACGAGTTCCGGCAGGATGTCCACGGGCAGCCCCAATGCCTCCAGGACACGCCTGGACCAGCTCTTTTCCCTGGCGTCAAGCATCTGGCTTGTCGTAGCGATGGAATACTCTGCCTTGCGGACTCCTGACAGGAAATAATTCATGAGATCCGGCATGAACAACAGTGTCCTTGCCCTTGCCAGCATCTCCGGGCGCTGCTGTTTCAGCGAGAGCAGCTGAAAGAGCGTATTGATGGGCATGATCTGATTGCCGGTAAGGTGATAAAGCTCCTCCCGTGAGATGCAATGCAGGGCTTCTTCAACCATGCCGGAAGTACGCGCATCCCGATAATGAACGGGATTCTCCAGCAGATACCCTTGCTCATCCAAAAGGCCAAAATCCACGCCCCAGGTATCAATGCCAACACTCGTGAAGGAACCGGCAAGATGTGCCTTGATCATCCCCTGCTTGATCTCATGGAACAAACGCAGGATATCCCAATACATCGTCCGCGTACCATGACGGGATCATTGGCAAAACGGTGGACCTCTTCCATGTGGATGCTGCGGCCATCGAACCTGCCGATGACCGCCCTGCCACTTGAGGCACCGAAGTCAAAGGCGAGTACGCGTTTTTCTTCGGTCATCCTATCTCCTCCAACTCAAGTATTGCCTCATTTGTACATGGGGCCATAGGCCTTGCAAGCACGATAATCCTGCCCCTCTTTATCCATGCCGAAAGCATTCCAGGCGCCGGGCGGAAAATATCCGTCTCCGGCACGTTGTGCATGCAGACCGGGATGCGCAGGATAGAGCAGAGCGTGATGAGATCCGCGCCGATGTGGCCATACGTGATGGCACCATGGTTGGCCCCCCAGTTGTTCATGACATCGTAAGCTGATGCAAAGGCACCCTTTCCCGTAAGACGCGGCGTGAACCACGTGCAAGGCCAGGTGTAATCCGTGCGTTTCCAGAGCTTATCGGAAACCTCATCCGGCAGATTGACCGTATAGCCTTCCACGAGCTGCAGGACAGGGCCGACCCCTTTGACGATATTGACGCGTACCATCGTAGCCGGCATCTCACCACGCGTCAGGTAACGGGATGAGAAGCCGCCGCCGCGGAAATATCCATTGTCAGCCGGGCACCACTCAGTAGCCTCCAGGCAAGCATCCTGGTCGCTCTCCGTCATCTCCCAGAACGGCTTGATGACCGAATTGCCCGCGTCATCCTTGACTTCACCGCAGGCATCGAGCAGGCTGCCCCCGAATTGATGAGATGCAGGAAGCCTTTGCCGTCCCTGGCCTTGCCTCCAGCTCATAGCCCGTCGCCTTCTTGACAGCCTCCGGGCTCCAATACGTGCGGACATCGGCAAAGATCTGCGCACGATTCGTCAGCAGCTTGTTGAAAAGCATGGCGACACCGTTGAGCGTATCATTCTCCGTCGCAAGGATATAGCTCTCACGCGCACCTTCCCAGTCGAACGAGGAGTTCATGAGTGCTTCGGCAAAATCACCATTGGGATAGAAATCCGTCCACTGGCGCTGTCCCTGGAAACCGCCGGCAATCGCATTATGGCCAACGGCCTCTTCCTCACAGCCTTTTGGCAGGTTCGGATTGCCGTTGTAGAGGTCCTTCATGATGCACATCATCTTGACGACAAATTCCCAAGCCTCTTTCTTCTGCTCATCCGTCTTGCGCGCAAAGTCCGGATTCTTGTCGAAGCCTTCCTTGCAATGCGCTTTCGTCCAGGCCAGAGCTTTCTCATATTCTTCCTGGTCATAGATGCCTTCCGTCATGCGGCGGATGATCTCTACCTCGTCAACTGATTCAATGCGCATGCCGAGGTATTCCTCGAAGAACTCCGGGTTGATGATGGAGCCGGCAATCCCCATCGTGATGGAGCCGATCTGCAGGTAAGACTTGCCGCGCATCGTCGCTGCCGCTACCGCAGCACGTCCAAAACGGAGCAGCTTGACCTTGACATCTTCCGGGATTTCCGTTGCATCCGCTTCCTGCACATCATGGCCGTAAATGCCGAAAGCCGGCAGACCCTTCTGCGCATGGCTCGCGAGTACAGAAGCCAGATAGACAGCGCCCGGGCGCTCCGTACCGTTGAAGCCCCAGACTCCTTTGATCGTCATCGGATCCATGTCCATCGTCTCAGAACCATAGCACCAGCACGGCGTGACCGTCAGCGTGATATCGACACCGGCTTTCTTGAACTGGTCGGCACAGGCAGCAGCCTCTGCCACGCGGCCAATCGTCGTATTGGCAATGACGACTTTCACGGGTTCACCATTCGTATAGCAGAGATTCTCCTCAAAAAGCTTCTTGGCAGCCTGTGCCATACCCATAGTCTGCGCTTCCAGCGAGCCGCGCACATTGAGGACACCGCGCCGTCCGTCAATCGTCGGACGATGCCAATCACCGGATAATCACCAATCAATCTGCTCTTTGCCATCCTGTTTCCTCCCTATTATTATCTGAAGATTCCTTAACTTGATTACGCTTTCAGTATAGCATTGGAAGCGTCTTCTTTCTCGTTGTATCTTATGGTAAAATAGGACTATATTATCTTTTGTGTATTTTATATATTCTGAAATCAATTCCATCATAAATGATAAATTGTAAAATAAAAATATATATCAGATAAAATAGCACGATAATGGCGATTTTTATGATGATATTATCTTTTTGAAAGAAGGCGTACTTTTTATGAAACATGACGGATATAACGAATTTCGTCAACGCGGGCGTTTTGATTTCCCAATAGAGTTCCACCATGTCGACCAGCATCACCCGCGCTTCTACATGCCGTATCACTGGCATATGGAATATGAGATCGACCTCATCGTTCAAGGGTCTTTGACGCTTACGCTCAATGAATCCCAGGTGCATGCTGAAGCTGGCGACATCATTTTCATCCGCGACGGCGTCGTTCACGGCGGACATCCCGACAGTGCAGACACGATTTACGACTGCATCGTCTTTGACATGAAGAAGATGCTGGCCGGCAGCCACACCTTCCAGGCCCAGATTGAAGATGTCCTCAAGCATATCACCCTCATCAACAAACACATCTCAGCCGCCACGCCTGATATCTCGCCGCTCATGCAGCAGCTTTTCCGCAGCATGAAAGCAGGACACCCCGGTTATGAACTCATCGTCACAGGGCTGCTCTACGCTTTTTAGGCTTCATCTTCCAGCACGGTCTGTATCACGAAGCCGCAGCACTTGCCCTGCGGGAACATCGCCGCAAACGCATCACACAACTCAAGCAGATCTTCCAGCTCATCGACTCAAGATACCAGCAGCCTCTGAGTCTTGCAGACCTTGCCCAGGCCGCGAATCTCTCGCCCAATTACTTCTGCCGCTTTTTCCAGAAACTCACACACCACAGCCCCATCGATTACCTCAACCGCTACCGCATCGAGATGGCCTGCCTCAAACTTGCCCACACCAATGACTCCATCACAGAGATCGCCCTCTCCTGCGGCTTCAATGATGTGAGTTATTTCATCAAGCTCTTTCACCGCTACAAAGAGACTTCTCCGCGTAAATACAAGCAACTCATGAAGGAGAGCAAATAAGCTATGACAGAAAAAACCGCCAGTCCTTAAAGGACCAGCGGTTCATCACCGCACGCCTCGATGAGGTGTGCGGTATTTTCTTCGTCGTATTCAATCTGCTCCGACCAGCGGCGCACCGCCTCGGGCAGATCCTGCAGCAAGACAGCCATGAGATAAATGAACGCCGCATTACAGCGCGCATAAGAGGCAAGCGCCTGGTGCCATACCGGGGAAGCTTATCGAGCTGGCGATAGAGGATATACGAGGTCAGATGCTTGCCCACCTCCCCGCCCTGTGCTGCCAAAAGCTGCTCATACTGTGAAAGCAGCGATCCGCCAGCCGCCCGCAGGGCTGCGAGCTGCTGCGTCCAGGCAGAGTCGATGGGCTCCGTCTCCTCCATCTGTGCCAGCAGGAACGACATCTGCGACCCGGTCAGCCGTGCAGGCGGCTGCAGCCAGGTCTCCGGCACCGGATGCCCCAGGAACGCCAGCAAGGCTGGAAAATCAAAGGACGGATATCCCCCTTCTGCATGAAAGCGCAATTCCTTCGCCGCGAGCAACAGCTCCGTGGCCTTCTCGCAGGCCAGGCCGAAGCCGGCAAGCTCCACCTTGCCGCAGAGCGCAAAAAAGCGCGGATGCATCGTGCAGATCTCGCAGAGATTTTCTTCCCCCAGGCTGAGGATCAGACGGCAAAGTCCATCTGAGCGCAGGAAAGGGCAGCGTTCGTCTGCCATGAGCCGGAAGGAATACGTCCCGTCATCGTATTGGATCTTCCGCCTCAGTTCATCGCCCAAGGGACCGTCAAGCGAGAGATACCACTGCGCCGTATCACTGTCGATATCGATTTCCCAGCCACGGCAGCAGGTATGGCGGCAGTCACTAGCCTTGCAGGCAAAGCCAGGGGCAAAATCCGGCCAGATCGTGACAATCCTTTCCATCTCATCCTCATTCATAACGCGTATCGATCACGCGCTTCGTCTTCTTCTCGGAGCGCGGCAGTACGCCAATCTCGACGACCTTGACGAGCGGCGTGAAGCCGATGCGGCTCTTGACGCGCTCGGCGATGCGCTTCGCGAGATCCAGGAAGTCCACGCTGCCATTTGTCTCAACATAGAGACGCATCGTATCCTTGCCGTCGAGATGCGAGATATGGATCTGATACTCGCTCGAAACCTCGGGGAACGTCCTGAGGATTTCCTCGATCTGTGCCGGGAAGAGGTTGACACCTTTGATCTTGACCATATCATCCGTGCGGCCCTGAATCGTATCGAGGCGCGGGAACTTGCTGCCGCACGGGCAGTCGCCCGGCAGGATGCGCGAAAGGTCGTGCGTGCGGAAACGGATGAGCGGCGCCCCCTCTTTGCGCAGCGTCGTGATGACGATCTCCCCCATTCGCCGTCCGGCAACGGCTCTCCCGTCTGCGTCGATGATTTCGATATAGATATAATCATCCCAGTAATGGATGCCATCGTGCGCCTCACAGCTGATGCCGATACCCGGCCCGTAGATTTCCGTCAAGCCGTAGATGTCGTATGCCTCGATGCCGAGTTTCTCGCAGATGGATTTCCGCATCTTGTCACTCCAGCGCTCTGAGCCGATGATGCCCTTGCGCAGATGGATCTTATCCTCGATGCCGCGCTTCTCGATCTCTTCGGCGAGCAGCAGTGCATAAGAAGAAGTCGCGCAGAGTACCGTACTCTCCATGTCCATCATCATCTGCAGCTGCTTTTCCGTATTGCCGGGTCCCATCGGCACAGCCATGGCACCGAGCTTCTCGCAGCCAGCCTGGAAGCCGATACCGGCCGTCCAAAGCCCGTAGCCCGGCGTGATCTGCACGCGATCGCGCTTCGTCACACCTGCCATCTCATAGCAGCGTGCAAAGAGCAGCGCCCAGTCTTCCACATCCTTTTTCGTATAAGGGATGATGACAGGTTTGCCCGTCGTACCCGAAGACGAATGGATGCGTACGATTTCTTCCTCCGGCACCGACATGAGGCCGAGCGGATACGCATCACGCAAATCCTTCTTCTCCGAAAACGGCAGCTTCTTGAAATCCGCCGCGCTGTCCACATGGTCTATACCATGCTCTTCCAGCGTTTGCCATAGAAACTGTCCGCCTTGCGCAGTGCCTTGATGCGGCTGTTGACCAGTGCCAGTTGTTCATTCGTGATTTCCATAAAGACTCCCTCTCTTACTGTCTCTCTTCCTCAGCATAATAGGCCAGCGCTTTCTCATTGAGGGCGACAAAACGCGGCTTGACCTTGGCGCGGATAGCTCGAGGAGATCCTCCTCCGTCAGGAAATCCAGTGCGCCGCTCTTCAGTGCTGCCCCGAGCATGACGACATTGAGTACCTTCGGTTCCCGAGTTCCTGCATGGCCTGCCAACCATCGATGACGAGAAGATCCGGAACCGTCTCTTGCAGATACGCAATCATTTCCCGGCCAGTATAATCCGTCCCCTTGAGTGCAGCCGTTACCGGCATCACGGGATGAGAATTGACTACGACCGTGCCGCCTTCCTTCAGATATGGCAGCATGCGCACAGCCTCGGCAGGCTCAAAGGCCAGCAGGAGGTCTGCCGTACCGCGGCGGATCATCGGACTCATGACGCCTGCACCGATGCGCAGATGGCTGAACACCGAGCCCCCTTTCTGAGCCATGCCAATGGTCTCAGCACTCATGACTGGCAGTCCCTTCTGCATAGCAGCTGCCGCGATGAGCTTCGACGCGAGTACCGTTCCCTGGCCGCCCACGCCCGTCAAAAGGATATTCTTCTGCATCATGCCTTGCCCCCTTCCGGCTTTTTCTCTGCTCCAAACGCTTCCACGCGGATGGCATCAAACGGACAGACTTCACGGCAGAGGCCGCAGCCTGTACACTGCGAAGCTCAATCGTCACGCGGCCATCCTCGATGACTATGCCGGGACAGCCGATCTCACGGATGCATTTCTTGCACTTCCGGCATTTGTCCTGCAGGATTCCTGCCATGCCCAGCGGCTTGACGATGGCAATGCAGGGGGAACGGAAAATGATTGCTTTCAGTCCAGGTTCTGCTGCCACTTCCCTGACAACAGCAATGGCCTTCGGCAGATCCAGCGGATCCACGGTACGCACCGTTTGAACGCCGACACCGCGCAGACTATCCTCAATCGATACCCTATCGACAACCTGCCCCATCATCGTATGACCGGTGCCTGGATGCGGCTGATGCCCCGTCATCGCTGTGGTCGAATTATCGAGTACGACAAGCGTCATATCCGCCTGATTGTAGACACCGTTGACGACGCCCGTCAGCGCTGAGGCAAAGAATGTCGAATCGCCGACAAAGGCAAAGCACTTCATGCCAGGCGTCACCGCACCGATGCCCTGCGCGATGTTGACGCCGGCACCCATGCAGAGACAAGTATCCACCATGTCGAGCGGCATGCATTGCCGAGCGTATAGCAGCCGATATCGCCGCAGAAGACGCTCTTCTGGCCTTTCATCGCGAGTTTCACAGCATAGAACGAGGCACGGTGCGGACACCCTGCGCAGAGTACCGGCGGACGCACGACCCGCAGGGAGCTGGTGGCAATTCCCGCTGCTGTGCCTGCGGCCAGCCCATGAAACGTGCCACATCATCATAAACGGAATCACGCGTATTCTCACCGGCCGTATGGACATCCCCCGTGAGCTTGCCGCGGATCTTCACCGGCAGCTGATACTTGCCGCAGACATACGTGAGTTCCCGCTCGATGACCGGATCGAGTTCTTCAAGGCAAAGCACTTCATCAAGCCCCTGCAGGAATTCCACGGCCTTCTGCTCCGGGAACGGGAACGGCGTCGACACCTTGAAGACACGCGGCGCGCTTTCCCCGCGCTCCTGCAGCGTCTCCACGACATACGGATAGCTGACGCCATGCGTCGCGATGCCCCGGCGGCAGCCTTTGTCCGCAGAGGGCAGCACCTCATTGCGCGGATATGCCGAAAACGTTGCGGAAAGTTTCGCATTACGCGCTTCGATCTCTTGATGCGCACGGTACGAGAGTTTCGGGAAGATGACCCAGCGCGCCGGGTCGCGCACAAACCCCTCCACCTCATGCTGCACGTATTCCCCGGGATCTTTGACCTGAAGCGATGCGTAGCCGTGGTCGATACGCGTCGTCGGGCGCAGGAACACAGGCGTATGATACTGCTCCGAGAAGTCAAAAGCCTCCTGGATCATCTCATACGCTTCCTGCACGCTTGAGGGGTCAAAGCACGGCAGTTTGGCAAACGCTGCAAAATGGCGCGTATCCTGCTCTGTCTGCGAAGAAATCGGCCCCGGATCATCGGCCACCAGCACGACCATGCCGCCTTTAACGCCCAGATACGCCAGGCTCATCAAAGGGTCGGCCGCCACATTGAGCCCCACCTGCTTCATTGTCACGAGTGCCCGCGCTCCGGAATACGCCGCGCCAGCCGCGACTTCCATGCCGGCCTTTTCATTCGTTGACCACTCCACATGGACGTTCCCGTCCGGATTATGCCGGGCAATCGTCTCCAGCACCTCCGTCGACGCGTCCCCGGGTAGCCCGCCACCACATTGACACCGGCGGCCAGCGCCCCCATGCCGATGGCTTCATTGCCCATCCAATACTCTGTATGCATCTCCTGATCCCGTCCTTCAATCGTTAAAATACACAGATACCCTTTCATTATACTATAATTTTCCACTTTGAGTAGACAAAACTTACAATGTATATAAAAATACAAACAAAAAATCCTCCCCGTCAAGGAGGAGGATGTTTCAGCTGCGTTCTTATCTCGTCAAATAATCATCTTCGCTATCCCAGTCGTCTGGCATCCCCTTGACGATGAGTACGGGACACGGCGCGCACTGCAGCACATAATGGGAGACCGAGCCGACGAGCATGCTGCGGAACGTGCCGAAGCCGCGCGAGCCCATGACGATGAGGTCGCTCTGCAGTTCTTCGGCCACATCACAGATCACCTCGCCGGGGTTGCCGATCTCGACGCGCGTGCGCGCCTTGATCTCCGGCGGATGATGTGCATGAGGTCAGCCAGGATTGATAGGCCGTACTCTTGAGTTCCGCCGGCACATAACCGCTGAGACTGACCTGCTCAAAGGCTGCCACATGCTTATTGAGGTCGATGGCCATGAGGAGCGTCAGCTCTGCGCCCGTCATCGCGGCCATTTGGATGGCCTCATTCACGGCTTTGAACGCTTGCCCCGAACCATCCGTCGGCACGAGGATATGGTCGCAGTGGATGTGCTGCGGCTCCCGGGTCTGGATTTCTTCCATCAGCGTTTTTGTTTCCATCAGGATCCCTCCTTATTCCGTCTGTCCCATCGTCGTGCCATCGGTCAGGCTCAGCTGCTGCAAATCCCGGCGATGCTTCTCGTCCTGTGCCCTGTGCTTCAAGAGAGCGCGCCGCGCTGAGAAGAACTTTGCGCAGAACAGGATGAGGATGGCGGCCATGTAAATAAGGAAGGCGCCAAACTCCTTCGAGATATCCGCAAAGCCAGCGCCGCGCGCGATGATGTCGCGCACGAAGTGGTATTCCCAGGTCAGCGGGAAGAGATGCGATATGGCGATGACCCAGTCCGGATAAAAGGAGAGCGGTCCCGTCGGCCCGCCCAAGATGAATCCGCCCGGGATGAACAGGATCATGCGCGACGAGGCGATGCTGGATTCGCGGCCGTCCAGCCAAACAACGTACTCAGCGTGCCGACCGTCATGACGTAGAAGAGCTGGATGGCGAGGAAGAGCAGCAGGCTGCCCGAAAACGTCATATCGCCCAAGAGGCGCAGGATGGTCATGCCGAAGACGAAGGAGACAATGAGGCAGCCGCCATACGGCACGAGGCGCACGAGGATGTCCCAGGGCGCGCCTTCCAGCAGGATCTTGTCGAGCTGATGCGCGAGGCGCAGCCGCGGCACCATACCGATCGTCGCGAACGTGAAGAACATCGAGCCGAAAAAGAACAGGAAGCCCTGCACCTCAACATTATAGTTCGAGCCACTCGGGTTGAAGAGATTGCGATCTGCAAGGCCCACGGATCCGCTCAGGCTGTCGTTCGTGCTGCCTGTATCGCCCTGCGCCGCCGCATTGTCAAGGCTGATGAGTTCATTGAGCGCGACCTTGATATCCGAGCTCTGCGCCGTATTCGTATTGTCGTAGAACACGCCGATGTTGCTCGCTGTACCCGTGTAGCGATCCTTCTCGAGACCGCGCGGGAAGTAGACGACGGCGACGGCCTGGTCACGGTAGAAGAGTGTCGTAGGGTCGACTGGCGTGTTGAGTACCGTCGTGACCTCCATGTACTCTGAAGCGTCGATGCGACTCGTGAGCTCATGGCTGTAGGCCGAGTTGTCGAGGTCGATGACCGCTACCTTCGCATCATGCGAGATATTGCTGCTGAGCATCGTGCCGAGTACAATGCAGACGACGGCGGCGACCATCAGGCAGACCTTCTCGTACGGCATGCCCTGTCCCGAAAACAGGAAGCGGATCTCATCTCTTAGTGAATTCACGTTCGTTCACTCCAATCGTCATGCCTGGCATCACGCCGTCCTGCGGCTCCACGTAGATGCGGACCTGGAAAGCCGTGAGGTCGGCCTGCCCCTTCTCACGCGACTGCTTGAGGTCGGCAAAGCCCGGCGCTTTCGTCAGGAGACGGATCGTGCCCGGCACAGCCTTGTCGCCCGCGACCGTGCGGCCCGTGATCGTATCGCCCTCAGAGAGTCCCTGTGCCTGCTTCTCGCTGATGTAGATATCATAGTAGCTGCGGTCGCTCTCCAAAAGCACGACAGGCGTACCCGCGGCAACCATCTCGCCCTCTTTTGCGAGAACCTTGATGACGCGTCCGTCCTCCGGTGCGCGTAATGTCAGGCGCTCCTTCTGGACTTCGAGCTGCTTGAGCTGCACGACGAGTGCCTGCTTCTGCTGTGTGAGCGCATCGATATCATTGCTCATGTTGCCCGCCGCTTCACGCTGCTGCGCAATGGTAGGCAGATTGATGGAATCCGTATTGCCTGTGTCGCGCGCACCCGACAGCAGCCTGTCGAGGAGCTGCTGCTGCTGCGTGACGTTGGCTCAGCGACATTCAAGGCCATCTCTGCATCATCGAGCTGCGACTTCGCGATGGCACCGGCATCAAGCAAGGCCGACTTGCGTTTGTAGTCAATCTGGCTGTTCTTGAGTGTGGCCTGCGCCGCCGAGACGGCCGCGCGCTGCTGGTCGATCTGACGGAAGCTCTGCTGCTCATCCGAATCAGCTTTCTGGTAGTTGACCGCCTGCGTGCCGCCCGTCGAGCGGATCTGCGCGTCGAGCTGCGCGATCTGTGCCTTCGTGCGCTCAATCGAGAGATCCGTATCCGTCGAATCCAGCTCCATGATGACATCGCCGGCCTTGACCGCATCGCCTTCCTTGACCGCCTCCTTGATCAGGCGGCCGCTCACGCTGTCGAACGACATCTTGACCTGCTCCGCCGTCAAGATGCCCTCTTTCTTCTCCATGCCGATTGCCACGGCATCATTGCCCTTGTAGAGCAGCAGCAGCCCCGCCACGATGAGTACCGCGATAAAGATAGCTCCCGTGCGCAGAGCCTTTTGTCTCGTATTCATATCTCAAATCCTCGCTTTCGTCGTCTCTCTCATACATGTCCCCGATCCGACATCTTCTTGAGCAGGTGGATGAGTTCTTTCTGCTCCGCTTCACTCAAGCGTTCCATGAGCTTCGTGACGCGCAGATAATGCGGCGGCAGTATCTCATCCATGAAGTCCTGCCCCTTCGGCGTCAGGCAGATGAGCTTGGCTCTGGCATCGTCTGGCGACGCTTCGCCACGATCAGGCTGTCGCGTTCCATGCGCATGAGCATGTTGCTGATCGTCGCCTTCGACACGCCGATCTTCGCAGCGATCTCCGATGGTGCAATGCCCTGCGGATTCTGATGCAGGACAATGAGCAGGCAGAACTTCCCCTCCGACAGATGGTACTCCTTCTGCAGGACATCGAGGATGCTCGCCTGGACTTCCTCACTGGCCTGCTTGATCTCGAGCATGGCGATGACGGCCGCCGGATTGATCCCCGGCACGCTTTTCTTATGCGCTTCGAGTTCTTCCCAACTCGGCAGCATTTCCCGTTTCATGAATCGTTCCTCCAAAATTAGTTAGCTTACTAACTAATAGTATAAGAAAAACGTCCCATTTTGTCAAACGGGACGAAAATCTGTATCATCACTTCAGATGACGGATGACCTTTGCGTAAAAATCGCCTTCCTCGCTTGGATACTCCGCTTCCAAGCGGGCAAACAGCGTGCAGGTATACGGGCCAAAACGATGAATGGCCTCTACGGCCTCACGCACGGCATGGCTGAGCGTCTCTGCCTCCGTCTGCTGATCATAACGGCATAAAACGATAAACGTATCCGTATCCAGACGGCCGACCACGCCGCACTGCTTAACGACACCGACAATGGCCCTGGCTATCTCAACCAGCAAGGTTTTGCAAGATTCCTCCCCATAGGTGCGCTGCAAACGCACGAGTTCAGGGATGTGGCAGAAAAGCATGACGAACGGATGATCATAAAGCCTGTATTCATCCAGATAACGCTCCATCAGGCAGATAATCCCGCGCATATCCGGCAGCTTTGTCACCGTATCGGTAAAAGAATGTCCAGCTTCCACCTGTTTCTCAGCTGCTTTGCTGCATTCAGATGGCACAAAATATCCCATCAGGCCCACATTGCGCCCGGCATCATCATAAAGCGGCCATTTCGTTGCCAGGATATCGTGCAGTACACCACGCGCAATGCAGGAGCCCTGCATTTGGTGATAGGATTTATCTTCCTGGATGACACTGAGTTCATGGCGACGGAAATCCTCCCCTTGGACATGCCAGTGCATATCTTCATCATCCTGGGCAAGAAGCTCCTGCGCAGAATCAAAGCCATAGAAATCCAGGAATGCCTGATTGACGCCGACAAACTGCCGATCCTTGTTCTTCCAGAACACGGGCAAAGGGAAATTCTCCACAAAATTATTCCAGAGCAGCAACCGTTGACTGGAGCCTTCCGTCTGTTCAGCCGGGCACTGCCGACAATGCCGGGCGTCATCACTGGCGCCTTATCATACCGCATGGTCTCGCACGCCACGGGATCATCCTCAAGCTGCTGCACATCGGCATTGCGGATCAAGCAGAGATATACTTCATCCTTCAAATGCGGGACGCGCATGATCGTATGACTTTTCCAGACCAGCGAATGCCCGCGCCATTTTACGCGGAATATACTGCAGAGGATGCCATTTTCTGACGCGTCAAGGCGTGCTGCCAGATCATCCCAGGCAAAAAATGTATCGCAACGCTGCTGGTCAGCCTCATAGACATATTCTTTCTTATAGAACGCAAGGGCATCCGCAAACGCAAAACAGCAATGATTCGATTTGCTGCTCGGACTCGAAAACAGAAGGATTTGCCTGCTCTTTACATTCAAGGTCATGATGGCATCATAACGATAAAAGATTGCCTTCTGGATAAGCTCCGGCCGCATCTGTTCTTCTTCCCGGAACTTGAGCTTGCTGCGGCAACGCACTTCAAACAATGCACGTTGTTCCCGCTTGACAACCAGGCTGACTTCCATGCGGATGATGGTATTGTCCCGGGCATAAGAAAAGTCCTCCGGCTCGCCGGTCTGCGCGATACGAAGCAAACCATTCTGCAGATAATGCAAATCGGGATCGTGCGCGCGATTGAACGCCTGGGCCATCGTGCAGCCCCACCCGGAGCAGAATCCCAGAGCATCTTCGCGCAGCGTTCATTCGCAAACAGCAGCTGATAACTGCCCTCTCGGTATTCCAGCAGCATCAGCGGCTGCTCCGCCAGGAAATCCACCCGGGCGATGGCATCGTAATACGATTTCCAGTTGCGTTCCTCTATCCCGATGCCTGCGTCAAGCATTCCTCGACGCTCTTGTCATACGGCATGGGGGCGGCCGAGATAATAGCCCTGTACCTTCTCACAGCCGCTTTCCCGCAGGAAATGGAACTGCTCCTCCGTCTCCACACCTTCAGCCAGTGTGCGGTTGCCGATGCGCTTGTCCATCGCGATGATGGACAGGATGATATCGCGTGCCCGCTGCGTATCGCTCTTGAGGAACGCCATATCCATCTTGAGTACATCAAAACGTTGATCTTTAAGGAAATTCAGCGTAGAATAACCGCTGCCGAAATCATCCATCCAGATCTCATAGCCGGCATTGCGGAATTTATCGAGTGACGTGCCGATGACCTTGACGCGATCCGTCAAGATGCTCTCGACGACTTCCAGATGCAGCATATCACGCGGTACATCAAAACGGCGCAGGGTTTCCTCCACCACAGCGAAGATATCACAAGTGATGAAGTCGAGACGTGAGAGGTTCAAGGATATCGGCACGGCCTGACGGCCAGCCTTGCGCAACCGGGCAAAATTGCGGCAGACTGCCTCAATCATATAGCGGTCGAGTTTATCGATGAGATTGTGCTGCTCCAGTAGCCGATGAACTGCGGAGGTGTCAAGAACCGTATGTCGGGTCATCCCAGCGAGCCAGCGCTTCCATCGCGCAGAGTTCACGCGATATCGTCCGCACAATGGGCTGGTAATATACCTTGATCCACTTTTTCTCGATGGCTTCATCCAAGTGGGAACGGCATCACCAGCAACATCATGATCATGAATCCGGAGATGACCGCCTTCAAGACTATGTTCGATTACGACCTGGAGCCTGAGGTTTACTCTTTCCGTCTGCTCGATGCGCTCATCAAGCAGCTGAGAAAGAGGCGTAACCGGTTTCCCTGTCCATATCAAGCCTGGATAACCTGGCCAATGC
>ENA-OQBJ01000292-OQBJ01000292.1-human-gut-metagenome-genome-assembly--contig:-NODE-292-length-27135-cov-2.511737_pt1 | contig 27135 bp, 30 predicted proteins | sample MGYA00242743_ERZ504545 | MGnify/ENA primary metagenome ERZ504545 (study PRJEB26092, sample SAMD00036252) | human gut metagenome | host: Homo sapiens | study: EMG produced TPA metagenomics assembly of...
TGTACGAAAAAGCCGGAAAATCAATGGTTTCACCACAACTTTCCGGCTACACAACGGTTACAATCCCTCTATTGAATTCATTATCATTGGCCAATCACGACATGAGAAAGACTTGGTATTGTGTTTGTTGCGTATTTTGGCGCGATGTGTAGAAGTTCTTAGGCAGTTTGACTTCCCGTTAAAGGGACGGAGCGAACTGTTTGAACCCCGTAGGGGTGAGTTTTAAGCGGAGACCCTTTCGTTCTTAGGGAAGGCGGACTGCCTTAGAACTTCTGCATCGTGACATCCAGCAACAAACATAATACCAAGTCTTTCTCATGGACCGGGATAAGCCACGATGATGAACTAAATAGAAATACCCCTTAATTTTCCTCCGGATCATCCGGTATAATAATCGCCGCAACAATATAAGCCAGTACCCCCGATCCGGCTCCCATTGAGATCAGTACAAATGCCAGTCTCACAAGTGTCGGATCAATGTTGAAATATTTTGCGATTCCACCACATACTCCACATATCATTCTGTCTTTTCTTGATCGGTATAATCTTTTTCCTTCCATTGTTCTGTCCTCCATATTTTTATTATATACTCTGCCTGCTTTATTATCTTTGTGATCATTTACATCTGTCTGTATTTACAGCTGTTCCATAAATGCTACATTGATAGATCCGATACCACAGTCAATATCCATTTTCTTGTCTGCGCCATTATCAATGCTTTTTTCTCTCCCAAATCCTGAAAAGCTGTCATCTCCGCATCGAATTTCTCCGATACCACAGTCCAGGTCATAATTATAATCTTTTTGCTTTCCTTTTATCTTCAGGTTTATCTCTCCTACTCCGCAGTCTGCTTCGATTTTCTTCTTTGCATCGCCTGTTGCAGTTATGGAACCAGCCCCACATTTAAATTCTGCTTTTTCAGCTGCAAATTCCAGGATGTTAACCTCACCTGCTCCGGCATTTACCTCAAGATCTTTTGCAAGAATCTGCTCTGCCCTTAATTCACCAGCCTTCAGATCCAGCTCTGCCTTTTCCAGTTCCATATCTTTCGGAAGCGTCACAGTAATGGTTCCTTTTCCTATATTCTTGATTCTTTTAATCTTTTTATTCGATGTAAGATATAAGGTTCCATTTTTGGCAAACGCACAAAAAGCCAAGCTTTTCATGTGTGTCTTTGCTTTCTACTGTAATCTCATCTGTATCTGACTGTGTCTTCAGATGGATTCTTCCTTCGCGCACCGTACTTTTTATCTCATGGATATTCTGATATGTTGCTTTTCCGTTTCCTTCTATAACACCGGTTGCATCTTTCATGTTCGCTTTCTCCTGTGCTTGTACTGTTTCTTCCTGTTTCTGTTCGTCCTGATCATCGTCTGTATCAGTCTCATTATCTTCCTCCTGATCATCATCTATATCGTCATCATCACCATCCGGATCACCATATGTCTTATCTTCGGATACCCAGCTGATCCCATGTGGAAATTGATGTGCTATATCTGTCAGGGTCGTTCCCATTCCCCAGGATACCGAACAACATATGATTCCAATCAGAAACATAGAACCACACACGATCCAGAATATTTTCCAACGTTTCTTCATCTCTTATGCCACCGCCTTTCTGTGAAATGGTTTTCTTAAAATATATACAATTCCTCTGACGATTCCCGGAAATACGATAATACAGAGTCTTACTCCAACTACGGTACCGATTACACCGATCGCGATCACCATCAGTCCTGCTCCAAGAACCGCAAGTCCCACACCCGGATTGGCGAACAGGCTTCCTATTCCTGCAGCAAAAAGCACAACACCGACCATCACCACTGCCGCAAAGCCGATTACAATCGCTGCAAACAAACAGAACACTGCTATTACAATTCCTGCAATTAATGCCAGAATCCCTGCTCCAAGCGGTATCACAATCGGAAATCCGATCACTACAATTGCTATGATCATGGCCAATTTTAGCCATTTGTTTGTCCACGGCTTTTTCTCCTGGCTTTCATAATCATAGGTTCCGTTATCCTGATATATCTTATTATCCTTTTCTTCTCCGTATGTATCTTCCTGATAATACTGGTATGTGTTTTCCCGGTCATGCTGTTCCCTGGCTCCAGAGTATGCTGCATTTTCTCCGGTTACTTTGCCGCTTGCTTCTTCGGTTGTTTTTTCCGTTCCACCTTCTTTGCCGTCTTCTGTGTCTTCCCGGTCCGCTTTGATCTTCATCGCTACTTTTTCCGGACTTTCCAGTTCTTCTATTACATTCTGCTCATTCTCAGACCCTGCATCATCGAAGTAATCATTATAATATTTCAATGCATCGATTCTGTCCTCTTCCGGGATATCCTGAAGAAGTCTGGACAGCGTCTCCATAAATTCTACTCTGTTCATTCTAGTCTACCTCCCTCAAACAATTCGCTGATCTTTCCGGAATATTCTTTCCATTCTTTCTGATACATGGCAAGCTGCGTTCTTCCACTTTCCGTCACTTTATAATAACGTCTGTTTCTTCCGTCAAACTGCCGGTCATAGACTTCCAGATAATCCCCTTTCTGCAGCCTCCGAAGCACCGGATACAATGTAGATTCTGATACATCAATCGCTTTTCTTACATCCTGCGTAATCTTATATCCATAAGTTCCTTCATCTTCCCGCGATACTACCGCCAGCACAATTGCATCCAGAAGAGCTGCGCCTGTATTAAAAACCATGCTCTCACTCCCTTTCGCATTATTATCTAATATTATTTCGTTACGCATATTATATGTCATATAATATAGTATGTCAACACATATTGTTTACATTACAAAAATGTAAGGTTAAATCTGCAGAATCTGTCACCGATAGCTTTTCTCGAACGTATGATGATAAAAAAAAGCACACCCGGTCATCGCAAAATCTTTCAAATAACTGAAATAATTTTTTACGATACACAGATGTGCCTTTTTCTATTTATTTAATATAAATCCCCTCTTTTAGTGTAAAGGAATATATAATCTTTTCTTTTACTTTCTTTCCGGTCATTTGTTCCAACGCTTTTGCATAATAGCGCAGCTGCTCCTGATACCTTTCTGCCAGTTCTTCCTTCCGTCTTATCTTGTCGGTCTTATAATCCAGCACGACAAGTCCGTCCGGTTCTTCAAAATAGGCATCGATAATTCCCTGTACCAGTATCAGTTCCCCGTCTTCTTCCTCCGGATACAGCTCTCTGGCATCTATTCCCAGTACAAATGGCTGCTCTCTCCAAAGTCTTTGTTTACCGTCCGCTTCCCGCAGCCGCCTTCCTATACCTGACTTTGCAAACTGCAGGATATCTTCCCAGCAGATACATCTTGCGGCATCTTCTTCTATCCGTCCTCTTCTTACCTGATCATCCAGCCAGTCCATAAAATATTTCTTCCAGTTTTCTTTTTCCCCAGCCGTATCTTCTGTAAATTCAGGCATCCCTTTCATATCCAGAAGTTCCATAACTCTGTGATAAGCCGTACCTCTTGCAGCTCCGGCCAGAACCTCATCTTCCTGCAAAAATTGCGGAATCATCGGCACAACTTCCGGTTCTTCCTGCAGAAGTTCTCCTTCTTCTTCTCGTTCTTCTTCGTCGCCATCCAGACCAATCTCATATGCCCGCTTTTTCAGCTCGGTAACTGTAAATTTCAGCTTTCTCATACTGCTTTTTTCGTACGGATAGATGAATTCAAACTGTTCTTTCATCATATCATGAAGCTTTGGCTCGTAAATCTCATTCACATCCCAGTTTTCAAGAACAGCTCTGGAAATCCCGCTTTTTTCTTCCTCTTCTATGCTTTCTTTTACCACATCTTCTACATGTAAGATCTGAAGTTTTAATGGTTCTCCTTCTGTACGCAGAACTGCCGGTAATATGAAGTCCCAGTACGTCACCGCATGGCTCAGCTGCAAGAATGATAATTCTTTTCTCTTATTTCCCTGAAATACCCGCCCGTCAGATATCTTATCTTCGGGATTTGAAAGTGTTCCTGTAATGATTAGTTTTTTCTTTTGCACGAGTAAGTGCAACGTACAATACACGAAGTTCTTCTCCAAGACTTTCCAAAGCTTCTTCTTTCTGGATCACCTTTTTGATAATGCTTGGTATCTTAGTCCTGTATTCCAGATTAACTGCATCCAGTCCAACACCCATTCCGGCATGAAAAGCCACAGCACTCCTTGCATCCTGCATATTAAATCGTTTTCCCATTCCGGCCACGATCACAACAGGGAATTCCAGACCTTTGCTTTTATGAATCGTCATTACCCGTACCGTGTCTGCATGCTCATCTTCTATACTTGCTTCTCCGTAATCTACATCGTATTTCTGAAGCTGTTCAATATATCTTACAAAATGAAACAATCCTTTGTAGCTCGTTGACTCGTACGCTCTGGCTTTTTCAATCAACATATCCAGATTTGCTTTCCTCTGTGCACCTCCCGGCATGGATGCAACATAATCTCCATATCCGGTTGTTTCCAATATCTTCCAGAGCAATTCATGCATCGGTGTATACGGTACAATCTTTCTAAAGTCATCCATCTGATCCAGACATTTTTGAAGTTTCAGTTGTATATCCGCATTCTCTCCTTGTTCTCTGTACTTCGTCACACTCTCAAAGAATGCAGTATCCGGATATGCACACCGTATTTCTGCCAGTTCTTCCTGAGATAGTCCGGCAAATGCTGAACTTAAGACAGCAGTAAGTGGAATATCCTGCCTTCTGTTATCCAAAACCCTCAAATAATCCATGAGCACCCCAATTTCCTGAGTCTGAAAATATCCCTCGCTTGTTCCTGCATAAGTCGGTATTCCTTCCCGGTTCAACACTTCGGTAAATACATCGGCAAATCCTTTGATACTTCTCGTCAGGATTACAATATCCGAGTAACGCACATTCCGAAGTTCCCCTGTCTCTTTATCTGTAACTTTCTGTGAACGCAGAAGTTCCCGGATACGCATTGCGATCATTCTTGCCTCCAGTTCCCTCTCGGAAGGAATTTTCTCCTCAAAGTCTTCCTCTTTTGACAATATTTCCAGGTCACTGTTCATCACAAGAATCTCTGTCTTAACATTGTCATTTTCCGGATATTCAGCTCCCGGATAAAGAGCTGCCTGATCATCATAGACGATTCCGCCAGTTTTTCAGTCATAATCTGTCTGAATATAGCATTGGCACTTTCAAGTACTTCTTTCCGGCTTCGAAAATTCTTGTGCAGATCAATTCTCTGCGTCTTACTTTCTTCTATATTATATGTGCGGAATTTTTCCAGAAATAATTCCGGTCTGGACAGACGGAATCTGTAAATACTCTGTTTTACATCCCCCACCATAAATATATTGTATCTTCCGCTTCTGCAGCCAGATACACTGGTAAGAATTGCTTCCTGGATCAGGTTACTGTCCTGATACTCATCAATCATGATTTCTTCAAACTGCTTCTGATATTCTTCCGCTATTTTGGACGGAACAAAACCATTTTCCGTCTTCTGCGTCAGAATCCTCAGTGCGTACTGTTCCATATCAGAAAAGTCGATCATATTCTGGGCACGCTTCTGCTCTTCGAATCTCTCTGCAAAAAGCCGCACCAGATCCGCCAGTTCTTCCATTGCCGGAGCACATACCCGAAGATCTTCCACCAGTTCTTCCGGACTTTCATAGAAATACTGGGCGCTCATATTTTTCACAATCCCTTTGACCATTTCCCTGATCTTTTTGACCAGGTCAATCTTTTCTTCTGATACTGTTTTATCCTTGTTTGCTGCGATCCTCGCCCATTTTACATTCGAAAATGCTTCCGCAAGACTTTTATAAGACGCTCTGTTACACAATTCTTCAATGACCTGCAGATCTTTTTCTAGTGTTGCTTCATATACGGCAGGCCCTTCCGGACTTAATGCCACATTTTCCGCATAGATAAGCAGTTCTTTTGCATCTTCCAGATTCTTTCTGATATCTGTCATCACTTTCTTCATGATGCTGCTTCCTTCCAGTGCCTTTACATCCGGGATTTCATAGGCTTTTACACAGGAATCCAGCCATGCTTCACTGTCCGGATAACTTCTGGAAAACTCATAAATTTTAAGTATCAGATCCTCAATCTTTTTATCATTCCGGCCGTACTGTACGCTGCGGTAAAGTCAAGAAAACGCTTACTGCCTTCCTGATATTTTTCCTCCAGCATATCTTCCAGTACATCATGTCTTAGGAGCTTTAATTCGCCTTCTTCACCAATTCTGAATCCCGGATCAATATCAATCGCATGAAAATGATCACGGATCACGGAAAGGCAGAAACTGTGTATCGTTGTGATCTGCGCATTATGGATCAGAGTAGCCTGCTGCTTCAGATGTTCATTATCCGGATATTCCATCAGTTTCTTTTCGATTGCCAGCCGGATTCGTTCTTTCATTTCCGATGCTGCTGCCTCCGTAAAAGTAACGATCAGAAGTCGGTCCACATCCATCGGAGGGTCATCTTTTGTCAACATTGTGATGATTCGTTCTACCAGAACTGCCGTTTTCCCGGAACCTGCTGCCGCTGATACCAGAATATTGCGATTCCGTAATCGGATTACTTTCTCCTGTTCTTCCGTCCACTTCACACCCATGGCTATTCTCCTCCTTTCTGCTCCATCCGCATTGCTCCCATTGCTTCTTCTTTTCCCGTTGTTCCTATATCACGATATTCATATCCCGGGATTTTCACGTCGAAGCCGCACACCTGCCGGTATGGACAATAATCACAGCCGCTTTCCTGTCCTCTCTTATATGGAAGTGCTCCTACATCTCCATTTAATATCTTTGTTCTTGCATCTTTCATCTTTTTCCGGGCATGTACCATCATTGCCTGGAAATCCTCTCCCGCAACTACTTTAGAGTATCCGGACACACTGCCGTTCTTATTATATTTCACCGGGACTGCCATAGATTCTCCCGTTGTATCCCGGTCCAGATGCTTAAGGATCTCTGCCTTTAACGGTATGATCCGTCTGGTTTCAGCTGCTTTAAGACTGCCTGTTCTGCTTCTTCTTTATCTTTCGTCTTATCTACAATCGGATCCTGGATCCGATAATAAAATACGCCCGCAGGAACAACTTCTTTCTCCGGGTGGCGTTTCTTCTGAAATTCTATTGCCGCATCCATATAGATCATAAGCTGAAGCTGCAGGCCGTGATACAATGCTACGATATCAAACGCCTTGCTTCCAGTCTTATAATCCATCACCTTAACATATACCTGTTCTTCGGTTTCACACACATCTACTCTGTCAATCTTTCCTCCAAAGAAACGAAGCTCATACGCCTCCGGCACAAAATCTCCTGCCTTAAGCTGATTCGTAAGTGCCCATACTGTGCGTTCCAGCATCTGTTTCATCCTGACGATCAGTTGTTCATTTCTCGCCGAACTGTATAACACTGAGTTACCATAGTCTGTGATCGCTGCCTCCACACATTCATCGATCAGTTCTTTCCTCTGTTCTTCTGTCAGGATCGTCCAGCCGCCTGCTTCAGATGCTTTTTTTGAAAATAATTCCAGAGCACTGTGACATACATTTCCAAGATCCACTGCTTTAAACTCATATACCGGCCGTTCTTTCAGACGTAATCCATATGCAAGGAAATGTGCACATGCACAACTTGCATACCGTTCCATTCGGGTAATACTTCCTTCGAAATTTTCACCGTAAAGCTGCTTTGCAACGCTTTCCGACAATGGATCCTCCGGACGTCTGTAGTACCATGCCGTTAAAAGTTCGTCTACTTTTTCTTTCCACTTTGGATCTTTCTGATACCAAGTATAAAGCTCCTGCCATGTGACATCCAGATTTTCTCCTGAAGACCACGGATCAGATATTTTACCCCTGTTTTTCCGTCAGTTCTTTTTGCACCAGTTCCTTCTCATCCTCGTCCCGTACCTTCACATCCGGATACAGACGCAATAATTCCTGAATCAGATAGGAAGGTCTTAATGCCTTCCCGTCCGCGGACACCTTGCTGTAATATACCTTAAGCTTTTCCGATGGTTTCGTCAGATTCATATACAGATAGAACTTCTGGACATAAGCTTTTTCTTTACCTCCCGCAGACAACGCATGATCAGCCTGACGGAATTTTTCTCTGTCGCGTTCAGACAGAAGTCCCGTTCTTAAAAGCGCCCCCGGCAGGAAACAGTCATTGGCTCCCACAAAAAAGAGTGCTCTTATATCTTTCAGTCTGGTCCTTTGCATATCTCCGGCTACCACCTGATCTACACTTGGCGGAATAACGCCGACCCTTGCTTCTTCAAGACCTGCATCCAGAAGTTTACAATACTCACTTAAGCCCACCGGTTCCTCTCCAAGAAGTGCCACAAACTTATCAAACAACTCTATGATGATCCGGTAAATCTGAGAATATTCCTTTGCCAGAGCCAGTTCCCCTGCCTCGTGAAATTCTTCTTCTGTTTTCTTAAGTCTTTCCTGAATATTCTCCTGAACCATAAATTCATATACTGCCAAGGTAATATCTTTTACGGTTTTCCTCTTTTGTTTTAAAACAAACATCAGATTATCCACTTTTTCTACCATTTGTACTCGGTAATGATTCAGCCTCTCCAGTTCTTCTTCTTCCATCCTTTCATACGACGGATCCATCGGTTCTGCCAGCTTATAGCCCGACTTCCGAGTCCGATCACATAATTTTCCAGTTCATCGACCTCTTCATAACTAAATCCTGCAAGATTCGTCCGCAGGAAACGGAATACACTTTCATAAGAGAAATTCTTCTCTGCCATATTCAGAAGACTTCTCAGGTATTCTACAAATGAATTCAGCAGAATACTTCTCTTATGATCCATAAATACAGGAATTCCATATGTTTCAAATGCCTGTTCCAGATAGTCTCCATATACATTCATATCACTGACTATGACACCAATCTCACGATAACGGTATCTTTCTTTTCTTACCAGTTTCCTGATCTCTTCTGCTACAGCCATTGCTTCTTCTCCCGGATTTCGCGCCACATGAATTCCAAGATTTTTCACTTCTTTTTCATATGTTCCTGCTCCATATCTGAAAATATTCCGCTCCAGAAATGCCAGCTCTTTATTTTTCTCAAAACGCTTTACCGGATATCCATACAGGCAGACCGGTTCCTCTACCGCAATGTGTTCTTCCCTCGCCAGACTGATTAATGTTGTCACCATCTGCTTGCTCAGTCCAAACAGCTGATATGGATGTCTGTAAGAATATGGATTCTCTCTTTCATCCATGATAACCGTTATCCATACACCCTTACAATATTTCATAAGCTCCAGAATTAGCCTGTTCTGCACCGGTGTAAAGCCTGTAAATCCATCCAGTACCACTGTGCTGTTCTTTAAAAGCTCTGATTCTCTAACTTCTCGGCTCAGCACATCTAACAACTCTTCCTTTGTGATATAACGTTCTCTTAAATAATCCTGAAAACCATCATATAAAAGCCGGATGTCTTTTAATTTATAATATAACCTGGATTCTTCATCCAGCGAATCTATCATATCATCCAGTTCTTCTTCCCCGATATCATATTGTGTAAATTCCGAAATCACGGATTTGACCTCAGAGATATACCCCAGTTTCTTAATATTTCCCTTTAGGACAGTCAGTTTATCCTCATAATTCCCTGCGATCTTTCGCAGGATCAGATTCTTTCCCTCATCATCCAGTACCGGTATTTTCTTTACTCCGGTCTCTTCAAACACACGGTATGCAAGACGTGCAAAGCTCAATACATCAATATTCATGATTCCGTGTCTCGGATGCATACGAACCAGATCTTTCTGTGTCTGCATTGTAAACTGCTCCGGTACAAGCACTATGAAATTCTCCTGTGGATTTTTTTCAGATTCTTCTATGACATGCTGATATAAATACGTTGATTTTCCTGAGCCCGACGGCCCAAATACAAATTTTAAAGGCATAAGGTTTCCTCCTTATGCCCTAGTATAACACGAATATATGTTTGTTGTATACATATTAGTCTACAATGCGCGAAGTCTTTCTGCAAATTCATTGCTTAATGTTACCTTTGCAATATAGAAGACATCACCTGTCATATATACATTCCAGTCATCTTCTACTTCTACCTGAAGTTCTCCTCCAGGCATATGAACGATCACTTTACTGTTAGTCAGCCCCAGTTTGTATGCAACTCCTGCCGCTGCACAGGCACCTGTTCCGGATGCTCTTGTATAACCTGCACCTCGTTCAAAGATCTCGATTGCGATATTTTCCTTATCGATCACCTGCATAATCTGTGTATTGATCCTGTTCGGGAAATATCTTGCGATCTCAGAATAATCACCGATCTTACATACCAGTGGTTTTGAGATCTCCCGCATCGGAATGACACAATGAGGATTACCGATCGATACGCAGGTAACCGGATACAACGTTCTTCCAAATACCATATCCTCATTGATCACTTCTCGTCTTTCTCCAATAACAGGAATCTCATCACTCCAGAAAGATAATTTTCCCATCGATACACGCAGGCGGCTTCCGTCCTCATTTAAAAATGTAACTTCGACCGGACCGTTTCCTGTATATAATTTAAAATTCTTTTTCTGTACATAACTTGCATCTTTCAGATATTTTGCAAAAATGCGGACACCATTTCCACTGGTCTCAGATTCACTTCCGTCCGGATTCCATACTTTTACGTGCATACCGTCTTCTTTCAGAATCGGGCCTTCAAGTACTCCGTCTGCTCCCAGTCCCTCATTACGGTCACAGAGCATTTTTACATTTGCCTCATCCAGTTTTAATTCGTTATGATTCGGATCAAATACCAGATAATCATTGCCAAGTCCATGATAACGTTCTACTACTACCTTCATCTTTTTTTCCTCCTGATCTTTGTTCCCAGCTTTTTTATATTGATCGCTTTTATATTTTCTGTTCTATATATCTTTATCATAACAGGCATTATTTCCATATTCTACGTAAATAATGCTGTATTTCTTGCAAATAATGCCATTTTCATATAAACTTTCTATAGACAGTCCAATATATATCCGGGGAGGTACCGATAATGGAACAATATGAGAAAAAAGGATACCTGAACAGCGAATTCCGTCTCTTTCATCTGACAGATCAGGAGACAAAAGAAATAGACTACCACTATCATGACTTTGATAAGATCACCATCTTCATCCGTGGCAAAGTAAATTACATGATCGAGGGCCGTTCTTACGATCTGAAACCTTATGACATTGTACTTGTAAAACAAGGCGATATCCACAGACTGACCGTTGACAATTCCTGCCCATATGAAAGAATCATTGTCTATATCTCACCTAATTTTATGAATGCTTATCAGACAGATAATTATGATCTGAATTATTGTTTTCAAAAGGCTGCAAAAGAACATTCCAATGTTCTGCGTATCCCATCTTTCGAAAAAAGCTCTCTGTTTCGTTCTATCTCTCAGTTGGAGCATTCGTTTACAGATGGCGGCTATGCTTCCGAGCTTTACAGACAGGTTATGTTTCTGGAATTTATGATACATCTGAACCGGGCCGTAAGAAAGAACCGGCTCGAATATATCGATACTGATAATTGTAATGAAAAGGTGCTCGCCATCCTTGATTATGTAGGCGAACACCTCTGTGAAAATCTGTCAATCGATCTGATCGCAGATCAATTCTATATCAGTAAATATTATATGATGAGATTATTCAAGCAGGAGACCGGTTATACTCTGGGACAATACATCTCCCAGAAACGGCTCCTGCTTGCGAAAGAACTTTTATCTACCGGTGCGCCTGGCACACAGGTTTGTTATGATTGTGGTTTTAAAGATTACTCTACCTTCTCCAGAGCTTATAAACAATTGTTCGGTGTTACGCCTTCGGGCCGTACCTGTCCGTAAAGTTCTGCCGGAACAAAAGCCCTTACAAAGATACCATCTTCCCGGTATTCTTCTTCCTGCAGTTCCCCGTACTTCGGATCAGCTGAATCTTTCCGGCCTCTTTATATGGATAAAGTGCCTCAATCTCTACTTTCTGCTCCCTTAATACTGCTTCTACAGATTGAAGAATTCGGTAATTCCTTCTCCTGTCCTGACTGAGATCTTCACATAATAGTCTGCATGAAGATCTCTCGGCACCCAGATATCCTCCATACGGTCGATCTTATTAAATACTGTGATAACCGGTTTGTCTTTCACACCCAGATTCTGAAGTGTTTCATACACCGTATGCATCTGCTCATCCATCTGCGGATTAGAAGCATCTACTACATGCAGGATAATATCTGCATATCTGGCTTCTTCCAGTGTACTTCTAAATGCCTCGATCAGATGATGCGGAAGTTTTCTGATAAATCCTACCGTATCTGTCATCAGGATTTCCTGACCACTTGGCAGCTTCAGATCTCTGGTTGTTGGATCCAGGGTTGCGAATAATTTATCCTCTGCAAGAATCCCTGCACCGGTCAGCGTATTCAGAAGTGTTGATTTTCCCGCATTCGTATAACCAACAATCGCGGCCACCGGAATATGACTGCGGCTTCTCTGCTCTCTTGTTACTTCTCTGTGCTTCTTTACATCTTTTAATTCACGGTTAAGCTGTGCGATCCTGCTCTTGATCAGACGCCTGTCCATCTCAAGTTTCTTTTCTCCCGGGCCTCTGGTTCCGATTCCTCCTCCAAGCCTCGACATAGCCTTACCAAAGCCCGCCAATCTGGTCTGCTGGTACTTTAACTGCGCCAGTTCTACCTGAATCTTGCCTTCACTTGTAGATGCTCTTGCCGCAAAGATATCCAGAATGATCAATGTTCTGTCCATTACTTTTACATCCAGTTCATCCTGCAGATTCTTCATCTGTGCCGGAGAAAGTTCATCATCACATACGATTCCTGTCGCCCTAAGCTCCCAGATCATACTTTTCAGTTCTTCAATCTTTCCTTTTCCGACATAGGTTCCCGGATGTTGCTGTTCTCTGTTCTGAATGACCATTCCTACGGTCTCGGCTCCTGCCGTGGACACCAGATCTTTTAATTCTTCCAGAGATTCTTTTGTATCATCCTGATCTGAAAGTGATACACCGACCAGTATTACTTTTTCTGTTTCATTTTTTATTTCTATCATACTGTTTCCATTTTCTATAGATTCATTCCATTTATCTTGTTTTCAGAAACTCGGCCTCTTTTTTTGCCGATTTGTCATTCGGATAATTTTCCAGATACTCTTCCAGTTTTACCTTTGCACTTTCCCAGTCTTCCATCTGTTCATATGCAACAATAATATTATACTGCATCTCTTTTTTCATCTTTTTACCGGATTCTTCCTGTGCCAGGCCAAGATTATAATAATTTAATGCCTCTTTCGCTTTTCCGAGTTTCAGATCACAGTTTCCAATCATATTATAGATGGTTCCCGTCTTTTCGGCATCATTTTCCAGTGCTTTCTTAAAAGCTTTTCTTGCACCTTTGTAATCCTTCTTTTCCCATTTGGCAATTCCAATGCCACGATAGGCATCCCCGACATTTTTCTTCTTATCTACTGCCTGTTCAAACTGTTCGATTGCCTGATCATATTTTCCGTCTTCTAAGTATTCTACCCCTTTTGATGGATTGCCGCAGGCTGTCAATAATACACCTGTGCAAACGACCATAAGTAATGCCTTAATTTTCTTCATACTTTCCTTATATTCTCCTCATCTACTCAATCTGCCAGTCAATTGGCTCTACTCCGTGAGCTCTCAGATAATCATTGGTCTGACTGAATGGCTTACTTCCGAAAAATCCACGATATGCGGATAACGGACTCGGATGCGGGGCTTTCAGGATCAGGTGTTTGGGATTCGTAAGCATCCTTGCCTTTCTCTGAGCCGGTGCTCCCCATAAGATGAAAACGATCGGACGATCCTGACTGTTTAATGCCATGATAGCTGCATCTGTAAATTCTTCCCATCCAATATCTTTATGCGAATTGGCCTGATGCGCCCTTACTGTTAATACCGTATTTAACATCAGGACTCCCTGCTCAGCCCACTTGGTCAGGCAGCCGTGATTGGGGATCGTACATCCCAGATCATCATGCAATTCTTTATAGATATTCACCAGTGACGGCGGAATATCTACTCCTTTCTTCACAGAAAAACAAAGTCCGTGTGCCTGTCCTACATTATGATATGGATCCTGTCCCAGTATAACCGCTTTTACATTATGTAAAGGTGTCAGATGAAATGCATTAAAAATATCATCTGCAGGCGGAAATATCTGTCTTGTCCTGTATTCTTCGTTGACTGTTTCAAATAATTTTTTATAATATGGCTTTTTAAACTCTCCTTTCAGAGCATCCAGCCAGTCATTATTAATTGCTGCCATGTTTTACACTATCCTTTTTCCTCTTATCTTTGTTCATTCTTACAGACGAACGGATACACCTTTTCCTCTTAAATATTCTTTTACTTCTCTGATCTCCAGTTCCTTATAGTGGAATAATGATGCTGCCAGAGCCGCATCTGCTTTTCCTTCCGTCAGTGCATCGTAAAAATGTTCCAGACTGCCGGCACCTCCGGATGCGATCACCGGAATATTCACTTCCTCGGCAATTGCTTTCGTAAGTTCCAGATCATATCCGGCTTTTGTTCCGTCACAATCCATACTTGTCAAAAGGATCTCACCTGCTCCAAGCTTCTCCACTTTCGAAGCCCATTCCACCGCATCAATTCCTACATCGATCCGTCCGCCATTCTTATAAATATTCCAGCCACTTCCATCTTCCCGCTTCTTTGCATCAATTGCAACAACTACACACTGGCTGCCGAACTTTTCTGCTGCTTCTGATATCAGATTCGGTGTATTAATTGCAGATGAATTAATTGAAATCTTATCCGCACCTTCTCTTAAGAGTGCCTTAAAATCATCTACTGTACGGATTCCTCCGCCAACTGTAAATGGGATGAATACGTTTTCTGCCACCTTGCGTACATATCTACACTGTACCTCTGGCATCCGATGATGCTGTAATATCAAGAAATACAAGCTCATCTGCACCTGCTTTATCATACGCTTTTGCAATCTCAACCGGATCTCCGGCATCTCTTAACGATACAAAATTTACTCCCTTTACAACTCTTCCGTTATTTACATCCAGACATGGAATGATTCTTTTTGTATGCATAATGATGTCCTCCCTATAATTCCACAAAGTTCTTTAATATCTGAATTCCGATATCACTGCTTTTTTCCGGATGGAACTGGCATGCGAATACATTCCCCTGTTCTACCGAAGCATGGATATGTGTACTGTATTCTGTCGTAGCAGTTACAATTCCCTCATCTGCTGCTTTCAAATAATAAGAATGAACAAAATATACATAGGAATCTTCCGGAATCCCTTTGAATAATCTTCCATTATTCTGGAACTTCAAAGAGTTCCATCCCATATGTGGAATCTTAAGGCCTTCCTTATCCGGGATTCTTAGTATCTCACCTTTCAGAATTCCAAGTCCTTCCACGCCCGGCGTCTCATCACTTCGTTCAAATAATAACTGTAAACCAAGACAGATTCCCAGGAAAGGAGTTCCCTTTGCCGTCACATCCCTGATCACCTCATCAAGCCCATACTGTCTGAGTTTACTCATCGCATCTCCAAATGCTCCGACTCCCGGAGGATCACTTTATCTGCATTCATGATCGTCTCTCTGTCTCTTGTGATTATTACTTCCTGTCCCAGAAGCTGCATGGCTTTCTCCACACTCTTTATATTTCCTGCATCGTAATCAATAATTGCAATCATCTTGTTGTCCTGCCTTTCATATGTGGTATATCAGGGATATTGTCCCGGACATTCACTTTATATTATTTGTCAAGTGAACTGTTATGGTTTATTGTACATCAAGTTCAAACCAGAATTCAACTCCATTGTCATAATTCTTTACACCATACTCCTGGTTGAATGATTTCATAATTGCTTTTACGATTGAAAGGCCGATTCCGTTGCTCCATATTCTCTTGTATGGGCCTTATCTACTTTATAGAATTTATCCCAGATATGAGGTGCATCTGCTTCCGGGATCGGATTACCGGTATTAAATACCGATACTCTGACTTTGCCGTCTTTTTGCACCATCTTCACTTCGATCACCATATCGCCGCTGACATGATGGCATGCATTACTTACATAATTTCTTACAACCTGCTCTACTTTAAACTCATCTGCCACGCATAGATGTCCTCTTCTGTGTGCAACATAATCTTGGCACCTGCCTGATCCGCCATGATCTCCATACTCTGCAGAACGCCTTTGACCAGTGCCGTCAGATTAAATCGTTCAAACACGATATCTTCATCACCGAATTCCAGCTGGTTCAATGTCAGCAGATTCTTGACCATCTGATTCATCTTGGACGCCTCATCCATAATAACATCACAGTAGAATTCCCGACTCTCCGCATCTTCATTGACTCCTTCTTTTAATCCTTCGGCATAGCCCTGGATCAGAGCGATCGGTGTCTTTAACTCATGAGATACGTTTCCTAGGAATTCGTTCCTCATCTTTTCCAGCTTGTCTTTCTGTTCGATGTCTTTCTGCAGACTGTTGTTAGCTTTCTTAAGTTCAGAGATCGTGCTCTCCAATTTCTCTGACATCCGGTTAAAGTTCTCTCCCAGTTCTCCGATCTCATTGCTTCCGCCGCTGGTGTATTTCGCATCAAAATCAAGATCTGCCATCCGGTCAGATAATCTCGCAAGCTCCCGGATCGGATCTGTGATTCTTTTTTGAGAAATACCAGATCAGAAGAATGGATACAACGATCAGAACACTTCCTATATATAATAAGAAACGATTGGATATCGACGCACTTTCACGCATACTTTCTACCGGACTTCGAAGCAGGAACTGACTGCCGTCATCCAGACTTCCCCACATATCAACATAATAACTCTGATTCCACGGATCCCATGACTGGTTGATCTGATAGACATCCGTAGAATCCAGTGTCCGGCTTTCTTTTTGTGCCTGATTCAGAAAATATCCCATCATCTGATTCTTCAACATATTCTTGTCATGCACATTCGTATGCACATCATTATCCTTTTCAATTACCAGATAAGAAATATTATTCTTTTCAGCGAAATGAATGAGTGAATTATTCTTCTTTGTGCTGTCCCATTTATCTTCATTTGATACGTCATTTAATTTCTCATAAAGTTCTATGAAACGGGATTCCTTCTTACTTATATAATACGGCTCCAGAAATTTTCCGTTGATGAACATCAATGTCACGACCAGACAGATCAACAATCCTACAAAGGATGTGATCATCTGCGTCTTAATCGAATGATGTACACTTTTTATCTTCTGTTTCTTATCTTTACTTATGATCTTCATGCTTCATCAACCTCAAATTTATATCCCATGCCCCAGATTGTCTTAATGTAATTTCCCTTTTCTCCGAGTTTGCTTCTTAATTTCTTTACGTGTGTATCAATGGTTCTTGCATCTCCGAAATAATCATAATCCCATACATTATTCAAGATCTTCTCTCTCGATAATGCAATGCCCTGATTCTCTACAAAGTATGACAGCAGTTCGAATTCCTTGAAGCTTAATTCAATCTCTTTACCATCAATCTTCACCTGATGTGCGGCTTTATCGATTACAATTCCTCCTGCATCGATCTCGTCACCACCGCCTAATACATTGGCTCTTCTTAATATTGCATTGACTCTGGCTACCAGGATCTTCGGACTGAATGGCTTGGAAATATATTCGTCAACCCCCAGAGCAAATCCCTGTAATTCATCTCGTTCCTCTGACCTTGCAGTTAGCATGATGATCGGCACTTTTGATGACTGGCGTACTTCACGGCATACCTGCCATCCATCCATTCTTGGCATCATCACATCCAGAATGATCAGTGCAATATCTTTTTCATCATAAAATACTTCCATTGCTTCCATCCCGTCGCCGGCTTCCAATACCTGATATCCTTCTCTTCCAAGGAAATCTTTCACCAGTTTTCTCATTCTGCTTTCATCATCTACTACTAATATTTTGATCTTATCCATAAGACCCGGCCCTCCTCTTAAATTTATATTTTCATGATATATTTTTCTTTGATCTTAATTATTATAGCAGAGAACTATGTAGCCTTTGTGAAGTTTCCGGTATATAGAATAAAAAAAGTACCCACAGTGTCATATTACTTATGTTACCATGGGTACTTTTTCTTAAGTTACTCTAATCTGTAATTTGTTGTTTTATACAACTCATACTATTCTTCATCTTCTCTTTTCTTTCTCTTAAGTGAGAATCCTCCGATTCCGGCTCCGAGAGATGTTACTGCAAGTCCTAACCACGCAAACATGCTTGATGGATCTCCGGTCTTCGCAGCTTTTCCACTCTTCGTATTCAATGTGGATCCTGTCTTACCGGATTTGCCTGATGTACCGGTTGTTCCATTTGTACCGTTAACTTTCTGTCCTGCATCCTTTTTCACAAGTGCACTGATTGCTTTATTCAGCTTCTCAGTTGCTTTATCAACTGTATCCTGATTTTTCTTTTCTTTCAGTGCTGTGTCAGCCTCAGCCAGTGCTGACTGAAGTGCTTTCCAGCTGTCTGCTGTATAATCTGATTCTTTTAAAGCACCTGCTGCTTTAATTGCTTTTTCAAGTGCATCTGTTGATACTTCTTTCGTCGGCTCATCCGGTGTCGCTGCTTCCAGTGCGTCGATTGCTTTGTTCAGGCTGTCTGCTGCTTTATCAACTGTATCCTGGCTCTCTTTTGCTTCCAGTGCAGATTTCGCTTTTGTCAGCTCTGACTGAAGTGCTTTCCAACTGTCTTTTGTATAATCTGATTCGTTTAATCCTTCTGCCTTTTCAATTGCTGCTGCAAGTTTCGTTGTATCTACTTCAGATGGCGCCGGAGTTTCTCCCGGAACTTTGTATGTAAATGTAAGAGGTGTTGTATAACCAGTTGATGTAACCGTGATCTGGAATTCTGTTCCGACCGCCGCATCTTTAAATGGTGCTGCATCTGTCACCAGCGTTCCGTCTTTATCAATAATCTTTACAGAACCTCTTCCACTTGCTGCATAATCGGTGCCGTTCACATTTACAGATGTAATATTTCCGATATAAGTATTGAATGCTTCCTCATTACTGTTTTCTGCCACTGTAAGCTTTTTGTTATCTGCATCATATGTTGCCGGCATATCTGTTGTTGACAGAATGAATGTTGTTTTCAAATCTGCATATTTTCCATTTTTATCTTTTACTGTAAGTGTATATTTCCCCGGATTAATTGAAGAATCTGCTTTAAATGTTAATACATTGCCTTCTACTTTCACATTCAATCCTTCAACGGTGTATTCCGGATCAAAATCATCCCTAAGATTCAGCTCTATCGCCGTCTTACCAGCAGAAATATCTGCATCTGCAACCTTAACAGCATCCTCTGTTTTTGCAAATTTTACAGGGACATAAAGATCATTAACATCAATTGTATATAGACCATTTGTTGTATAATATTCAATACTGTCAATCGTCTTGCCCATCATAGATGCATAATGCGCTGAAGATGTCGGGCAACCATGTACTGACTCTGTATATCCGGTACTCCAAGCGAGCTCATTTCCTCTCCAGATGTTCTCCAGATGACGCATACCATAGGCAGTTCCATCTGTTGTCTTTACAACGACTGCATTTACATTAGAAGATGCAATCTTATCTTCCGGAAGTCCGTCCAGATTGAGCTGGTAATCTCCATAAGAAGACTGTGTTAACAATTCTGCCGTAACACCTGTCAGAACTTCTGCTTTCTTTCCTTTAACCTCGCTGAATACAAGTTTTCCATCCTTGTCCATAGAAACTTCTTTGTAATTTGCAGGAGCCTCTGTCAATGGATAGTATGCATATGTCTCGTTTTCAAAAAAGTGTATCTTTTCCTTCTAATGTTGTGGTAGATGTCTGTCCACGGTTCGTTACTGTAATATCAACTTTATCCGTATCTTTTACTTCTTTGTATTTTGTAAGATCTACTGAAGTATCTACTTTCACAGCAAATGTAATACCATCAATCTGTGATCCATCTGCATTTTCATGATAAGAACCACCTGCAAGTCCTGTAGTACGTGTCTTGTTCTTCGTTGCTGAAGTAAATACGTCAACATCCACATCATTGTTTGTTGTCTCTGATCTGTAGAATGCTGCGTATGGGATGTTCATGAGAACATAAGTCTCTTTTTTCTCTGCTTTTGCAAGTGCCTCGATTGCTGCATTCAGATGACTGGCTGCCTCATCTACTGTTGCCTGTGAATGCGGTGTTTTTAATTCATCTTTTGCTTCCTGAAGCTCTGTCTGCATTGCCGCCCAGCTGTCGGCCGTATAATCTGATTCCGTCAGACTTTCGGCTTTCTTAATTGCTGCTTCCAGATTTGTTGTACTGATCTCTTCTTTTGCGTCTTTTACGATGTTTTCATCTGTTGCCTGGAAATTATATGTTACATCTTTATACCCCAGTGCTGAAATTGTAATTGTCCAGTATCCTGTTCCATCTGTTCCATCTGTTCCTTCCGGCAATGTACAACGAAGTGATTTGGTAAGGCCAAGCTGAACCCCCATTGATTTATGCATCCAGTTATCTGCTGCAAATTTTGTTCCATATGTTGCTTTTGCATTTGTGTATGTACTGTCGTCTCCATAGTATGTCCATTTTACACTCTGCATATTGGCTCCGAGATCTCCGTAATTACCTGTCAGATCTACCCTTAAGAATTCTCCATAAGAACCATTTGCTTCTTTTACTGTAAGTCCTGCTTCTTCTGCGGATGGTGCTGTTTTTAATTCCTGTCCTTCAATACCGGAACCTGTTCCGGCTTCTTTTGCAGAAAAACTGAATGTTCCATCTGCATTCCTGGTTGCTGTCTTAAGTCCGTTTGTATCTGCTGTAACTTCTGCTTTCAGACCACTGTATGACTGCAGTTTATTTTCTGCAAATCCTCCTGCAAGTTCTCCGCCATTTTCTACAACTTTATATGCCTTGCAGAACGCTTCATAATCTTCTGATGCTACTTTTACCGGTACATATTTCAGACCTGTAACATCATATTTTACCATCTTCGTTGTTGTTCCATCTTCTTCCGTGATTGCTCCACGATTAAATGTAATCGTCTTTCCATTTGTCAGAACAGCTTTATCTGACGCTGTCCAATATGAGACCTCATAAGATTTCCCGTTTTCAGCCTCTATGGTGCTGCGCACTGATAACTTCCTCTGTGAAGTCCATGATTCACGGTTGCACGTGTTACGACATCAAAAGCTCCTTTATCCAGCTCTCCTTTTTTATCAGCTTCACCTGATGATGAACTGTCTCCTGCTGCCTGTACTCCTTCTGCTGCCCAGTATTCCGCCCAGCTAAGTCCTGCATAGACATATTTATATTCTTCTTTTACTGCTGCTTTCAAGTTATCAATTGCACTATCAAGATTTTTTTTCGCTGCATCGACTGTATCCTGAGATTTCTTTTCAGCGAGTGCTGTCTCTGCAGACGCAAGTGCTGTCTTTAACGTATTCCATGTCTCAGCTGTGTAATCACTTTCTTTTAATGCTTTTGCTTTCGTAATTGAAGCTTCCAGAGCTGCTGTATCTACAGTTGCTGCTGTACTTGCTTCTGGTGCTGACTGGATTGCTTCTAATGCCGCTTTTTTTATGGCATCAGATGATCTTGTTGCAGTAGATACGGTATCCCAACTATTAATTGTATCTTCTGTTGCTGACTGACCAGCTAATTTTGATTTTATTCCCTTTGATTTAGAATATGCTTTGTTAAAATATGAATCGTTACCAGACTCATAGCCATTTTCCGGAGTTACTACAATATCAGAAAACTTTCCATCTTTTACAGTCAAGGCTACTCGGACATCATATTCATTCCATTCATCTTCATCATCATCCTCTGTTCTTGTGACATGTGCAGTCTTCGTATATGTTCCATCTTTTGCCACCTGATCTTTCGTTACCGCCATCGCCGGTACCGCCGGACAAATGCTGGCTGCCATGGTCGCCGACATCGCAACTGCCATTACTTTTGTCTTCATTTCTTTCTTTTTCATAAAAGCCTCCTTAATGAAAATATTTATTATTAAGTTAGTATTTTCTAACTTATAATCAAAAAAATTTTACTAATCAGACATGTGCGTTTTCCACACACGTCTGCATGTTATGTTATTTTATACGCCAAGCCAGATACATAATCCAAGTAATATCAAAGCTCTTAAGATTGTAAACCATATTTCATTGCCTCTGATCTTTTTCACTCCGCAGTGAATATTCTTCTTCGGACATGTATCTATACATTTCTGGCACTGGAAACAGTCACCTTCTACTTTCCAGGAACCGTCCGTCGGAAGTCCGATATTCGCCGGACATTTTCTGGAACATGCACTGCACTTTGGAATGCAGGATTCCCGGTCTCTGTGAAGTGCAAATGTCGGTAACACCGGAACCAGTGAGAATACAGCTCCCATCGGGCAGAAATTCTGCAGAAAAATCTTTCCTCCAGACACATTCCGACAATCAGAAGCACCAGAATGACCAGCCCTATGAGATATCCATTCAGTTTAAAATTTCCTGCATGTATCATGGAAAATACATCCCACGGACTTGTTCCCTGCGCTTTATTGTATACACCGCCATAACACATAAATACGATGATTGCCAGAATCACATATTTCAGATATACAAGTCTGTCTGCAATCCGGTCCGGAATCTGCACCGGTTTCTTTTTCATCTTTTTGCAGATCAGTCTGTATAATGCATTCACTCCATCGCCAAGACTTCCAAATGCACAGGCGAATCCACAAAAGAATCTTCCGAAAACAGCAGTATATATACACACCACAATAAGTACAGTAACAAATGATGTCAGCGCCACTTTTTCGCCTGCGCCAATCTGTGTAAATATATATTTCACACCTGCAAATGCTGCCGTGTATACCGACGGAATAAAGATAAAATACAGCAATTGGATGATTGCCCTTATCCATATATGTATCTTTTTCAATTGTTTTGCATTCATTTATTTTACCGCCTTTTCTAATGCCTGTTTTGTCGCATTCTTAATTCCTGTAGAACTGAAAGTCGCACCACTGATCGTATCTACTTCTGCACTTTGCGCATCCAGAATCTTCGGTATAATATCTTTCGCCATAGTCAGATAAGAACCATCTTCTCCGTCAGCAGAGACAATATTTATTTCCTTAATCTTCTGCTTTTTTACTATTACTTCCACTTTAACAGTTCCACCAAATCCATCCGCTTCTCCGTATATGTTCCGTCTTTATAAGAACCGTTTTTTGAATCCTCATCTTCTAAACTTTCCGTATTTTCGATTTTGGCATTCAGTTTTGCAATTTCCTCATCTTTTGCTCTGGCTTCCAACACGGAATTATATCCCAATATCAACCCGACGATCACTACAAGGCTCATCAGGCGCATCCAGAATTCTCTCATTCTTCTCTCTCCTTTAACTCAGTCTCTTTTTACTGTCTTTTTGCAGAAAGCAATGCGTTCTCACACGCATCCAGGATTGCTTTTGAAGTGCAGGTTGCACCCGATACTGCATCAATTCCTTCTGTATTACCTTTCTCGATCAGCTGGCTTGTCACACCTTTTTTACTTGATGTTCCGTTTGCCGCGCGGAGGATATATCTGTCATTTGATGAATCTCCGTCCCCTTTTACATCGGTAACAGCAACGATCTTGTCATCCCGCACCGTCACTTTCAATGTCAGATTATAGGCCGTGAAATCTTCATCTTCATCTGGTCTGCACAGCGCACGTCCTTCATAGATACCATTTTTATATACTGTAGTATCATCTTCGCCATCGTCTTTTTTCTCCAGCAGTGCCAGTGCCTGGTTCAGATTCTCAAGAGCCTGGTCTACATCTTCCTGACTGATCTCTGTCTTATCTGTATCAAGCAGCTTCTGTGCATCTTCCATTCTGGTCTTAAGAACCGCATAGGTTGCTTCCGTATAATCCTCTTGTTTCAGTTCTTCTGCTTCTTTCATCACTTTTTCAAGTTCTGAAGTATCAGCTTTTTCTTTATCTGGTTCCGTTGTCTGTCCGTTTGTTACCTTTTCTGCTTCTTTTAATGCATTCTTCACTGCATTTATAAGACCATTTGAACTGTAAGTTGCTCCGGATACTACGTCCACATCCGTACTCTGTTTTTTCATAATATTTTTTACTACATCCATTGCACGGTTAAAGAATTTTTCATCATCATGATTCTTTGTTACGAGCACTGCCTTGATTGATTTATCCTGAAGAACCACCGCTACTTCTATCTCTCCGTTGTATCCTTCTGCCGTTCCGTAATAAATACCTTCTTTATATGGGAAATTGCCTTTAACAGTCGTATTGTCTTCTGTCTTAGAAGTATCTTCCGTCTTCGTATTTACAGACTGTGAATTTCCGCTTACTGCAGCCTGACGGAGTGCGTCTCTTACCGCACTCTTGATTCCGTTCGAACTGTAAGTCGCACCGGAGATTACATCTACATTTGTACTCTGCGATGAAATAATATTGCCGATCAATGCTTTTGCACGATTCAGATAACTGCTGTCATCATGATTCTCCACAACCTCAACAGACGCAATCTTTCCTCCGCTGATCACAACCTTAACTTTCAAAGTTCCTCCGAATCCGGTTCCTGTTCCATAATAGGTTCCATCTTTATATGCTGCCGCATCCTGTACGTCAGCCAGTGACAGTGTACTTCCCTGTGCCGCTGCATTTCCGGACTGGGATTCTCCCGTCTCTCCACTGTCTTTTTCTCCTGTCAATGCATTCTTCACTGCACTGATAATACCATTAGAGCTAAATGTTGCGCCAGACACCACATCCACATCCAGAGTCTGCCCTGCAATGATCCTGTCTATCACTGCTTTTGCACGGTTAAAGAATGCTGCATCGTCCGAAGAACTTAAGATATCGATTGCCGTAATCTGTTTATCTTTGATCGTTACCGCAACAGTCACCTCGCCGGCATAACCGGTTCCTGTTCCTTTATAGATTCCGTCTGCCAGATCAAAAGAACCTTTTGCCTTGCTTTCTGTCTTCTTCGCTTCATCGGCATCCGTTGTCTTTGTCTCTTTCGTCTGCGCCTGAGCTTCATAAACCGGTGCCTGATAGCCGCTTAATGACACCCCGATACAGGCTGCAACTACAATCGCCGAGGTAGCCGGTGCACCCTGTTTTATTTTTTTGATCACTTTTTCTTTATCCATGTCTTCCACCTCTACTTTTTCATTATGTTTACCTTATAATCCGATTGAAAATCATCCGCAATTCCTTCTGATACATATAATTGATCGTCATCCGTAAGCAGGATCACATCAAATTTATCGCTATACTTCTTCCAGAATTTCTCTGCTTTCTCTTTTCCCATGATAAAAAGCGAAGTAGATAATCCATCCGCAAGTGTTCCATCATCACTTACGATTGTCACCGAAGTCAGTCCGTTCTCTGCCGGATAGCCGGTAGCCGGATCAATAATATGGTGATATTTCTTCCCGTTTTTTTCAAAGTATCTCTCATATCCACCCGATGTAATAACCGCCTTGTCCTTTGCCTGCAGGATTCCAAGATAATTTCCGTCTTCATCCGGACTTTCTACCGCAACCTTCCATGCACTTCCATCTGGTTTTGCACCAAGAAGCTGTACATTTCCTCCAAGACTTACCAGGCCGCTCGTCACACCACACTTTTTATAAATCTGCATAATCCTTGAAGATGTATATCCCTTCGCAATGCCTCCGAAATCAATTTTCACATTCTTGGGCAACGTGATTTTTTTTGTCTTTTTGTCATATTGGATCTTCGATGCATCTACATTCTTCAGTAACGCACTCAGTTCATCCTCCGCAGGAATCCGGTAATTCTCCGTTGTAAATCCCCATGCATCCATGACCGGGTAGATGGATATGTCAAATACTCCTTTTGTCTGTTTATATATTTTTTCAGAGCGTTCATACAAGTACGCCGTGTCATCCGAAACAACCGCTTCCCCGTTTTGATTTAATTTGTACACTTCACTGTTTTCATTTCCGGTAGACAACATTTCATCCAGCCGTTTGATCTCTGTCTCAGCTTTATCTACTGCTTCAGATGCATGCTCTCCATATGCTGTTACCGTCATATACGTATCCATCGCAAATATATCGCGGCTTTGCTTTTCTTCACTGGATTTTTCGGAATTTTCACTTTTGGAATCTTCTTTTTTATCTGTCTGCGTCTGTGTTTTCTTGGCGGATGCCGTACTGTTTCCACATCCAACGGTTCCCATTGACACCGCCGCACATAAAATGGCTATTACAATCTTTCTTTTCATTCTTTATCCTCTATATCTATAGTTACTTTCATCTACCAATAGTTAGTCCGTGTTGTTTTCAGTTCTGTTCTTCTAACTCAATAAATGTACCATATGTTTTTTTCTGCTTCAATTCTTTTTTTGATATTGATATTTATTATCATTTAATTCCACTGTTGATTTTCCACCAAAAAGCGCAAAAATATCCTGAAATCTTTGATTCTTTCAAAAATTTCAGGATATCAGTGGACCTGGCGGGAGTTGAACCCGCGTCCGAAAGCCCATCCATTCGAGCATCTCCCATCACAGTCATTATATTAACATTCCCTCCATGCGGCACCTAATGACAGGTTCCCCACTTTAGTAGCTTCATAAATTCTTCCATCCCCTCAAAGCTTTGGGAACGAAGTGCTCCGCCTGTTTGAAGCCGGTGACCCGAACAGCGGATGATCCGGGGCCGACTGCGGCCTAATTAGGCTGCGTACGCTAATTCTGTATTGTCTGCGTTTATATTTAAGTGGAACTTTTAACGTAGTGTCCCGCTACGGATGGCTTCTCCAACTTCCAGACCCCCGTCGAAACCAGTACAAGCCCTGATTGTAATGCTTTTCTGGTTTGCAGACTGTCTTTCTTTAGGTAAAGCATATTATACCCCCGTAAGAGTTATTTTGTCAAGGTTCACAAGACAATGAATTTTACGATCTACAGGACCTGCCCCCGGCAGCTCCTTACGAATGCATGGCAACAAAAAAAGCGGGAAGCATTTGTTTCCCGCTTT
>ENA-OQBJ01000293-OQBJ01000293.1-human-gut-metagenome-genome-assembly--contig:-NODE-293-length-27129-cov-5.712058_pt1 | contig 27129 bp, 31 predicted proteins | sample MGYA00242743_ERZ504545 | MGnify/ENA primary metagenome ERZ504545 (study PRJEB26092, sample SAMD00036252) | human gut metagenome | host: Homo sapiens | study: EMG produced TPA metagenomics assembly of...
TTCGAAGCGTAGACGGTGTTCTTCGCGACCGGGTCCGGCGGAAGCTCACCGGTCACGGTCACGGGTGATCGACGAGGTCTTGGTCCCGGACTTCGCGGTGATCGTGGCCTTGCCGGCCTTCCTCGGGGTGACCACGCCTTCGGGCTGACGGTCGCCACGTCCTTGTCGGACGAGCTCCAGCTCACGGACGCGCCCTTCGGATCGGTCGTGGCGGTCAACTGCTTCGTGGCCACGCCCTCGGACAGGTCCACGCTGTAATCCGACTGATCAATCTTAACAGACTTGGTCGGGGTGACCACGCAATTGCGGGCCTCCCAGGTGCCGGACGAAGTGTTGCCGTCCCAAGCGTAATTGCCATCGATCTTAAGGCCAGCGGCATCCTCGCCTTCGGTGGTGTCGGCAGGATACTTCAGTGTGTTCTCGGCATTGCCGTCGTTGAAGATGATGCGGGTGTTGTCGTTCACGAGCTCGTCGGGAATCTCGTATTTGTACTCGCCATCCTGACCGCAGTTGTCTCCTGCGGAAACCTTTGTCATAGCAACACCTGGCCACTTCGCGTTCTGTTGCAAAGTGGAGGCATCCGGATCGTCCACATACACGTAGGCGTACAGGTTCGACCAATTGTTTGGCTTCTTCGCGTAGGCCGTGCTTGTGGCGTTCGGATCGCGCTTCGTGCAGGTGAATTCGCCGGAAACTGTCTGACCATCCGCATCTTTGCCCTGTACCTTCACGGTGACGGTGCCGCCGACAGCGGTGGAGGCTCCGACCGTGATGGTGTCGCCGTCCTTATAGGAGCCGGACTTGCCTTCGGAAGTGGTGTAGGTGGTGTCCGTGGCGTTGTTCGCGTTCAGGGTGATGGTGGTGGTGTCAGTCTTGAACGACTTGGCGCCGCTGGCGGAAACCGAAGCGGAGTTATCGGTGAAGAACACGCTGATCTTGCCTGCAGGTGCGGTGCCGGACTGAATCTTGCCGCCGGAAACCACCAGCTTGCCGCCGGAAACCTGATCGGTGTAGGTGCCGTCATCAAGGGTGGTTTCGATGCCGGAAAGATCCTGAGCGGCGTTCATATTGGTGATGGTCACGCCGTCGTTCTTGGAGTTGCCGTCTTTGATGTAACGTTCGACCATGAGGCAGGCGTTGTTATCCTTGCAATTGCGCATGTATTCCGCGGCCTTGTTGTTGTTCATGGCATTGCGGAAATGGTTTACGGCAACGACTTGCGGATCATACCAGCTTGGAGCGCCTGCGTCACCGAGCTTGCTCTGCTCGGAGAACTGCGGCTGGCTGCCGCCGGAACCGACTGGACGGTCGAAGTAGAGCGGCATGGTCTGGGAGCGGGAGCCAATTACGCCCCACCCCATAGTCATTTCCCATTCGCTCATCTTCATGGACGCGCCATAATCGTTGGGCTTGTTGGAATAATTGTCGTGCGATTCCACCCAGGAAACGAGATTGTTGCCACCTGCGGCGTTGTCCCAATTGTTGAGGTTGCCAGCATTCAGATTCTTTGAGCTCAACGCGCCGCGGAGCTTGATTCCGTAGTAGGAAGCAGTCACACCGCCGCCATGACGGCTGTTGTTGGCGAACAGCTTGGCGTAATCGGCGTCACGGGAGATGGAATCCTGCAGCACCTCGCCGTACTGGAATTGGGCGCCGTTGTTCAACACGATATTCCAATATTGGGAGCCGTCATATTCGTCTGGCAGCTCGATATGCTTGGCCGCGTCGAAACGGAAGCCATCCACGCCGTCGTTCACCGCCTGCACGAGGTAATCATGCATCATGTTAGCGGCCTCGGTCTTCGAGGTGTTGATGTCGTACAAGCCGAGCAGCTTGCAGTGTGTCACCTGGTAACGGTTGTTGTAGTCCTGCACGTCGCCGTCGTTGCAGTCGTGATGGTACAGGTCGGATTTCTTCCAACGGTCGGCAATGGCACCCCAAGTGGCGGTCATGTGGTTGGCCACCACGTCCACGATGATGCGTACACCATACTTGTGTGCGGTCTCACACAGACTCTTCAGATCGTCTTCGGTGCCCATCACCCAGTTGCCGATGGTGGTGTCGGTCGGCTGGTATACGTAGTACCAGTTTTCGGTGAAGATCTTGCCTTTGTTTCCAGTGTGGATGGCGGAAATCGGCTCAGTCTGCACGGAGGTGTAACCGGCTTCGGCGATTTTCGGAATGTTCTCCTCGATGGTCTTGAAGCTCCACTCCCACGCGTGCAGGGTGGCGCCCTCGCTCATCTCCTTCGCCAGGCCGTACTTCTTACGGGCCTGTTCGAAGGTGGCGTTTTGAACGGTGTCGGCGTAACTATCACGGCCGGTGCTGGCCTGTGCCGATGTGCTGGCGATTGCCAGACCTCCGAAGGCGGTTGCGGCGGCGGTGATGCCGACCACCACCTTCTTGCTGATCTTCAGACCCAGCTTCTGCCAGGCCGGGGTTGGTTTCCGGTGCCTCATAGCTCCTTGTTCCTTACTCCATGGCTCCCCGTGAAGGGCCCCATCTTCTTTGATAGCGTTTGCACTATTGCGAACGTATGCTGTTTATTTTATACCTTTTCTAGGGTACTAAAGTGCGAAAAGCATTGGAAAAACAATGAAAATCGTTGCTGAAACAACTCTTTCATTTGTGAAAATGTTTGCAAAGGTGGTACTTAATTGATGGTGTTTTGTACCACCCTAACTTGTTGTGTGGTGGGAGTATATTCGGCGATGTCCTGAAAATGCAATCCAGTTGTTGTCGATGCGTCAACCCTGCAAATCTTTCTCATTTGTGCAAGTGGGGGTACGGGGGTGCTGCTGGATGTGGGCTTGTATATGCTCTATCCAATTTGATGGGGTGGTGGTTTGTTTAAGTGGCCTATGAAGAGTTGCGTTTAATTGAATTTGCCGTGCATTGCGGTATTTCTGTATATTTCGGAATACTTGATGTGTGACGGTAGTGCCCGAAGGTTTGCGCACTTAGGGTCGTGCCCGTCCATGGGACGATGATCAGTTCGCTTCCTGCAGGTTGTCATCGAACCGGGACATGTCGAGGTAGCGGCGCGTGCTCCATTCGTTCGCGGTGACGTACCTGGTTCTGGCGCAGATGAGCATCAACGCGCTGTTGCCGTCCGGGAAACTGCCGACGACGCGCGTGCGACGCCGGATCTCCCGGTTCAGCCGTTCGATCATGTTGTTCGTGCGGATCCTCCTGCGGTGCTCCGTCGGGAATTCCGGCAAAAGGTAGGCGGTCGTCTCCCCGATGCCTCGCGCAGGCAGCCGGCCGCCGCCTTGAGCTCCTGGACTCCATCTCCGCGGCGACCGTCCCGGCCTTGGCGAGGCGGATTCGCGGGACTCCATGGCGAATATCGCCTTCAGGGCCGCGGACGCCCAATCCCGGTGGTTGGGCGGCACCTTCGAGAGCACGTTGCGCATGAAGTGCACCATGCACCGCTGGTACTTCGCCCGGGGAAGCATCGAGTTCACCGTGGAGACGAGTCCCGCGCACCGGTCGCCGACCACGAGGCGCACGCCCTTCAAACCGCGTTCGATCATGCTTCGTATGAACTGCTCCCAGCTGGCAGCGTCCTCCCTCATGCCCTCCGTCACGCCGATGACCTCGCGGTGGCCCTCCGCGTTGACGCCGATGGCGACGAGGACGCTGACGTTCTCCACGCTTCCGCCCCAGGAGCGCTTGTGCCACACGCCGTCCATGAACACGTACGGGTATTCGGATTCCAATGGCCGGGTGCGCCATCGGTCGATGTCGTCATACACGCGCTTGAGCTTGTCGGAAAGGGTCTGGGATGGCATCCTGTCACCCCACAGCAGTTTGCTGATGTCGTCGACCTGACGGGTGCTCACTCCCGCCAGGTACATCTCCATCAACGCCTCCTCGACGCTGGACTCCCGCCTGCGGTAGCGTTCGATGACCGCGGATTCGAAGACCGCGCCCTTGAGTTTCGGCACCCTGAGCTCGAGCCTGCCCGCCTTTGCCGTGAGCGTGCGTTCGTAGTGGCCGGCCCTGTACGCCTTGCGCCCCTCCTTGCGTTCGTATCTGGCGGCCCCGGTGATCTCGTCGGCCTCGGCGTCGAGCATGGCGTTGAGGATCTGGGTCATCTTCTCGGTGACCAGCCGGTCGAGTTTGGTCTCGAACAGGTTCTGGTCGATCTGTATGATGTTGCTGTCGGGCATGGCTGCGCGTCCTGCTTTCCAATTGCGATTCTTTGTTTGGCGACTGAAAATCGTACACAGGACGCGGGCCATGCCCGCTTCAACATCTCAACGAAGAACAAAACCGAAAGTGCGCAGGAATTCGGACGTTATCTATTTCATGACAGCGTTGCGCCGTCCGGATAAACTGCGGCGATTCCGCGACGGTATGTGCGCGGTAGTGGGTATGGTAAGGAAGAAAAAGAACATGGAACTGCAGTGGGGACGGTCGATTGCGGCCGGTGCAGTGGATTGTTGGAAAGGGGGTATGGATGACCAACAGTGACAATGGTCCGGTAGACGCACGTACGGTTGCGAGCCAGCTCGACGCGACCGATGGCGTAATCCTCGACATGCTTGAAAAGGATGGCCGAGCCACGCTGTCCCACCTTTCCGAGGCGACAGGCCTGTCCGTGTCCGCCGTGCAGTCGCGCGTGCAGAAGCTTGAGCGTCGCGGCGTGATCCGCGGCTACAAGGCGGTTATCGACGACGAGCGCCGCGGCCTTGCGGTGAACGCCTACATCGCGGTCACGCCCATCGATTACTCCCAGGAAGCCGAGATTCCAGACAAGCTCAAAAACATCGACGGCATCATGTCCTGCGATTCCGTCGCCGGTTCGCCCAGCTTCATGCTCACCGTTCGCGTCGAATCGCCCAGCAAGCTCGAAGAGCTGTTGAACCTCATCCATCGCACGGTGTCGGTCAGCACCGAAACCACCATCGTGCTGCAGCGTTACTTCGCGAAGTGACCGCTGTTCGGCAGATGCCGCGGTAGGGTGCGCGGTAGGCTTATACCCATGAGCGACAGCGAACATGACTGGCTTCGGCCAGAAGAAGAAACCGAATCCGAAACCATCATCGACGCGCGCACCGCGACACGAACAACCCGAAGTGCCGATGTGGTGGCTAAAATCGCCTCGCTGCGCCAATCGATAGACAACGTCGACACCGCCATCGTCTCGCTGCTGGCGGAACGGTTCAAATACACGTCGCAGGTGGGTGTGCTCAAGGCGCGTGCGGGCTTCGCGCCGGCCGATTACCAGCGTGAACATGCCAGATCGAGCGTCTGCATCGCATTGCCGACGAAGCCGGACTGGATCCGGAAATCGCCGAAATGTACCGCGAATTCGTGGTGACCGAGGCCAAGCGCCGCCACAAGCGCATCGCCGAAAACGGGGGAGACCCGGGCGTACTCGACGTTTTCGCCTGAGCCGTCCGTTTTCCGCGCGCCCCGCGCGAACGTCCATTGCCGACGGGCATGCCGGGCACTACATTAAATGCCTTGGAAAGTTGTTTCGATTGCGATTGAGAGGTCCGGCATGCGCCACGCCACCGCGAACCGTCCATCCGGTGCCCGACGCCGCTTGCCGCGGCGATCGCGGTCGCCGTCATCACCGCCGCTCCCGTCGCGGCAGTCGGCGTGAACGACGCGATATCGGCCTTGCAACAGAATGGGCAGTACGCGGCCGATGCATCGCATGATGACGTGATGAGCGCCTACACCTCCATCGACAAACCAGGCCGCCTTTTCCTGACCAACAGCGGATCCTCCACGTCGAAACGCGTTCCCAAAGGCGTTGTCGCATTGCCGTGGAAAATATCCGCCTCCTTCACCCTCAACGGGCCCGACGTAAGCGTTTCCGACGTTTCCGGCGCTTCCGGCATGATCGGCATACGCATCGCCCTGCATGCCACGAAACCCGACGTGACCGCCAATCTGACGCCAATCGTCGCCTTCACCATTCCCGGACGCGTCGGCAGTGACGTGACCGCCGATGACGGCGTGCTCGTCTCATCCGACAACACCTCGACCCTGGTGGCTGCGGTCGGCAAACCGGGCGAGGACCTGACCTTCAACGCCTACGTGACGGCGAAGCACTTCACCATGAGCTCACTGTCCATCGCCGCGGTGGAAGGCAACGTTCAGCAATCACTGCCTGACCTGACCAAGCGCGCAACCACCTTGGTGGACGGTCTGACCAACGTCGGCTCGCAACGCAACCGCAAGCTCATCGCCCAACTGGAACAGCTCAGAGACAACGAGAAAGCGCTTGCCAAACAGACCATCGCCGTACGTTCCAAAGCGCACGATCAGGCGTTCGACGGCTACATCGACGCGTACGTGGCTCATACACCACGCATCTGTCCGGTTCGATCGGCAACGCCACACAGCTTCCCGCCATTCTCGGCACCGCGTCCGAACTGAACGGCGATACCTCCGTAGCTAAATCCGTGGCAGACCTGGCCAACGCCGTCAACGACGTGAGCGCCGCATACCGGCATATCGGCGCGGCCGACGCCGTCGACGAGGTGATTCGCACCATCGAACAGCGCGGCACATCCGGCTTGGTGAACGAGCTCGCCAAGCGCGCCGGCGAGGAACAACAGCGTGGCTCCAAAGACTACAGTGCCGGCCAATCGCAGCTGTCCGCGGCCATGATCCCGTATTCGATGGATTTCACCGACGCATACACGGCTCGGCTTAAGGAACTGGGCGCCACCGCAGGCACGGCTGGCAGCTACGAAACCCAGGCGATCGCGACGTGCGTGCCGGCATCAAAGACAATGAGAAGCTCAAAACCGCGTCCGACAAGGTGTCCGCGGCGATGACCGCGTTGGCGGACGCCAGCGAGCACACCGGACAGGCCAGCGCATTCCACCAGATCGTGCTGCGATTCGCCGACCAGCTGGATTCGGATGACGACACGTCCGAATCGGGCGCTGCCGATGACGCTTCTGTGCCGGACACGTTGCGTTCCGCCTCCGCCAGCCAATCGTTGTGCGCGAAAGCCGAGAAACGGCGGTCCCGTGCGCAACGCAAGGCCGAACGCGCGCAGGCGAAGAACAACACCGCCGATTCGACCAGCTTGGTCGATGACAAGAACGCCATCAGCATGGATGATGTGATGAGCTACGCGGGCGGACTACGCCCGTCGTTCGGCGCCGCAGCGGACACCACGTCGAAGAATGTGGCGAAAGTCGGGGGAGTGGACGGCTCTTCGAAGAACAGCGGTGGCGATTCGTCCGACGGTTCGGCGGATTCGTCCGCCAGCTCGCTACCAATTACCGGCTATGGCTTGGCGAAAACCGGTTTCACGCCGGATAATGGCGATTTGATTGACGAGACGGTTGAATTGGCCGCCGCTGCGGAAGTTTTCGACGATGCGCTGCAGGCTGGATTGGGTGGGAACGGTTCCGGAAATTCGTCCGCTGGCCCGCAGTACCTCCTGTCCGTTCCGGTGCTGTAGAGCACGCGGTTTGTGCGATGCGCTAAATCCGATAGTGCTCCGTCGCTTACGTGGTACGTTTCGGGGTTTTTGATTGCGATTTCCGCCTCCGCTTGTGCATTCGTTGAGATTACGCCCATAAAAACCATTTTTCGCGTACGGGTTTGTGCGCAGGGGCAGGAATAATGTACGCCGAGAACAGCCGAGAACGGGATAAGGACGGTTCTATGCGCGCACGTCTTGCGATTTAGGGCGATTCTGCACGGACGTGAGCAAAAGGGGATATGATTTCGACCGTTTTGCCTGCGATTTATACCCCTTTTCGCTCACGAAAGCATTTTTCCCGCGATTTTGACTGAATATGAGCAAAAGGGGGCACGGTTAGTTGCAGACAATGACGGGATATACGAGGGGCCTCTCCTTCATGCAAAGGAAAGGCCCTCGTATGTGGGTGAAGTGAGCGGCTGCGCTACAAAAGCCGCTGGCGGCTCACCTCAGAGACTCACTTCTTCGGTTTCTTGGCCGGCGGTTCGCCTAGCTCGCTTTCGGCGACCGTCACATCGGCGGCCTCGTCCTCACCCTCGGCGGCAGCGGTGCGGTGAAGGCGATCGGTCCGGTCACGCGACCAGCTTCGGCGATATCGCCCAGCGCGGCTCGATGGACCCGCGCACATCGTCGGCAACGGCAAGCGTCACAGACAAGATCGGGGTCTTCATCGAAACCTTGGCCTTCGACTTGATGCCACGCAGCGCGGCCAGAGCCTCACCGGCATGAGCAAGCAGATCGGCGGATGCGTCGCCGGCGGCGGCCGTGTACACGTCGGCCACAGGCCATGCTGCGCGGTGCACGGAGCCTTCGCCTCATGCATCCAGCTCCACACTTCTTCGGTGGCATACGGCAGGTACGGGGCCAGCAGGCGCGCGAACGCATCAAGACCCAGGCCCAGCGTGGTGCGTGCGGACTTCACCGCGGCCTCGCTCGGCACGTTGCCGGTGGAATCGGCGGTGCCGTAGGCGCGGTTCTTGACCAGCTCGATGTAGTCGTCGCAGAACTGCCAGAAGTAGTTCTCGATGACTTCCAGAGCCTTGGAATGCTCGTAGTTGTTGAGATCGTCGGTGGCTTCGCGGACCACGGCGGCCATCTTGGACATCGCGGAACGGTCGATCGGCTCGGTCACGTCGGCCGGGTTCCATGCGGCGACTGCCGGAGCGCCCACGTGATGGTTCTCGTCCTCACGTCCGATGGCCAGCGCGAACTTGGTGGCGTTGAGCAGCTTGATGGCAAGACGGCGGCCGATCTTCATCTGGCCTTCGTCGTACGTGGCATCCAGACCCAGACGGGCGGCGGCGGCCCAGTAACGCACCGCGTCGGCGCCGAACTGCTTGATCGGCTTGTCCGGCACGACCACGTTGCCCTTGGACTTCGACATCTTCTTGTGGTCCGGATCGAGGATCCAGCCAGACAGCGTGGTGTTGGCCCACGGCAGGCACTTGTTCTCGAGATGCGCGCGATCCATGGTGGAGAACAGCCAGGTACGAATGATGTCCTGACCCTGCGGACGCAGTCCATCGGGAAGGTGGCATTGAAGATCGCCTGGTTCTCCTCGCCCGGCTCCTCCCAGCGGGTCACGATCTGCGGGGTGAGCGACGAAGTCGCCCAGGTGTCCATGATGTCCGGCTCGGCGGTGAAGCCGCCCGGCACGTCACGCTGGTCCTCGGTGTAGCCTTCCGGCACATCGTCGGTCGGGTCGATCGGCAGACGATCCTCGCTCGGGGTGATCGGATGGTCGTAATCGGCGGTGCCATCCTCCTTCACCGGGTACCACAGCGGGAACGGAACGCCGAAGAAGCGCTGGCGGGAGATCAGCCAGTCGCCGTTGAGGCCATGCACCCAATTCTCGTAGCGCACGCGCATGAAGTCCGGGTGGAAGTTCAGCTCCTTGCCGCGTGCGATGAGCTCGGCGTTCAGCTTCTCGTCGGTGCCGCCGTTCTTCAGGTACCACTGGCGGGAGGTGACGATTTCGAGCGGCTTGTCGCCCTTCTCGTAGAAGTTCGTCATACGCTTGGTCGGGGTCGGCTCGCCGTCCAGATCGCCGGCAGCGCGCAGCTCGTCGACGATGACCTTACGTGCGGAGAACGTGGTCTTGCCCGCGGTCTCCTGGAAGATACGCTTGCCTTCCTCGGATTCGATCCAATCCGGGGTGTCCATGACGATGCGGCCGTTGCGCTGGATGATGGAACGCAGCGGCAGGTTCAGATCGCGCCACCATTCGACGTCGGTGACGTCGCCGAACGTACAGCACATGGCGATGCCGGCGCCCTTGTCCATTTCCGCCGCCTTATGCGCCAGAATCGGCACCTTCACGTGGAACAGCGGGGAGTAGACGTACTGGCCGAAATACTGCTTGTAACGCTCGTCGTCCGGGTGCGCGATCAGCGCGCCGCAGGCGGCCAGCAGTTCCGGACGGGTGGTCTCGATGTAGATCGGGGTGCCGTCTTCGAAACGGAACGCCACCTTGTGGTAGAAGCCCGGATATTCGCGCGATTCCAGTTCGGCCTGGGCCACTGCGGTCTGGAACGTCACGTCCCACAGACCCGGAGCGTCCTTCTGATACGCTTCGCCACGGGCCAGGTTGCGCAGGAACGCCTTCTGGCCACGCGCTGCGGATGCTCGCCGATGGTGTGGTAGGTCTGCGACCAGTCGATGGACAGGCCGAGGGAACGCCACAGCGCCTCGAACTGCTTCTCGTCCTGGGCGGTGAGCTTTTCGCACAGCTCGATGAAGTTCTTACGGGAGATCGGCACCTGGTCCTTGGCGTCGATCTTCTTCCGTCCGTACCTCGAACGGCGGCACGAAATTCGGATCGTACTTCAGGGACGTATCCACGCGCACGCCGTAATAGTTCTGCACACGGCGTTCGGTCGGCAGGCCGTTGTCGTCCCAGCCCATCGGTAGAACACGTCGTAGCCGTTCATGCGCTTGAAACGTGCGATCACATCGGTGTGCGTGTAGGAGAACACGTGGCCGACGTGCAGGTGGCCCGAAACGGTGGGCGGCGGGGTATCGATGGAATAAACGGCCTTACGGTCGCGGGTGCCCTGGAACTTGTAGACTCCGCTCTCGTCCCAGACTCCGCGCCACTTGTCTTCGAGACGTCCACGCCGACCTTGTCGGGCAGCGGCGTGAGGTTCGCGTTGATGGTGTTATCTTGGCTTTCAGTCATAGTCGCTAGTCTAGAAAGCGAATGTGACAACTGCCGTCGTATCAGCGCCTATCGAACCGAATGCCGGAATCGCAGGCAAATCGCGGAAAATCCACATAAAAAACCGTGGAAAAATCAGTGCAGCGTCAATCTGTTCAACGGCAGCAGACGGTCGGTCAGATTCTTCGGATACCCCTGCAGCCCATCGGAAACGGCAAGGAAGTTCTTGCGTGTGTACAGCCAGTCGCTGGCCGCGTTTTCGCTGACGGCGCGCGCGTAATCGCGCATGCGGGCTGATAATCGTTGTCGTTGGTCGCGGCCATGGCATTGGCGTAAGCTGCTGCGCGTCGCCGTTCTCGAAATGGAACACGGACTGGCCGTTATCGAAGACGCTTGCGTCACCTTCGTCGCTCATGGTGGTCAGCGCGATGTTATAGGTGCCGGCGTTCATGCGTTCCGTCACGTCCGCGGCGGAATCGAGCACTTCCAGATTGGTGTTGATATTGAGGTTTTCGATGGCGGTTTTCACGTCGTTGCCGATGCTTTCGTATTCCTTCGGCACCAGAATGTCGATTGGCGCGATGTAGTTCACTCCGAAATACGTGCGCATCCGTTGCCCCTGTTCGAGGTTGTAGGGGTACAGGCCGCTCAGGTCCTCATACCCGTCTTCCAGCGGGCTGATCGGCCTCCTAGCGGCGCGTACGCGTCGGGCGCGTTCTTGGCGATGGTCTTCGCATCGATGGCGTATCGCGTCATCTTGCGGATCTGCTCGTCGGAGAAGGGGCTGTTGTTGTCGTTGTTGAACGCGAGCATCACCTTGTCGAAGCTGATGCCGCTGTCCGCGGTAATACCGTTGGTCTTGCCCAGTTCCGAGGCGGTTGAAGCGCTCAGCGGCAGCGCCATGCTGATTTTGCCGGCTTTCATGGCATCGGCCATGGATTCCTCGTTGGTGTAGTAGTAGAGCGTCACTTGCGATGATGCGGCTTTTTTGCCCCAATACGAGTCGTTGCGTTGCAGCACGATTTGCGATTGGTCCGCGGTTGACACGGTGAATGGTCCCGATCCGACCGCCGATTTCGCATAGTTGGTTTTGCTTTCCGCGTCGTACACGACGCCTGCACGGCCGGCCAGCGCGCGCAACAGCCGCGGATTTGGCTTGGCGAGCGTGATGACCACCGTATTCGCATTGGGATTGGTGATTTCCTTCAGATCACCAAGCTGGTCGGCTCCCACGTAATGGTTGTTGACGGCGTTCTGCAGCGACCAGACCACGTCGGACGAGTCGAGTTTGTGCCCGTTGGAGAAGGTCATGCCGTCGCGCAGCGCGAACGTATAGGTCAGGCCGTCGTCGGAGATTTGCCAGGAGGAGGCGATCCCCGGCTGCAGCTTGTTGGTGTCGCTGCGGGACACCAGCGTCTCGTACACGTTGCCGAGCAGCGCCTGCTCCACGGCGGTGCCCTGTTCGGTGCGGATGTCAAGCGATTTCGGCGCATTGCCTTCGATGCCGACGGTCACCGACGAGTCGGAGACGAGGCGTGCCGAAGGATGTGATGGGATTCTTGCGGCCTGTCAGCGACAGTCCCAGCCACAGCAGCACACTGAGCACGATCGCGACGCCGAAGAAGATCAGCCAGCGCGTCGCCTCGGCTTTCAGATTACGTTTCCGCCCGTTTTCATCCATGCACCCGAGTCTAGTTGACGCATGCTACACGCCCGATGGCCGGGTGCGATTCGACGGAGTGCCGGCGCGGCGGCTGGCATGCGTCGGAATCACGCGGCGAACGCGCTCGGACACGTGTCGTTGAGGGGGCAGTCGGCGCAATCCGGTTTTCGTGCATGGCAGATGGCGCGGCCATGCAATATCAAACGGTGAGACAGATCGGTCCATTCTTCGGGAGGGAAGCAGGCGGTGACCTCACGTTCGATGGCCACCGGGTCAGGGGAGGGGCTCGCCCAGTCGGACCGCCACCGCAATCGCCCAGTCACACGAATCACATGCGTGTCCACAGGAAAACCGGGCACGCCGAACGCGTTGCCCAACACCACGTTCGCGGTTTTGCGGCCCACGCCCGGCAGACTGACCAGCGAAGCCATATCGGCTGGCACCTCGCCCCCGAATCGCACGCACAACTCATGCGACAGCCCGATGATATTGCGCGCTTTCGTACGGAAGAAGCCGATGGTGCGGATGATGTCCTCGACGTGCTCGGGATTCGCGGCGGCAAGCTCCGCCGGACCGGGATATTCGCCGAACAGTTCCGGCGTGACCATGTTCACGCGCTTGTCGGTGGTCTGCGCGCTCAACACCGTAGCCACCAGCAGTTCGAAAGGAGAATTGAAGTTCAACGCGCATTTCGGATCGGGAATCTCCACGCACAACTGCTCGTATTCCTGATGCATGCGCGCGATCCGCGCCTTCTTCGATTCCCGAGGCATGCCTCCAGCCTACCCCTCGCATGCGGACGAACGCGGGAAACCTGCGGAAACGTCGCAATCGGCAAAAACAGCGAAAATCCATCGAAAAAACGACAGAAAATCAGCAAAAAACAATAGAAAATCAGCAAAAAACAACAGGAAATCAGCGAAAGGCCAACGAAAACAAACGGAACCCGTCGAACATCAACGGAATGATCGCAAGAAAAAGTCAGCTTTCGCCGGATTCGCCGTGAGCCGCATCCTTGGCCGCGGCCTCATGCTCATCCTCTTCCGGCGGATCGAAACGATAGCCGACGTTGCGCACGGTGCCGATGAGATGCTCGTACTCGCCACCCAGCTTGGCGCGCAGACGACGGATATGCACGTCCACAGTGCGGGTGCCGCCGTAATAGTCGTAGCCCCACACCTCCTGCAGCAGCTGCGCACGCGTGAACACGCGGCCCGGATGCTGCACCAGATACTTGAGCAGCTCGAACTCCTTGTACGCCAAGTCGATCGGATGGCCATGCAGGCTGGCCGTATAACCGTTGGTATCCACCACCAGATCGCCGGAACGGATCAGGCCATCCTCGTTCTGCACGCCCTGCTCGCCGGTGCTAGCGGCCGTGCTGGCCGGCGCATTGCCCCGTTCGGACACCAGACGCAGACGCCCCTCCACTTCGGCGGGGGAAGCGGAGGCCACCACCACATCGGCGATGCCCCACTGCGAATTCACCACGGTGAAACCACCCTCGGTGAGAATCAGCACAATCGGCGTGGACAGTCCCGACGCGTGAATCAGACGGCACAGCGTTTTCGCGGTGGCCAAATCGTCACGCGCATCAAGAAACAGAATGGTGTTCTCCGGCATCTTCACCAAGCTCGCTGCATCCATCGGCAGAACGCGCACGCGGTGGGACAGCAACGCCAGCGAGGGAAGAACGGTGGCCGGGTCGCTAGCGAACGTCATAAGCGTAAGATCCGTCACGTCAGCTCCCTCATGTTCCCTATAACTGATGCCGCGATTGTACACTCGGTATGTGTTATCGGCGTTTCCTCGATTGTAACCGAAGTATGTGGACACTTACGGCTACATTTATTCATATTGCATACGGAATGACCACAATATGAAAAGGGGGTCCGAGATGACCGCTGAGAAGGCCACCGCCCAGGAAGCCACGCGGAAAGTCGCTTTTGCCAAGGTCCTGGCGATTCAGATCATCGCATACGTGGTGCTGGTGGCGCTCGCATTGGTTCCCGGCATGATGTACGGCGACGCCGCCAAACCGGCCGCGGTTCCGTTCACGATCATCGCCTCGCTGGCGATGGTCGTGCTGCTGGTGGTGTTCAGTCCGTTCCGCGACGGCGTCGCCGGCCATGTGATCGCCGCGATCGCAGGCCTGCTGTCGGCGATCTGCGCCACGACCGTGATGCTGGGCAATGTGATCTTCCCCGCCGGCCTGGATGGCGGCAAAAGCTTCTCCATGGAGGAAGCGTGGATCGCCGGCGTGGGCGGACTGCTGATCGTGCTGATCATCGTATCCTTCGGCCGGCAGATGGCCCGCGAAAACCGCACGCACCTGATCCGCTCGCTGTCGCACAGCGTGGTCGAAGGCGTCGCCATGATCGCCAGCGCGGGCTGGTGCTTCCTGCCGGTGCTCCTGCCGACAACGCATTCCAGGGCCGCCGCCATGTCCGCTGCCTCCGGAGCCACGGTGGACATGTTCAGCAACGTGACCACGACATGGGTCGTCGCCGCGATCGTGACGGTATTGGTGGCCGTGGCGCTCACCGTGTGCTCGTACTTCTGGCACCGCGACGCCGACCCCGAGCCGGATGCGCGTTCGCCGTGGATCGGCCTCGCACTGCTGCCGGTCATGCTGACCGGTCTCGCAGTCGGTCTGGCGGCGCTCGCCATCGTCGTGCTGTAAACGGCTGTTCTAATGACAAAGCCCGTAATCGCAATGATTACGGGCTTTTATTATGTTGGATTGGCAGTCAACCGAGGAATCCGAGATGCTCGAACAGCACCTTCACGCCGATAAGAATCAGCACGATGCCGCCGGCGATCTGCGCGGGCTTCTGCCACCGCGAGCCGAACGCGCGGCCGATATACAGGCCGGCCGCGGAGAACAGGCCGGTGGTGACGCCGATGATGACCACCGAAAGCCAGATGTTGAGCGTCATGAATGCGAAGCTCACGCCGACGGCGAAGGCGTCGATGCTGCAGGCCACGGCGAGCGGCAGCATGTGCTTCCAATCGAATTCAGGGGTTTCCTTGGCGTTCTCCTCGTCTTCTTCGAAGGCTTCGCGCATCATATTGCCGCCGATCAGAGCGAGTAGGCCGAAAATGATCCAATGGTCCACGGCGGTCACGTATTTGCTGAACGTGCTGGCCGCGAAATAGCCGAGCAGAGGGAAAAGCGCCTGGAATCCGCCGAACCACAGGGCGGTTTTGAACGCATCGACGCCGCGAAGCTTCTTGACGGTCAGGCCTTTGCCGATGGAGACGGCGAACGCGTCCATGGACACGGACACGCCAATGAGCAGAATCTGAATGAGCATAGCTGGTGAAAAGGTTCATCCCGCCGGTCTCCCCACGGGATGGGCCTCGACGGATTGCGTTCCGCCTACGCCTAGGAGTACCGACACAGAACTGCCGCACGCGGATCGATGGTGTCCCGCGGGCTTTGAATTCAGCGAATACTGTTCGCATGCCGAAAATTACAAGAGACCACTATACCGCGGTACGAAGAAATCGGACGCTTTGGTCCGTTGGACTCCCCGCAACGGCACCTGGCCTCCACTGGCTGGAAAAGAGGAAAAGCCCACTGCCGGGGGCAGTGGGCTTTGACATAAAAAGGGGAGAAGCGATCACTTCTCGCTATCAGCGAGGCGCTTGCGGGCTGCGACGATTTCCTCCTCGGCCTTGGCGGCGCCAGTCCAGTAATCGCCCGGCAGGACTTCCTTGCCCGGCTCCAGAGCCTTGTACTGCTCGAAGAAGTGCTTGATTTCAGCCTTGTGGTACTCGGAAACATCTTCGACATCCTTGATGTCGTCGAAACGCACATCAGCCGGAACGCAGAGCACCTTGTCGTCTCCGCCAGCCTCGTCGACCATGTGGTACAGGCCAACGGCGCGGCATTCCACCACGCAGCCCGGGAACACGGAGTTCGGAATCATGACGAGTGCGTCGAGCGGATCGCCGTCCTCGCCCAGAGTGCCGTCGATGTAGCCATAGTCATCCGGGTAACCCATGGAAGTGAACAGGGTGCGGTCCAGGAACACGCGGCCGGTCTCGTGATCCACTTCGTACTTGTTCTTGGAGCCGCGCGGAATTTCCACCACGACGTTGAAGGTTTCTGCCATTGTTTTCTCCTTGATCGATATGATCAGTAGTAGTTCGTTACTTAGGATACCCGCTTTCACGCCATGTCGGCACCATTTTCCGGATACCTATATGAATGGTGCTCAGTGCTGGGGAGATAAGGCGTGATGCGCTCGCTGGTCAACATCTTTTTGGCCGATTGTGATTGACTATCCTGCCTTGGAACGTTGGAAGAACAATTCCGTAGGTGGTTTTGCTCTTCCGTAGGTGGTTGGCTCTGGTATCCCTGCGGCAAAAAGGCTTGATTTCAGCCATTCTGTTTGCGTGGATTGACCGGAGAGCACCTACGGAATCAAAAAAAACCACCTACGGAGTGCACAAAGCCGGGTTGAAAACGTGAGAAACGTCTTCAACCGCCCTTGATCTATGTGTTTTGTGCTGGCTGGGTGCTAGGCAGAGTGCCTAGCACCCAAACTCACTCAGTCCTCGACCACCGTCAGCACGTGCGCCACGTCGGCCCACGGTGCCAGTGAGACGTAGTTGTCCCAGCCCCAATCGAACTCGCGTTCGGTCAGCTCGTCGCGCACCTTGAGCGGCTTGTCGGTGGCGAAACCGAAGTCGGGCAGTTCGATGTGCACGATGGACTGGTGCGTGTTGTGGCCGTCGAGGTTCACCACCACGATCACCGTATCCGGCTTGCCGGTACCGGTAAGCTCGGCCGGGGTCTGGCGCAGGAACGCCACCACGCCCGCGTCGTCGCTCGGCAGGACGTGCAGGTTGTGGTAGCTGCGGCATGCCGGATGCTTGGAACGGATTTTGTTGAGCGAGGTGAGCAGCTCGGAGATGCCGTACTTGTCGGCCTCGTCCCAATCGCGCACCTTGACTTCGTACTTCTCGTTGTCGATCTGCTCTTCGAATCCCGGACGCTGCTTGTTCTCGATCAGCTCATAGCCGTTGTAGATGCCCCAGCTCGGAGAGCCCATCGCGGCGAGCACCGCGCGCACCGCGTGGCCGGCGATGCCGTTGTCGCGCAGGTAGGCGGTCATGATATCCGGCGTGGACGGCCAGAAGGTGTTGTGCTGGTAGAAACCACCGTCGCCGTTGGTCTCCTCCAAGTACTCCTCAAGCTCTTCCTTGGTATTGCGCCACGGGAAGTAGCAGTGCGACTGCGTGAAGCCGGCATAGCTCAGCGCGCGCATCATGCCCGGACGGGTGAACGCCTCGGCCAGGAACAGCGTCTCCGGATGCTTCTTCGTCACGGCGGCGATCACGTCCTGCCAGAAACGCACCGGCTTGGTATGCGGGTTGTCCACGCGGAAGATCGTCACGCCGGCCTTGATCCACAGGTCCATGATGCGTTCGGTTTCCGCTTCGATGCCTTCCATGTCGGCGTTGAAATCGATCGGATAGATGTCCTGGTACTTCTTCGGCGGATTCTCGGCGAATGCGATCGTTCCGTCCGGCTTGGTGCGGAACCAGTTCGGATGCTGCTTGACCCACGGGTGGTCAGGCGAGCACTGCAGCGCGAAGTCGAGTGCCACTTCCAGCCCCAGCTCATGCGCGTGCGCGCAGAACGCCTTGAAATCGTCCATGGTGCCGAGCAGCGGGTCGACGGTGTCGTGGCCGCCCAGCTCGGAGCCGATGCCGAACGGGGAGCCCGGATCGTGCGGTCCGGCAATCAGCGTGTTGTTGCGGCCCTTGCGGTTGGTCACGCCAATCGGGAAGATCGGCGGCAGGTACACGATGTCGAAGCCTTCGGCCTTCGCGCGGTCGAGGCCGGACAGCGCCGTCTTCAGCGTGCCCTGCACGATCTTGCCGTCGGCGTCGAAATACGCGCCTTCGGAACGCGGGAAGAACTGGTACCATGCGGCGAAGCTCGACTTCGGACGCTCCACGCGGAAGCGCTGCGGATTCGACGCGCTCAGGCCGTCGCGCAGCGGATTGGTTTCATGCAGGCTTGCGATTGCGTCGGTGGTCGCTGCGGCAAGACGCGCGGTCGCGTCGAGCGACTTGTCGGCAACGGTCTTCGCGGCTTCGCGCAGCGTCTTCTTGTCATCGGCGGTCAGCTTGGAATCGCGTGCGCCAGCAACGTTCCAGCAGCTGCGCGCCGGATTCCAGCGCGTTCTCCACATCGTCGCCGACCTCGACCTTGATTTGCGCGTCGTGCAGCCAGGAAGCGTACGTATCTTCCCAGCCTTCGACCACGATGTGCCATTCGCCGAGCTGCTTCTTGACGTCGGCATAGCCATCTTCCCACGGCTTCAGGTCGCTGTGGTCGCCGATCTTGACCATCGCTTCCCAGCGGTCCAGGCCGGGGTTGGTGCAGGTCATGGGGAAGCGGGCCTTCTCGGTGCCGCGCGTGTTGCGCACGGACACGGTGGCACCGGCCTTGGTGCGGCCTTCGATGAACACCTGCGCGGTGACCTTGAATGCCTCGCCAAGCTCCACGTGAGCCGGGTACAGGCCGTTTTCGGCGGACGGAGTGATGCCAAGAACGTTTACGCGGCCGAACTGTTCCGGGCTGGTGCGGTTGATGATAGGTGCTGGAGTTTCGCCGACGGTTCGCTTCGTTGCGGTTTTCGGCTTGGAAGTGCGCTTGGTGGTTGGTTTTTTGGTTGTCGTCTTTGCGGTTGATTTCGCGGCTGTCCTCGTTGTCTTTGTGGCCGCTGCCTTGGCTGTTGTCTTTGCTGTTGCCTTTGTGCGCGGTGTCGCGCTTGATGATGTTGCTTCATTCATATAGCCGATTATAGAGGTAGTTGTGTTCTTTTTGTGATTTCCCTTTTTCGTAACGATTACGGCGATGCGGCTACAAGTACTTTCTTCAAATACTTTTGGTAAAGCGTTTTAATACATGGTTTGCGATTATGTTCGATTATGAAGGCTGCGGCGGCATGACCATACGTTGTGTGTGCCGGTTGCGTTCGATATGTATGGGGACTTTATATAAAAGGAGCGAAACGTCCTGGGGAAAACAAAAAACCGGAAACCAAAAGGTTTCCGGTTTCAATTGGTAGCGGGGCATGGATTTGAACCATGGACCTCTGGGTTATGAGCCCAGCGAGCTACCGAGCTGCTCCACCCCGCGTCGGCTTGCCTTCATTGAGGCAGCTCTAACTACTTTACGGATGTTGGCTAATAAGTCAAATCGGCGTGTCGCATATTGCGCTGCTAGTGAAATCGCATATCCGATAACGCGTTATCCGTTTTTCGTATAACGCTGCGGACCGTCGATGAAAACCGCCGAATACGCCATATCCGGGTCCGCACCATAATAGGAAACATGCCTATCAAGATTCCCAGCGGCCTTCCGGCCAGAGACATTCTCGACTCCGAGCGCATCTTCGCGCTTGAAAAGCCCGAAGCGGAGCGCCAGCGTGTGCGTCCGCTCAAGCTGGTGATCCTGAACCTCATGCCGAAGAAGATCGAGACCGAAACGCAACTGCTGCGTCTGATCTCCAAGAGCCCGCTGCAGGTCGAGGTCGACTTCATGAAGACCTCCACCCACGAGGCCACGCACGTGAGCGCCGACCATCTGGTGAAGTTCTACGAGACGCTCGACGCGTTCAAAGACAACTATTACGACGGTCTTGTGGTGACGGGAGCGCCCGTCGAACACCTCGATTTCGAGCAGGTCGACTACTGGGACGAGTTCAAGCAGATTCTCGACTGGGCATCCACCCACGTCTTCTCCACCATGTACCTGTGCTGGGGCGCGATGGGCGCGCTCAACTATCGGTACGGCGTGCGCAAGGAGCTGCTGCCGGAGAAGCTCTTCGGAGTGTTCCCCCAGTATCTGCAGGACGAATACTGCTTCCTCACCAACGGTTTCGACGAGATCTGCCTGCAACCGCATTCCCGCCTGGCGGGGGTCAACGAGGGTGATATCGCCCATAATCCCGAGCTGCAGGTGCTCACGTGGGGTCCGAAGTCCGGCCCGGGGCTCATCGCCACGCGTGACTTCTCCGAAGTGTTCGCGCTCGGCCATTGGGAATACGGCAAGTACACGCTCGCCGAGGAATACGAGAGGGATATGAAGAAGGGCATGACCAACGTGCCGTTCCCCGAAAACTATTTCCCGCACGACGATCCGAAGCTCGAACCGCTGTTCGCCTGGCGCGCCCACGCCAACCTGCTGTGGCGCAACTGGCTCAACTGGGTCTATCAGACCACGCCATACGATTTGAGCGAAGTACCGCAGCTGCGCGAGGAGAAGCGCCTCGGCACCGACCGTTCGATCCGGCACGAGCCCGGTTCTCCGCGTGTCGACGCATTCACGCCATTCTCGCACGATGGATATGGTGTCATTCGCGGCTGATTTCACGAAGATCGGCGAGTACTGACAAGTATTGGCGATTGTCCCACGATTGCCGCTTTTACGCGGTGTCGTGGGCTTTTTGCGCGGTTTTTGTTGCCTGCTGCGACATCGTTTCATTTTCGCCGTCATATATTATGGTGCGATATGTTAAGTAAAACGTTTTATCAAGCAGTGTTGCAAACGATGTTTATTTTGGTGTGAATGGGGGTGAAATAGGCCGAATCGACAACGGCCGTGGTTGTGTCTAATAGTCCCCGCAACGTGCGAAACGCCGGTTTTCGCTATACGGTAGTAGGGGAAAGCTCCCGGTGCGGAATGTTGTCTAGCCACGCTGATAATCCTTTGCAGCCATTCGGGGCTGGTATGCGAACGCGTTTATGGGCGCGTTAACATAGAACCCGAAGGATGTTCTGGTTTGGTAACCGGAACGTCACATTCGACTCAGCTGTTGGGCTAGACTAACAGCTGACACAAGAGCAGGAGGCGTGAATGATTAGTGCATTGGGAGAGGGCATCATGACCATCGCCGATGGTCCAGAGATGCCGAGCATCAATGACTTCCTTCCCGATCCGTTTGTTTTTCAAGGCACGCCGTTCGCCATCAACCGCATCATCCTCGTTCGTATTCTTGCGACCGTCATCATGCTGCTGGTTCTCGGAATTACGGCAAGCCGTGCAAAGCTCATCCTGGCCGTTGGCAGGGCGCAGTCGAATGGCTGATCGAGTTTGTCCGCGACAACATCGTCTATCAGGTGATGGGCGAGCTGCGTGGCAAGCGTTATGTGCCGATGATCACCACCGTGTTCTGCACGTTGCTGGTCTTCAATCTGTGCGGCATCATCCCGGGCTTCAACATCGCGGCAAGCGCGTCCATCACGCTGCCTCTGGTGTTCGCCATGTGGTGCTTCTGCCAGTACTGGATTGCCGGCATCCGTGAAAAGGGCCTTGGCCACTTCCTGAGGGACGAGATCTTCCCGAAGGGCGTTCCGGCCCCGATCTATATTCTGCTGTCCCCGATTCAGCTGCTTGAGCTGCTGATTATCCGCCCGTTCTCGTTGACGATCCGACTGTTCGCCAACATGGTTTCGGGCCACCTGATCCTTGCGTTGTGCCTCTCGGCCACGCAGTTCTTCCTCGTTGATGTGGTGAACAAGCTGATGATGCCGTTCGGCATCATCACCTTCGCGGCTGGCATGTTCATGTTCCTGTTCGAGGCGCTGGTCGCCTGCCTGCAGGCTTACATCTTCGCCATCCTGACCACCGCGTACATCAATATGAGCTATCCGGAGATCGACTGACCGCCGGCTTTTTAAGTGTTGCTTCTTGTCAAGCAATAACCAGAAAGGAAACAATCATGGATATCGTTACCCTCGCTGAGGTTGCCGGCAACCTGAACGTCGTTGGCTACGGCCTCGCCGCCATCGGCCCTGGCATCGGTCTGGGCATCCTGATCGGCAAGACCATCGAAGGCACCGCTCGCCAGCCTGAGCTCGGCAGCCGTCTGCAGACCCTCATGTTCCTGGGCCTGGCATTCGTCGAGGTGCTGGCACTGCTCGGCTTCGTGCTCGCCTTCATCAAGTAAGACTTGATCCCCAAGGTAAACACCGAAGACGCAAACGAACGTGAAAGGAGGAAGACACTATGGTGACCGCAGCTAGCGAGATGGAACTGTTCCTTCCGAAAAGCTACGACATTTTCTGGTCGTTGGTCATTCTGATCATCGTCGCCGTGTTCTTCTACAAGTTCTTCCTGCCGAAGTTCCAGGCCGTGTTCGATGAGCGCGCAGCCAAGATCGAAGGCGGCATCGCCAAGGCCGAACAGGCCCAGAAGGATGCCGACGAAGCCAAGGCGAAGTACGATGCCCAGCTGAGCAACGCACGCGTCGAGCTTCCAAGATCCGCGACGACGCTCGCGCGGAAGCATCGCACATCATCGCCGACGCACGTACGTGCCGAGGCTGATGCGGCGCAGATCACCGCCACCGCCCAGCGTTCCATCGAATCCCAGCAGCAGCAGGCTCTGGTGAGCCTGAAGGGTGAGGTCGGCGTGCTGGCAACGGCACTGGCCGGCAAGATCCTGGGCAGCAAGCTGGAAAGCGACGACGTGCAGTCGACGATGATCGATCAGATGATCGCCGATCTGGACAGCGACAAGAAGTGATCGAAACCTTCAAGAAAGGGAGGTGACCAATGCGAGGAGAAGCATCGCGTATCGCAGACCGCGTTTCGCGTGACTCGCTGGCCCCCAGGCTGCGCGACAGCGGCGAGGACGCATGGCGCATCGGGAACGAACTGTTCACGATCACCAACGCGCTCGACCACAACGTCCAGCTTGAACGTGCCCTCACCGACCCGTCGCGCCCAGTCGAAGACAAGGTTGCGGTAGTCAAGACCCTCATTGGAGATGAGCCCATCCGTTGACGATGGAAATCATGTCCGATCTGGTGGCCCGCCGTTGGAGCCGCGTGTCCGACATCGCCAACGCCACCGAGGATTTCGGTGTGGATGGCATGATGTACTACGCGGACCACACGAATGCTACTCTGCAGGTCTCCATCGAGCTTGCCCAGCTGCATTCCGCACTGCTCAACCTTCCGGTCGTACGCAGCAAGCTGTATGACGCAACCGTCCCCGCCGAAGCCCGTATCAAGCTGCTGTACAGCCTGATCGGCAATGCCGACTTCAATGTGGTGACCAAGCGTCTGGCCGAGCATGCGACCTGCAATCTGCGCAACCGCCGCTATCTGCAGACCATCCAGTGGTTGATCAACAAGTTCTCCCGTCATATGGGCGAATCGATGGTCACCGTCACCACGCAACGCCACTGAGCAAGGAGCAGGTCAAGAAGCTCGTCGCCATCTATTCGGCGAAGACCGGCCATCCGGTGCACATTAACTCGGTGGTCGATCCGACCGTCCTGGGTGGTATGCGCATCCAGGTGGGCGACGAGGTCACCGACAACACGGTGGTCGCACAGCTGCAACATCTTCAGCGCACGGTGAAGGCGACCGCCTGACGGCACGCCACACGGTGAACAAGCCTGAAACAAGACTTGACTGAATTTAAAAACAACAATAAGGAGTGATCATGGCAGAACTTACCATTGATCCCACCACGATACGCAAGGCGCTCGATGAGTTCGTCGAGTCGTACAAGCCGTCGGACACGCCGACCCAGGAAGTCGGTTATGTCGCGACCGCTGGCGACGGCATTGCGCACGTGACGGGACTGCCTGGTTGCATGGCCAATGAGCTGCTGACCTTCGAAGACGGCACGCTTGGCCTGGCGTTCAACCTTGACGCCCGCGAGATCGGCGTGGTTATCCTCGGCGATTTCACCGGTATCGAGGAAGGCCAGGAAGTGCGTCGTACCGGCGAAGTGCTCTCCGTGCCCGTCGGCGACGGCTACCTTGGCCGCGTCGTGGACCCGCTAGGCAACCCGATTGACGGTCTTGGCGAGATCAAGACCGAAGGCCGTCGTATTCTCGAGGCCCAGGCACCTGACGTTATGCATCGTCATCCGGTTGACGAGCCTCTGTCCACCGGCCTGAAGGCCATCGACGCGATGACGCCGATCGGCCGTGGCCAGCGTCAGCTCATCATCGGCGACCGTCAGACCGGTAAGACCGCTATCGCAATCGATACGATCATCAACCAGAAGCGCAACTGGGAATCCGGAGACCCGAAGAAGCAGGTCCGCTGCATCTACGTGGCCGTCGGCCAGAAGGCTCCACCATCGCATCGGTGAAGCAGTCCCTGGAAGAGGCCGGCGCCATGGAGTACACGACCATCGTGGCCTCCCCGGCTTCCGATTCCGCAGGCTTCAAGTACATCGCACCGTACACCGGTTCCGCCATCGGACAGCACTGGATGTACAACGGCAAGCACGTGCTCATCGTCTTCGACGATCTGTCGAAGCAGGCCGAGGCTTACCGCTCGATTTCCCTGCTGCTGCGTCGTCCGCCGGGGCGTGAGGCTTACCCGGGCGATGTGTTCTACCTGCACTCCCGTCTGCTCGAACGTTGCGCCAAGGTCTCCGATGACCTCGGCGGCGGCTCGATGACCGGCCTGCCGATCGTCGAGACCAAGGCGAACGATGTGTCCGCCTACATTCCGACCAACGTGATTTCCATCACCGATGGCCAGATCTTCCTGCAGTCCGACCTGTTCAACGCGAACCAGCGTCCTGCTGTGGACGTCGGCATCTCCGTGTCCCGAGTCGGTGGCGCTGCCCAGACGAAGGCCTTGAAGAAGGTCTCCGGCACGCTGAAGATCTCGCTGGCGCAGTACCGTTCGCTGGAATCCTTCGCCATGTTCGCTTCCGATCTGGATGCGGCTTCGAAGGCTCAGCTGAACCGTGGTGCCCACCTGACCGAGCTCCTGAAGCAGCCGCAGTTCTCCCCGTATTCGATGGAACAGGAAGTCGTGTCCGTGTGGGCCGGCACCCATGGCAAGATGGATGACCTGCCAATCAGCGACGTGTTGCCGTTCGAAAAGGGCATGCTGGATTATCTGGATCACAACACCGATATCCTCAAGACCATTCGCGAGACCGAAGACTTCACCGCCGACACCGAGGCTGCCCTCGACAAGGCCGTGGAAGCGTTCCGTGAGACCTTCGTGACCAGCGCGGGCAAGCCGCTGGTCGAGAAGAAGCCTGACGAGAAGCACACCACTCCGGTCGAGCAGGAAAAGATCGTCGCAGGAGAGAAGTGATTCATGGGCTCGCAACTCGCATTGAAATCTAGGATCGCCTCCACCGCGTCGCTGGAGAAAATCTTCAACGCGCAGGAGATGATCGCGTCTTCGCATATCGCCAAGGCACGTGACGTGGCCTTGAACGCGAAGCCGTATACCGATGCGATTTTCGACGCCGTGCAAGCGCTGGTGGCCCATACCCATATCGACCATCCGATCGTGAAAAAGAACGAGGACAACCCTCGCGTGGCTGTCCTCGCTCTTACCTCGGATCGTGGTATGCAGGTCCGTACACCTCCTCGATCATCCGCGAAACGGAATCGCTGTTGGCCCGACTCGACGAGAAGGGCAAGCAGCCGGAACTGTATGTGTATGGTCGTCGCGGTGTGACGTATTACAAGTACCGCAACCGTCCGGTTGCCGGCACTTGGGAAGGCGATACCGACCAGCCCGGCGTGGAAGTCGCAGAGTCCATCTCGAAGGCACTGTTGGACGCTTATATGAAGCCGGCGGACCAAGGTGGAGTCTCCGAACTCTACATTGTGTTCACCGAGTTCGTGAATATGGTGGTTCAGAAGGTGCGTGTGCTGCGCATGCTACCCGTTGAGCTCGTGCTTCCGGAACAGCCGGAATCCGGTCCTGTGCCGGAATCCGATGCCGATGCTGCGACTCCTCTGTATGCGTTCGAGCCAAGCGTTGACGAAGTACTCGACGCGATTCTGCCGAAGTACATCCAGTCCCGTATCCATGAATGCCTGCTCACCGCAGCGGCATCCGAGACTGCAAGCCGACAGAACGCCATGCACACGGCTACAGACAACGCTCGCAGCCTGATCGATGAACTGACTCGCAAGCTTAACGCTTCGCGTCAGGCATCGATTACCCAGGAACTTACCGAAATCATCGGCAGCGCTGATGCGCTGAACAAGAAGGAAGAGTAGGAACGCATATGGCTGAGAATCAGACCACAGCGGCTCCCGAGACGGCTGCAGAGCCGACCGCTGGACGCGTTACGCGTATCCAGGGTTCGGTTATCGACGTCGAATTCCCGGTGGGCCACCTGCCCGACATTTACAATGCACTTACCGTTGAACTGGCCAACACCGGTGTCCACGAAGAGGGCGAGACCACCAAGAAGATCACCCTTGAGGTTGAACAGCATCTTGGCGATTCCACCGTGCGTACCGTCGCTCTGAAGCGACTGACGGCCTCGTGCGTGGCGCCACCGTGTATGACACCGGCGGCCCGATCTCCGTGCCGGTTGGCGATGTCACCAAGGGCCACGTATTCGACGTGTCCGGCAACATCCTCAACAAGAAGGCCGACGAGACCGTCACGGTCACCGAACGTTGGCCTATCCACCGCAACCCGCCGGCATTCGACCAGCTGGAGTCCAAGACCCAGATGTTCGAAACCGGTATCAAGGTCATCGATCTGCTGACCCCGTATGTGCAGGGTGGCAAGATCGGTCTGTTCGGTGGCGCAGGCGTCGGCAAGACCGTGCTGATTCAGGAAATGATTCAGCGTGTGGCCCAGAACCACGGCGGTGTGTCCGTGTTCGCAGGCGTCGGCGAACGTACCCGTGAGGGTAACGATCTGATCGGCGAAATGGACGAAGCTGGCGTACTTGAGAAGACCGCACTGGTCTTCGGCCAGATGGATGAGCAGCCGGGTACCCGTCTGCGCGTGCCGCTGACCGCACTGACCATGGCAGAGTACTTCCGTGACGTACAGAACCAGGACGTGCTGCTGT
>ENA-OQBJ01000294-OQBJ01000294.1-human-gut-metagenome-genome-assembly--contig:-NODE-294-length-27077-cov-5.760891_pt1 | contig 27077 bp, 24 predicted proteins | sample MGYA00242743_ERZ504545 | MGnify/ENA primary metagenome ERZ504545 (study PRJEB26092, sample SAMD00036252) | human gut metagenome | host: Homo sapiens | study: EMG produced TPA metagenomics assembly of...
CCTTCCGGGCTTGGCTACTCGGCCGTAGACTTGGCAGTCTAACCGATGCACCAGCGGCCCGTCCATCCCGGTCCTCTCGTACTAAGGACAGCTCCTCTCAGATATCCTACGCCCACGCCGGATAGGGACCGAACTGTCTCACGACGTTCTGAACCCAGCTCGCGTACCGCTTTAATGGGCGAACAGCCCAACCCTTGGGACCTACTACAGCCCCAGGATGCGATGAGCCGACATCGAGGTGCCAAACCACTCCGTCGATGTGAACTCTTGGGAGTGATAAGCCTGTTATCCCCAGGGTAGCTTTTATCCGTTGAGCGATGGCATTCCCACTTAATACCACCGGATCACTAAGCCCTACTTTCGTACCTGCTCCACCCGTCGGTGTCGCAGTCAAGCTCCCTTCTGCCTTTGCACTCTTCGAATGGTTTCCGTCCATTCTGAGGGAACCTTTGGGCGCTCCGATACCCTTTCGGAGGCGACCGCCCCAGTCAAACTCCCCGTCTGGCATTGTCCCACCGCCGGGTCACGGCGGCTGGTTAGAAACCCAATACTGCAAGGGTGGTATCCCAACAGCGGCTCCATGGCAACTGGCGTTACCATCTCCTAGCTCCCACCTATCCTGTACATGCAATACCGAGTCCCAGTACCAGACTGGAGTAAAGCTCCATGGGGTCTTTCCGTCCTGGCGCAGGTAACCAGCATCTTCACTGGTACTTCAATTTCACCGGATGCATTGTCGAGACAGCGCTCAAATCATTACGCCTTTCGTGCGGGTCGGAACTTACCCGACAAGGAATTTCGCTACCTTAGGACCGTTATAGTTACGGCCGCCGTTTACTGGGGCTTAAATTCAAGCTTCGCTTGCGCTAACCTCTCCTCTTAACCTTCCAGCACCGGGCAGGCGTCAGCCCATATACCTCACCTTACGGTTTTGCATAGACCTGTGTTTTTGCTAAACAGTTGCTTGAGCCTATTCTCTGCGGCCAACTCTCGTTGGCACCCCTTCTCCCGAAGTTACGGGGTCATTTTGCCGAGTTCCTTAACAATGCTTCTTCCGCCGGCCTTAGGATTCTCTCCTCATCACCTGTGTCGGTTTACGGTACGGGTATCTTAAAAACAATAGCGGCTTTTCTTGATTCATGCTCACACACTTCCCTACTTTAGTTCGGTCCGCATCACGCCTCTGGATTGCCACACGGTTTTTCCTATGTGACTCCTCCTTCGCTTGCACGCGGCTTTCCGTTCCGCGCCTGTGCTCTCCACAAATGTCCCCACAGTTCTGTTTTAAGATAGTGCAGGAATCTCAACCTGCTGTCCATCGGATACGCATTTCTGCCTCTCCTTAGGCCCCGACTTACCCAGCAGATCAGCTTTACCCTGGAAACCTTGGATATTCGGCCGAGAGGATTCCCACCTCTCTCTCGCTACTCATTCCGGCATTCTCTCTTCCTGGCACTCCACAGCTCCTTACGGTACTGCTTCATCGCGCCAGCAATGCTCCTCTACCATACCTTGCGGTATCCTGTGCTTCGGTGTCGTGTTTCAGCCCCGGACATTTTCGGCGCAGGACCTCTCGACTAGTGAGCTATTACGCACTCTTTGAATGTGTGGCTGCTTCTGAGCCAACATCCTAGTTGTCTTCGAAATCCCACATCCTTTTCCACTTAACACGTACTTTGGGACCTTAGCAGCAGGTCTGGGCTCTTTCCCTTTTGACTGCCCAACTTATCTCGTGCAGTCTGACTCCCGATGAGCATCTTTACGGCATTCGGAGTTTGATATCCCTTGGTAAGCTTTGACGCCCCCTTAGAAATTCAGTGCTCTACCTCCGTAAGACTCCATCGAGGCTAGCCCTAAAGCTATTTCGAGGAGAACCAGCTATCTCCGGGTTCGATTGGAATTTCTCCCCTACCCACACCTCATCGCCACCCTTTTCAACGGATGTGCGTTCGGCCCTCCACTACCTCTTACGGCAGCTTCAGCCTGGACATGGTAGATCACCCGGTTTCGGGTCTACTCTTACTGACTCTGCGCCCTCTTAAGACTTGGTTTCCCTTCGGCTCCGCACCTTGAGTGCTTAACCTTGCCAGTAAACGTAACTCGCCGGACCGTTCTACAAAAAGTACGCGGTTGTGCACATAAGGCACTTCCACAGCTTGTAAACACAGGGTTTCAGGTTCTCTTTCACTCCCCTCCCGGGGTCCTTTTCACCTTTCCTTCACAGTACTATGCGCTATCGGTCACTGAGGAGTATTTAGCCTTGGAGGGTGGTCCCTCCTGCTTCCCACAAGGTTTCCCGTGTCTCGTGGTACTCTGGATCCTGCCAGCCTCTCATCAATTTCGCCTACGGGATTTTCACCCTCTCTGATCAGATTTCCCAAAACTGTTCGGCTATTGATTCGAGTACCTTATGCAGTCCACAACCCCGCGGTGCACGCACCACGGTTTGGGCTCTTTCCATTTCGCTCGCCGCTACTTTGTAAATCGAGGTTTCTTTCTTCTCCTCGGGGTACTTAGATGTTTCAGTTCCCCCGGTTCCCTTCCATACGTTATGGATTGGCGTATGGATACTTGAGGTTTGCTCAAGTGGGTTTCCCCATTCGGATATCTCCGGATCAATGGATATTTGCTCCTCCCCGAAGCTTTTCGCAGCTTATCACGTCCTTCATCGGCTCTCAGTGCCAAGGCATCCACCTGCGCTCTTAATGCTTGACCTGTATTCTTGGTCCGCTGCCATCATAGCGTTGATGACAGGCTTTTGTGTTCTCTGCTTTAAAAGCAATTGATTCAATAATCTTTCGATTATCTCTCTGGTTTGATAACATCACATGCTCTCACACATGATGCCTCGGATGTCTTTTCCTATCTCTAACGTTTTAACGTTTTCAATATAGATTGTATATGCGGTTTTCAAGGTACATCTTGCTGACTGATTTGTTTCATCAGTCATTAGAACTTAAAAGATGTTTTCCTGTCTTTTTGTGAAACACAATTCTTTTAAACTCTAATCACTGGTAAAACCAGCTCTCATCAGCACTTCCCTGCTGTTATGGGTTACTGCGCTTCTGTGGGCAGCTGTTTTATTTCATAGACATTTACCCCTGTCTTTTATTAGGGAGCTGGCAGCCACCTGCTCTCCCACACCGTCTCCAGTGCAGTACCATCGGCCGCTTAGGTCTTAACCATCGTGTTCGGGATGGGAACGGGTGTGTCCCCTAAGCGCATCGCCACCAGCAATAGTTATTCAGTTTTTGAAACTGTAAGTCTACAGCTTTTGCTGTTCCTTAATAACTAAACAATGAAACCCATTCTTTACTTGTTCTTCCTTAGAAAGGAGGTGATCCAGCCGCACCTTCCGATACGGCTACCTTGTTACGACTTCACCCCAGTTATCAGTCCCGCCTTCGGCAGCTCCCTCCTAAAAGGTTGGGTCACTGACTTCGGGCGTTACCAACTCCCATGGTGTGACGGGCGGTGTGTACAAGACCCGGGAACGTATTCACCGCGACATTCTGATTCGCGATTACTAGCGATTCCAGCTTCGTGCAGTCGAGTTGCAGACTGCAGTCCGAACTGAGACGTTATTTTTGGGATTTGCTCCACCTCGCGGCTTTGCCTCCCTTTGTTTACGCCATTGTAGCACGTGTGTAGCCCAGATCATAAGGGGCATGATGATTTGACGTCATCCCCACCTTCCTCCAGGTTATCCCTGGCAGTCTCCACAGAGTGCCCAGCTTTACCTGCTGGCTACTGAGGATAAGGGTTGCGCTCGTTGCGGGACTTAACCCAACATCTCACGACACGAGCTGACGACAACCATGCACCACCTGTCTCCAATGCTCCGAAGAGAAGGCCCCGTTACGGCCGGTCATCGGGATGTCAAGACCTGGTAAGGTTCTTCGCGTTGCTTCGAATTAAACCACATGCTCCACCGCTTGTGCGGGTCCCCGTCAATTCCTTTGAGTTTCATTCTTGCGAACGTACTCCCCAGGTGGAATGCTTAATGCGTTTGCGGCGGCACCGAAGAGCTTTGCTCCCCAACACCTAGCATTCATCGTTTACGGCGTGGACTACCAGGGTATCTAATCCTGTTTGCTCCCCACGCTTTCGAGCCTCAACGTCAGTTACCGTCCAGTAAGCCGCCTTCGCCACTGGTGTTCTTCCTAATATCTACGCATTTCACCGCTACACTAGGAATTCCGCTTACCTCTCCGGCACTCGAGCCAGACAGTTTCCAATGCAGTCCCAGGGTTAAGCCTGGGTTTTCACATCAGACTTGCCTTGCCGTCTACGCTCCCTTTACACCCAGTAAATCCGGATAACGCTTGCCCCCTACGTATTACCGCGGCTGCTGGCACGTAGTTAGCCGGGGCTTCTTAGTCAGGTACCGTCATTATCTTCCCTGCTGATAGAGCTTTACATACCGAAATACTTCTTCGCTCACGCGGCGTCGCTGCATCAGGGTTTCCCCCATTGTGCAATATTCCCCACTGCTGCCTCCCGTAGGAGTTTGGGCCGTGTCTCAGTCCCAATGTGGCCGGTCGCCCTCTCAGGCCGGCTACTGATCGTCGGTTTGGTGGGCCGTTACCCCGCCAACTGCCTAATCAGACGCGGGCCCATCCCATACCACCGGAGTTTTTCACACCGAGCCATGCAGCTCTGTGCGCTTATGCGGTATTAGCAGCCGTTTCCAGCTGTTATCCCCCGGTATGGGGCAGGTCACCCACGCGTTACTCACCCGTCCGCCGCTCAGTCAATTAAGAATCAATCCGAAGAAATCAACTTAACTGCTTCGCTCGACTTGCATGTGTTAAGCACGCCGCCAGCGTTCATCCTGAGCCAGGATCAAACTCTCTGATAAAATGTTTGTTCCAAGTTCAAAATCAACATACTAGCTAATTTATCCCTTTTACTGTTTTAAAGGATCTTTCGATCGTTTTGAATCACTTATTCAGAACTTTCGAGGATGTGTTTCATTGTTTAATTATCAAGGATCTTTGCTGTTCTCTCGATCAGCAACTTGTTTATTTTATCAAACTCATTTGCATTTGTCAAGAACTTTTTTTCAACTTTTTTTTTCAAAGCCGAGCGGAGAAGGAGGGATTTGAACCCTCGCGCCGCTATTAACGACCTACTCCCTTTCCAGGGGAGCCCCTTCAGCCAGCTTGGGTACTTCTCCATAGTTTGCCTGATTCATAATCAGATATTCAATTAACTGAGTTTTGAGCGGAGAGGGTGGGATTCGAACCCACGCGCCCTTTCGGACAAACGGTTTTCAAGACCGCCTCGTTATGACCGCTTCGATACCTCTCCGTGTGTGAATTCAAATCTCGGTAACTCCCGAAATCATCTCAGTTTTTGGCTTGTCAGCTTTGCGTTTTTATCTCTCTCGCTCAGCGACATTTCGTTATTATATCAGCAGTGTTTTCAGAATGTCAACCACTTTTTTTGAATTTTTTTTTACATTTTTTTCAATTTTCTTTTTCGTTTTCGCTGTTTTTCCCTGTTTTGCAATTCACACATTTGTTTTTATCCATTTATAGTTTGCTTTCTGTATTTTGCTTTTTTCTATTTTTCTGCCAGAAAGCTCTCTGCAACGAGCAGATCCTCCGGTGTTGTGATTTTTATATTTTCATAGCCGCCTTTTACCATCACTGATGCGATTCCCATCTCCTGCTCCACAACCATGCATCGTCGGTGATTCCTTCTGTGGAATGCTGCATCAGTTTTTCGAATGCCGGAAACAGAAGCTCTGCTGCAAAGGCCTGCGGGGTCTGTGCCTGCCATACGAGATCTCTTCGCGGGCTTTCCCTGATTTTTCCGTTTTCATCGGTAAGCTTGATGGTATCCTTGACCGGCATGCCAAGGACACAGGCTTTTTCTTCTTTTACACATGCGCAGAGACGTTCCAGCATTTCCTGGTTTAAAAACGGGCGGGCGCCATCGTGAATCAGAACGTAATCGGTCTTCTGATCCTGTTCGCTTTCCAGGCTTTTCAGCGTCTGCAATGCTTTCCAGACAGATTCATACCGTTCCCTTCCGCCTGCGCATACGGAAACAGTTTTCTTAATTCCATATTTTTCGATAATCTCTTTCTGACAGTATTCTATTTTATCCGCACCTGTCACAAGAATGATCTGGTCAATCTCCGGCGAATGTTCAAAAACCTCCAGCGCGTAAACCACGACTGGTTTTCCTCCGATTTCCAGAAACTGTTTTGCTACGCTTCCGCCCATCCGGGTTCCCTTTCCGGCTGCCAGGACAACCGCAGTGTATTTTTCTTTCTTCTCGCTCATCTTTTCCTCCGTTTTCTACAAATGCAAAAACTCCGCAGCAGATCTCTCTTCTCCGTTCTGCTGCGGAAGTTTCTTTTTCTTATCGTTCTCCAAGCTTCAGGTTCGGTACGGCATTCAGGTCCCAGCCGTGGCGGGTTCCCTTCTGGTACTCGTAGTAAGCTGCCACACCGATCATGGCCGCATTGTCGGTACAGAAGATCGGGGACGGACGGTAAAAGCGGATGCCCTCTTTTTCACATGCTGCTTCCATCGCCGCGCGGAGTGCCCCGTTCGATGCAACGCCGCCGGCGATCGCCAGACGGTCCATATGGTAATCTTTGGCCGCACGGATGGCATTATCCACCAGAACGTCCACAACGGCCTGCTGGAAGGACGCAGCGATGTCTGCTTCGACAATTGGTTCGCCTGTCATCCGGCATTTGTTCAGATGGTTTAAAACGGCAGATTTTACGCCGCTGAAGCTGAAGTCATACGGCGCATCCTCCATGTGGGCACGCGGGAAGTCGATGGCGTGCGGGTTTCCTTCTTTTGCCAGCTTGTCGATCTTCGGTCCGCCCGGATAGCCGAGTCCGATGGCACGGGCTACCTTGTCGAAGGCTTCTCCGGCTGCGTCGTCTCTCGTTCTTCCGAGGATTTCGAAAGAACCGTAATCTTTTACAATGACAAGATGGGTATGGCCTCCGGAGATGATTTCACACAGGAACGGCGGCTCCAGATCCGGGTGTTCGATATAGTTCGCCGAGACGTGGCCTTCAATATGGTGAACGCCGACCAGCGGTTTCTTTTTTGCATAGGCGATCGCTTTTGCCTCTGCCACGCCGACGAGAAGTGCGCCGACAAGGCCAGGGCCGTACGTAACACCGATCGCATCGATATCATCCAGAGTGACATCGGCTTCTTTTAAGGCCGCTTCTACAACCTGGTTGATTTTTTCGATATGTTTTCTGGATGCAATTTCCGGCACAACGCCGCATACAGGGTATGGATGGCGATCTGGGATGAAATAATGTTAGACAGCACACATCTTCCGTTTTTCACGACGGAGGCTGCGGTTTCATCGCAGGAGCTCTCAATTGCAAGAATCAGGGTATCTTTTTCACTCATTTTTCGTTTCCTCTTCAAATAACAGTTCTACTGATCTTCCGTCTTTTCCAAGCTCTGCGGCCGGGAAAATCTTCTGTACCTCATCCATGTACCGCTGCGGGCCGACGAGCGACGGGGAAAAGTGGGTCAGCCACATTTCGGCAGCCTCGGCATCTTTTGCCAGTTTTGCCGCCTCGTAGAAGGTCATATGCTTAAATTCTTTTGCTTTTGCCTGTTTTTCCGGCTCGCCGTACATTCCCTCGCAGATGAAAAGGTCGGAGCCTTTCGCATGTTCGGAGATCGACGGAATCGGGCGGGTATCGGTGCAGTAGGTCACCTTCAGTCCCTTTCTGGCAGGGCCGAGGACCATGTCCGGCGTATACGTCTTTCCATCCAGGGTGACAGTCTCGCCTTTCTGCAGCGGATTCCAGCATTTAATCGGAATTTCCTGTGCTTTAGCGCGCTCCACATCGAATTTTCCTTGCGGGAGATCTCCAGCGAATAGCCGTAGCAGGTGATATTGTGCTGCACGCGGAAGGCTGTGATTTTGTAGCCGTTCATCTCGATCACTTCCTCCGGCGCTGTCACCTCGTGAAATACAATCGGGAACGGCAGCTCCGGGCAGATGACACGCAGTGAATTGACGACGCGCTCCAGGCCTTTTGGGCCGATCATGGTCAGCGGTTCTCTCCGGTCAGTGTTTCCCATCGTCAGGAGAAGTCCTGGAAGGCCGCTGATGTGGTCTGCGTGGTAATGGGTGAAGCAGATGGCATCAATCGGCTTAAAGGTCCAGCCTTTTTTCCTTGATGGCAACCTGGGTTCCCTCGCCGCAGTCGATCAGAAGGCTGCTTCCGTTGTATCGGGTCATCAGGCGGTCAGGCGTCTGCCTGGCAGAGGCATCATACCGCCTGTTCCCAGTAAACATACATCTAACACGTTTTTCCTCCATATTCTATCCGGCTTTTTTGAAAGCCGGTCAGGTATTTTACGTTGAAAAAGCGTGTCCAAAACGGTTTGTTTCAGACACGCTCTCATCTTAACACAGTTTTTTCAAACACGCAATGACGCGGGTTTTATTTATTTGCTGTCATGACAGCTTCCTTCATCATGCGGACATACGTATAGATGTGCTGCTCCGCATGAGTGCCGTACTTCGCAATCATTTTGACGATAGCGCTTCCTACGATGACACCGTCCGCAATTTTTGCAATGTTGGCCGCCTGATCGGTCGTGTTGATGCCGAAGCCTACGGCTACCGGAATATCGGTTACTTTGCGGATTGCGGCGATCATGGAATCGAGGTCTGTCTTGATCTCGCTTCTGACACCGGTAACGCCAGAGACGATACGAGGTAGATAAAACCTTCGGCATCTGCGGCAATTTTCTGGATGCGCTGCTCAGATGTCGGCGCAATCAGGGAAATGACATCTACCTGATGGCTGCGCGCAATATCGTTTAATTCGCCTTTTTCCTCATACGGCATATCCGGGATGATGATGCCGTTGATGCCGACTTCCTCGCATTTTGTAAAGAACGGCTCGTATCCGTAATGGAACACCGGGTTTAAGTAGGTCATAAACACCAGCGGAATGTCTGTTTTTTTGCGCACGGAGGCTACCATATCGAAAATTTTATCGGTGGTGGTTCCGGCTTTTAAGGAACGGAGGTCTGCCTCCTGGATGACAACGCCCTCGGCGATCGGATCGGAAAACGGGATGCCGATCTCGATCAGTCTGCGCCTGCTTTTTCGAGCTCCAGAATATAATTCTCTGTTTTTTCAATGTTCGGATCTCCGGCTGTCAGAAACGGAATGAATGCTTTGCCGTTTGAAAATGCTTCTGTTACTTTACTCATGAAGGTCCCTCCCTCTGTATCTTGCAATGGCTGCTACGTCTTTGTCTCCGCGTCCGGACAGACAGATGATGATGGAGTCTTCCGGATCAAATTCTTTTGCGATCTTCATCGCATGGGCTACTGCATGGGCACTCTCGATCGCACAGATGATACCCTCGGTTCTTGCGAGGTATTCAAAAGCTTCTACTGCCTCATCGTCCGTTACCGGAACGTATTCGGCGCGGCCGATGTCATGCAGATATGCATGCTCCGGTCCAATGCCCGGGTAGTCAAGGCCTGCGGAAATCGAGTAAACCGGTGCGATCTGACCGTATTTATCCTGGCAGAAGTAGGATTTCATACCGTGGAAGACGCCGAGTGTTCCGGTTGCAATGGTTGCTGCAGTCTCTGCGGTGTTGACGCCGCGTCCTGCTGCCTCGCATCCAATCAGGCGGACATTTTTGTCATTGATGAAGTTATAGAACATACCCATCGCATTGCTTCCGCCGCCGACGCATGCCATGACGGCTTTCGGGAGTTTTCCTTCTTTTTCGAGGATCTGCTCTCTTGCCTCTTTGCTGATGACAGCCTGGAAATCGCGGACGATGGTCGGGAACGGATGCGGGCCCATAACGGAACCGAGAACGTAGTGGGTGTCATCGACACGTGATACCCACTCGCGCATCGCCTCATTGACGGCATCTTTTAAGGTCATAGTTCCGGTAGTAACGGCATTTACTTTTGCACCGAGAAGCTCCATCCGGTATACATTGAGGGCCTGACGGTCGGTGTCTTCTTTTCCCATGAAGATCTCACACTCAAGTCCCATCAGTGCTGCTGCCGTTGCGGTTGCCACACCGTGCTGGCCGGCTCCGGTCTCTGCGATGACACGGGTTTTTCCCATTCTTTTTGCGAGGAGGCACTGTCCGAGCACGTTGTTGATTTTGTGGGCTCCGGTGTGATTCAGATCCTCTCGTTTGAGGTAAATTTTTGCTCCGCCGAGATCCTTTGTCATTTTCTCTGCGTAGTAGAGAAGGGACGGGCGGCCCGCATAATTTTTCAGCAGGTCATCGAGTTCCTGGCAGAACTCCGGATCGTTTTTATAATAATTGTACTGTTTTTCCAGATTGATAATTTCATTCATCAGAGTTTCCGGTATGTACTGGCCTCCGTGAATACCAAATCTTCCGTCAGACATGTCTTATCCTCCTTATGCATTCTGTGATTTTTTTCGGGTCCTTTACGCCGTCTGTCTCGACACCGCTGCTGATGTCGACGGCGAAGGGATGTGTCTGTAAAATCGCCTGTTCCACATTTTCGGCGTTCAGGCCTCCCGCAAGGAAATACGGGCGGTCCATGTTTCTGATCAGTGACCAGTCGAACGATTCGCCGGTACCGCCTTTTCCGTGGTCGAGAAGGATGTAATCGGCGCTGCTTTTTTTCGCCTTTTCGACGTCCTCCCTGGTTTTGATGGAAAATGCTTGATCAGTTCCCCGCCGGTGCGGAACCGGAGCGAATGGATATATTCTTCACTCTCATTTCCGTGGAGCTGTGCCAGATCGATGACGCCCTCTTCGAGGTATCCTGCGACAATCGCCGGAAGCTCGTTCACAAAGACGCCGACCGCCTGGATTTCGGGATCCAGATAGCACCGCAGCGTCACGGCATGTTCTTTTGTAATCTGTCTGCGGCTTTTTTGCAAAGACAAAGCCGACATATTCGGGCTTCAGCTCATTCACCGCATCGATGTCTTCCAGCCGTGTGAGCCCGCAGATTTTGATTCTGGTCTGTTCTTCCATAACGTTTGACTCCCCGTGCGCTCTGTTTTGTTTCGCGCACTTACGTTACCACTTTAACACATTGAAGAGAGTTTTTCAAGCTCTGCTTTTTTGTTGCTGCTCCGCATCAGCGTTTCGCCGATCAGAACGGCATCGGTTTTATTCTGATACAGTCTTCCGACATCCTCCGGCGTTTTGATGCCGCTCTCGGATACGAAAACAATGTTTTCCGGGACAAGCTCCCGCAGCCGCTCACTGTTGTGGATATCGACCGTGAAATCTTTTAAGTTGCGGTTGTTGACGCCGATGATCCTGCTCCGGCGCGCATGGCCTGTGCAACCTCCGCCTCATCGTGGGCTTCCACAAGAGCGGAAAGGCCGAGGGAATGCGCTGTTTCCAGATATTCTTTTAAGGTTTCCTCCGGCAGCAGCGCACAGATCAGAAGGACAGCGGTGGCTCCGAGCACCTTTGCCTCGTAGATCATATAGGGATCCACGGTAAAATCTTTCCGCAGAACCGGGATGGATACGGTTTCTGCAATTTTTTTTAAATAACGCTTGTCGCCTTTGAAGTATTCCGGCTCGGTCAGGCAGGAAATGGCGGAGCACCGGCCGTTTCATATTCCTTTGCGATCTCCAGATAGGGGAAATCTTCTGCGATGATGCCCTTCGATGGGGAGGCTTTTTTTACCTCGCAGATAAAGGACATGCCCGGCTTTTTCAGCGCCTGTTCAAATGGGAATCCGGTGTCCGGGTTCATCGCCGTTGCTTTTTCTTTCATTTCTGCAAGAGAACACTTCTCTTTTTCTGCAGCGACACGTTTTCTTGTGGCTTCTGCAATCGTTTCCAGTATCATATGTTTATTCCTCTTCTGCCAATTTGTTGGTGAGTGACACAAACTCTTCGAGTTTTTTCTGTGCTTTTCCGCTGTCGATCAGCTCCTCTGCCAGTTTTACAGCATCCTGCATCGGGATTTCTTTTGCTGCATGAAGGGCTGCGGCGGCATTCAGGACAACAGCGTCTCTTGCCGGGCCTTTCTTTCCTGCAAGAATTTCTTTCGTAATTTCAGCATTCTCCTGCGGAGTTCCGCCGACCAGCTCTTCTTTGGTGCAGCGGGTCATGCCGAACTCTTCCGGTGTGATGACGTATTCCTCAAACGTTCCGTCCTTGATCTCGCAGACGCTTGTCGGTGCGCTTAAGGAAATTTCATCGAGGCAGTCCTGGCCGTAGACAACCATGCCGCGTTTGACACCAAGATTGAAGAGAACTTCTGCCATCGGGCGGACAAGTGCTTCCTCGTAGACACCCATCACCTGCATCGTGGCTGCTGCCGGGTTGGTCAGCGGTCCGAGGATGTTGAAAATGGTCCGGATACCGAGCATCTTGCGGACCGGTGCCACGTATTTCATGGACATGTGGTATTTCTGTGCGAACAGGAAACAGATTCCAATTTTTTCCAGAACTTCTTTGTTTTTCTCCGGTTCCAGGTCGATTTTGACGCCGAGCGCTTCGAGACAGTCGGCTGCGCCGGATTTGCTCGATGCGGCGCGGTTTCCGTGTTTTGCAACTGCGACACCGCCTGCAGAGATCACAAGGGATGCTGTTGTGGAGATGTTGAAGGAATTGGATTTATCTCCGCCGGTTCCGACGATTTCCAGAACATCCTTGTCATGTTCCATATGAACACCGTGCTTTCTCATACCGTTGGCACATGCGGTGATCTCTTCGATTGTCTCGCCTTTCATCGTCATGGCAGTTAAAAATGCGCTGATCTGGATCGGATCGGCTTTTCCTCCCATGATTTCATCCATGGCGCCCTCTGCCATCTCGTAGGTTAAGTTCTCTTTATTTACCAGTTTTACAATCGCTTCCCGAATCATATTCTGTTCCTCTCTTTCTTTGCTGTCCTGTGATCTATCTTGTAATTTTTAAGAAGTTTTCTACCATCTGTCTGCCCTGCGGGGTCAGAATGGATTCCGGATGAAACTGGACTCCGTAGATCTTTTTCTCACTGTCCTCGACTGCCATGACCTCGCCGTCTGCAGTTCTTGCCGTTACCTTTAAGGTTTCCGGCAGTGTCGCTTCATCAGCTGCAAGGGAATGGTATCTTGCAACCGGAACGGTTTCCGGCAGCCCCTGGAATAATTCCGAGGTAAGATCCAGCGTTGTCTCGGACTGTTTGCCGTGCATCAGCTGTTTCGCATAGGTGACGGTCGCGCCGTACGCGGCACAGATTGCCTGATGGCCGAGGCAGACACCGAGGATCGGGATCTCGCCGCCTAATTTTTCTACAATCTCCATGCATCGGCCTGCCTGCTCCGGACGGCCCGGTCCAGGAGATAAAATGATGGATGCCGGTGCCAGTGCGCAGATTTCGTCGATCGTCATCTCATCGTTCCGGATGACCTTCATGTCCGGATTGATCGAACCGGCGAGCTGATACAGGTTATAGGAAAAACTGTCATAAATTATCTACCAGCAGTATCATAAGTTACTTCCTCCTTCTGCCTCTGCAAGTGCGACCATCACGGCCTTTGCTTTGTTGATGCATTCCTGATACTCTTTTTCCGGTACGCTGTCGGCTACAATGCCGGCACCGGAGCGGACGAACACTTTTCCGTTTTTCTTAAACGCAAGCCGGATTGCGATGCAGGTGTCCATATTTCCGGTGAAATCCAGATAGCCGATCGCACCGCCGTAAATGCCGCGCTTGTTGTTTTCCAGCTCGTTGATGATCTGGCAGGCACGGAGCTTTGGTGCACCGGAGAGGGTTCGGCCGGGAGAACGGAATCGATGGCATCGACTGCGGTCTTGTCTTTCCGAAGCTGTCCTTTTACAGTGGAACCGATGTGCATGACGTGGGAGTAACGCTCGATTGACATGTATTTTTCTACTTCCACGGTTCCGAAATCACAGATCTTTCCGAGATCGTTTCTTCCCAGATCAACCAGCATGTTGTGCTCGGCACGCTCTTTTTCATCGGCGAGGAGTTCTTTTTCCAGCCGCTGGTCTTCTTCATAGCTCTTTCCTCTCGGCCGCGTTCCGGCAAGCGGGAAGGTCCGGACCTCTCCGTCCTCGACTTTTACAAGAGTTTCCGGGGATGCACCGGCGATCTCGACATCATCACTCGAGAAGTAGAACATGTACGGCGACGGGTTCGTCGTGCGGAGGACGCGGTACGTATCGAGGAGGCTTCCCTCAAAATCAGCTTCGAGCCGGTTGGAGAGAACGAGCTGGAAGAGGTCTCCCTCGTGGATATAATGTTTGACCTGCTCGACTTTCTCACAGTACGCTTTCTCATCGAAGAGCGGGCGGAACTCGGATTTCAGGTGGCCGGCTTTCGTCTCGGCCGGTTTTCCGAAGCGGATCAGCTCTTCCATTTTTTCGAGTTCCTGTATGGCTTTTTCGTAATTTTCTTCGAGATTTTCGGTTTCGATATTAATCATCAGTACGATTTTCTGACGGTAATTATCATAGGCGATGACCTTATCGAACAGCATCAGGTCAACATCTTTGAAATGTTCCTGATCTTCTGCGTCCAGCTTTAAGGTCGGCTCGCTGTACTTGATGTAATCGTAAGAGAAGTATCCGACGAGGCCGCCGGTGAAGGTCGGCAGTGTCGCGATCTTCGGACTTTTATTTTTCTCAATCAGGGTTTTGATGACGGCTCCCGGATGGGCTGTCTTTGCGGTCAGCCGGATCTGTCCGGTCGGAAGCTGTTCTTTGCGGCTTTCCGGAATATCTTCTACTTTTTTCATCTCTGCCGCATCGGCGGTGATTGTCAGGTTTCCGTTGACACAGGTGAGTTCCAGCGACGGATCGTAGCCGAGAAAGGTGTATCTTCCCCACTGTTTTTTATCCTCCACGCTTTCGAGCATGTAGCAGTGGCTGCTGACGCCCTGCAGGACTTTCAGTGTTTCTACTGGTGTACGGATATCCGAATAAATTTCTCTGCTTAACCGGGATTTTCCGAAAAGCTCCCGATGCGGCTGCTTTTGAAATTTCTTCTAACTCTCTGTTTCATCTTGTTATCTCCTCTCCTTGTGTACTGCAAAGGCATGTCATCAACACATGGTCCTCAGAACCAATTTCTGATATACAAAAAACCGCCCCCGCAAAGAATCACTTTGTTCTTTGCCAAGGGCGGGTATATTTTTATACTCGTGGTGCCACCTTGTTTTGCGATTGCTCACACGCTCTGCAGAATACGATCATATTCCTGGCAACTAACGTATGCCTGCACGTTACAGAATACTCAGACGGTTTCCCGCTTTTCCCTGTACCCTCCGTGTCCATTTGCTGATCCGCTTTCTGTCCGGCTTCCACCTGCCCGGGCTCTCTGTGAGTGCGCTTCCAACGTTATCTCCACTTCATCGGTTTCGAAGTATTTATTTTTTTCTTATGGGCCGTATTATAGTCCCATTCTTTTTTGCTGTCAAGTAATTTTTTTGTTCCTTTTGTTCAAAGTCCGGTATTTTTATGATATTCCCGTGTCCACGCCGCAAGAGCTTCGTCCAGATCGCGCGGGAGCTCGACCTGCAATTGCCTCGGTGATCTGGCGGTCCATCTCCCGTTTCGTCTCGGCATCCACTTTCCGCTCGGTGCACATCTGCTCATAGGCGTCCTGTCCTTTGCTCATGTAGACCGCAAACAGCCAGCTCTTTAATGATGCTTTCGTGTGCAGCTCTTCATTTGCTTTCTGAAAGCACATAAGTGCTTCATTCATCTGGAACAGACTTGCGTAGGCACAGCCCATGTTGTTGTAAATACTTCCGGTGAACTGGCTTCCCATGTTGGTTTCGTTTTCCTCGGTATCTTTCAGCGTTTCCTGGTAAACCTGGATCGCATTGATATATTTTTCGTGGTCGACAAGGTAATCTCCCTTGATTTTTTTCCGCACAATCTCCGGCTGCTCCTCGAACCGTTTCAGGCGCTCATTCATCTCACGGAACTGATCGTGGGAAAGATAATTGATCTCCTTGAAGATCGGCAGGATAAACTCACCGATGTTCTTTTTCTCCTCCAGAAGGACGTAGAGACGCTGGTACAGTCTTCTTAAGTGGAGTTCTTCTTTCATCCACACCAGCAGCTGCTCGTTAATGATGGTCTCGTCCAGCAGATAGATGTTGTGGTACAGATAATAGCACAGTTCCTCGATGGAATATATATTTGTGCTGATGTTGGAAATATAATACGGATTTTTCGCCCGTTTGACCTGACATAAAATATAACCGCTCATCGTTTACACCTCCCCCATCGTCTCGTGCCAGATTTTGTGACTTGCCGGGAACATATCGCCAAAACCTAAATCCTCTGCGGTGATCTGACACGTAACCGGAGAATCATACTCCAGACGCAGACGGATCCGTGTTGTCTTCGGCGGCCGTTTGGGCAGCCCGTCCAGCTTCATGGTATAGCGGTTTCGTTTTCCGCTTTCCATGGAACTTACAACAAATTCCAGCTCCTCCGTTCCGTCGAGGATCAGCTCACATTCTTTTTCTGCTTCATACCAGTTCACACCGGCTGCAATCAGCGCATAGTATGCCGGAGAACCATTAATCGTCATCTCCATGCCGATGTTGTAGCGCACGAGGTCATTTCCGAGGAAGAGATAGCCCTTTAAGCGGCGCTCCTCCACTTTTTCGCGCGCGGAAAAGCAGGCGCCCTGTGCAAACAGGTTCGTTCCGCCGAAGATTCTTCTCTGGTTTTTCTTTAACTGACGCAGAGAGTTGTCGGCCCAGGCAAGGTCGAACTCCTCGCTCACCAGAAATACGCTGGAATAAATTTCATTCCCCATCGCTTCTCCCATCAGATGGCAGAAATCGCGGTCGCGCTCCATCGGCTCGATCGAAAGTGCGGCTTTTGGCCCCCGTTTTACGGTCACAGTTGCCGGCTTCGTTTTACGGCTGATGGAAAGTTCAGAAAACGATGCTTCCTCATCTTTCAGGAAAAACAGACCGACTTTACGGCTCCAGAGCTCCGGCTTCTGGTTCAGCACATGGCAGTAAAAGCTCTCGTCATGCTCCTGCAGGTAGGCTCTGCCGCGCGGCAGTCCGATTATCTTGTATGCTTCACGCACATTTTCCACAAATGGACGGGTCAGATGGCCCGTGGTGATCATCATCGCCTGGATCTGCTGGTCCGGGCGCTCGATGCCGATCATCTTCAATGCTTCGCGAAGGAACGTGCCAAGGACTTCTCCCGGCGTATAATCCCGGTTTTCGATCTGGCAGATGCGGGATCCCATGCAGATCTCGTACAGATTGTCCAGCCAGATGCCGTTTTCCGCGTGAGCAGATTTTTCTGCATCCGGTCCTGTTTTCCACGTTTCCTCATTCCGTTTTTTGGCAATGGCGGTCGGAAATTCCACCGCCTCTTCTCCTTCTTTTACCGGGATGGAGACGGCCGTATGGGTTCCCCTGTCATAGCAGCAGAACTGGGAATATTTCTCTCCAAAATCAAATCCTAAAATTAAATTTTTCTGTTCCATGTCGTATCCTCCTGCTGCTTCTTTTCATCCACAAGTGCAAAACAGTTCCGAACCAGAGCCTCCTGCTGCAGATACTTTTGGAATGCTTCTTCTGCTTTTTCCGAATCTCCTGCCGCGCGCGCTGCTTTCATCTGATTCAGAAGCTGGTACCGCGTCTTTCCTGCTTTTGGTTCGCCGGTCATGGAGACGGTTTTCACCTCTGTTTTTCCCTCACCCTGACGGTTCGTAAAGGTCAGGTAATACTCCATTTTCTCGCCGTAGAACAGCAGAAACTCTTTCACAAAAATGCCCTGATACATATTGCGCATCGGTTCGCTCTTCCATGTTTCTTCGGCGTTTGTCCGGTAATGAATCGTCACCTTTGCCTCCGCTCTCTGGCGCTCCTCGATGAACATGCGGTCGCCGATCTGGAAGCCTTCGGTCAGGTGCTCCGGCAGATCCTTGTAGAAGGCAAAGCGGAGTCCCTGTTTCGTAAACGCCAGAAGCAGGGTATGCGCCTCTTTTTCTTCCTCCTCGGAAAGCTGCGGCTTCGTGGAAAGATGTTTCAACATCGCAAGATGGCAGATCTCATCCAGCTCCCAACCCTGTTTCCAGGCGCGGTCCAAGTAGTCAAACATCTGATCCGAAAGCGGTTTTCCGTCCATAAAATAGCCGATCGCAAGATACGTCAGGTATGCCAGAATGACATGCTCTTTTCCGCTCTGGCGGATGTAGCTCTCCAGCATTTCCTGCTCCCACTTCGGGTGGCTGCGCACAAAGACGGACCAGGTCAGAATGCGCTCCTCCAGCTTGTCGCTCTCCATCTGGAAGCCGCGGATTTTATCCCATAAACTGCACATATCCTCAATAGAACCGGTGAAATAATCTCTCAGATAGCACAATACAATTTCATCGTAGATGCCCTGTTTTACCACGTAGGATGCCAGATAGAGAAGCTCCTCGTCCTCTGTAAACTCTTTTTCCAGAATCATCGCATGCGCCAGACGGAAGAGACACGACACCGGGATCTTTTCGTAGCCGTACCGATCCGTCAGGGCAAAGGCGCGGCTGTAACAGCCGTAGCGTACCAGAAGCTCGATCGTAGAAATACGGTCCACCTTTGCGTAAGCGCTGTCCTCCAGCTCTGCAACAGCCGCCTCAGTCTCACGCTCATCCGGATGGGCAAGATAGTATTCCAGCAGTTTCTGACGCACTGTTTTCCGGTAAGCACTGGAAAATGCGCTCGTGCGCGCTGCCTGCTGATACCAGGCAAGATTTTCTGCGGTAAGCTGCATCTCCTCTTCCTGTTCCCCGCACAGGTGCAGCAGCAGACCCGGATTTTCAATGGCAAAACCGCCGCAGGCACAGGCAAGCTCTTCATCCGTAAATAATGGCTCTACGCGGCAGGTTTCTGTCACCGCATATCTTCTGCGCTGCTCATCTTCGAGAAGAATCCGCGCTTTTTTGCCGTACAGACGGATATAAGCACCCCGTTCCGTCATCGGATAGGACGTTTCGCCTGCCATCGCCGGATGGCAGACGATCACACGCGTGATTTTCGGATTTTCACACGTTACATGATGGGTAAACAGCACATTTGCGATCGCTTTTGCGCTGTCGGGATCTTCCGGTTTTTTCAGAAAAGTCCGGTACAGTGCGGCGTATTCGCGGTTCATGCGGCCTTTCTGGATCTGTCTTGCCGTGAAAACCTCCATCGCCGGGCGGTAGCTCTGGAATGTATGGCGGTCTTTTTCGCGGTTTTTAATCACGTTGGCGTAGATCAGCGCTTTCTTCTGGCCTGCCAGTGTGTTGCTGTAGGAGAAATACATCCGGATGACCTGCGGAAGGACCTCGTCGAACGACGCATCCATCGTTTCGATATAGTACTCGTACAGGCGCGTGATGCGGATGTTCCGCTCCACGGCTTTTGCATACCACGGGAAATATTCCTTCCGCACCGGGCGGCCCTTCATCACCAGTTTGCAGATGGCTTCGAGCACTTCATCGGATGGAAAACGCCCATAGCCCGCAGTCAGAATCTGATAGACATTCTCATCGAACGTTTTCATCGTCTCTGTAAGATAAGCGGCCCGTTTTAACAGTTCCCCGCTTAAAATGCCTTCTTTCTGCGCAAATTTCAGCACCTGAACGGTGAACGGCGAAATCCGGCGGAGCTGTCCCTCCTGGCGGAGATAGAGCTGTGCCGCATCCAGATACAGAAGCGGGCTCTTGCACCCGCACTCATAGCAAAGTTCCATCGCGTAGAGCTGACGGGTCAGCGACTGCTGCCAGGAATCGTCGGCATCAATGGCAAGCTTTAACAGAAAATAGCTTGCACTCTCCTGCCGCATCAGTGTTCCAAGGCGTGATACCAGCCGGTATGGCCCACTTCCATTTTCAGCTTCCATGCCAGATACAGGTACGCTCCTTTTTTCTCCGCGGTGTCCAGCAGTTCCTGATGCTCTTTTACGTAAGAAAGCGTTTCTCTTGCTTTTCCGGTTTCCTCATGGCTCTCGTACAGCCATGCTTTTCCCAGCGTCACCCACGCCATGTCTCCGCCGGCTTTTTCGAACTGCTCGATGGCCTCCCAGGTGTCCTGATACCAGGTACGGTAGTCGCGTTTATGGACTGCCAGATCGAGATAGCCGCGCGCGATGGCAGTTATCTGACGGTCGCGCTCCGTATTTTTCCTGCTGGTCACATGCTTTTCGCTGTTTGTCACTTCCAGTTCAAAGCGAAGATCCTGTTTTCCCTGACGCACCGTAATTCTGCCGTAATGGCGGCCGTTTCCGATTTTCTCCTGATGGATAATGTATTCCACACCGTAGACGCTTCCGATGAAATCTTCTGAAGTGACGACTTTCTTTTCCACTTCCAGAAAGTCTCCCTGCACCTCGATTTCCATGCGGACGTAGCCCCAGGTATTTTTATACAGATACAGTGTTTCCTTGCGCGGCTGGTCCACGGTAAGCACAGTTTTCTCCGGCTGTTCCGCCGAAAGCATCACCGGCTCTTTCTGACCGAGGGCAACCAGAAATTCCTCCAGATGCTGAAATGTCACCGGCTTGTGGGACAGTCCCTGATAAAGTGCCATCTGCTCCGGTGCCTCTTTCTGAAGAAGACGTGCAAACTCTTTTTTTACAAAGAAGCGGTACGCTGCGCCGAAATCATGGCTTGCCAGATGCACAAAATCTGCCAGGGAATGAATCTCCTGCCCGGAAATGTTCATTGTCTTTCCCGCAATCGAGACGTGTACCCGCACGCAGCGTTCCTCCAGATTGCTGCTGACGGTGATGTTTCCACAGATTTCATCGCCTGCTTTTAATCCGCTGGTATCCACGCCGTACTCAATCGTACTCGCCGTTCCCTGGAACTGATTTTTCGCCAGAACGATTCTCTGATGATCTGTGGTCACAATTCCTTTTACTCTTCTCCCGTCTTCCGCTCCGATATTCAGCTCTCCGCGGAAATTCTGCCCCTCGTCCAGCGTCAGGGCCACCTCCGTCTCGGACAGCAGCAGATGGGGAACCTCATATTCAAATCTGCCGTTCAGCAGTTGTTCCAATCTTCTTCTCAATGTTTTTCACCTTATTTTATCTAAATCGTTTTCGTTCTTTTCCACAACGTCTGATTATACCCCAAGACGCACGGGATTGCAACGGAAAGGGGACGCTCCTTTTAATAGTCGAACAGCGAAAACTGGTTGCTTTCGGGCAGATCTCCGAAGACACCGAGGTCCGCCATAAAGTCGATAATCGTCTTGCTGACCTTGGTGCGGTCGCGGAAATCATCTTTCGAGAGGAATTTTCCGTTTCGTGCCGCAAGGACAACGGCGTCGGCCGCCTTGTCGCCCAGACCCTCGATCGAGTCGACGCCGGCATCAGATGTTTGTCATCGTAGACCTGGAAGCGGTGCGCCTGTGCTTATAGAGGTCCACCGGCACGAAATCGAAGCCGCGGGCGTACATTTCCTGGACAATCTTCATATCCTTGACAGTTGCCTGCTCCTTCTGAGTCAGCGTGTCTTTCCGTTTTTCATAATCTTTCATATAATATTCCAGCCGGTCGCGTCCCATGCACATGAGCTCGTAGGAGAATGCAGACGCACGAATGGAGAAGTACGCCGCATAGTACGCCAGCGGATAGAAAATTTTATAGTAAGCGATGCGGTACGCCATCATGACGTACGCCGCCGCGTGGGCTTTCGGGAACATGTACTTGATCTTTTTACATGACCAGATGTACCAGTCCGGCACATCGTGGGCCTTCATCTCCTCTTCCCACTCCGGTTTTAAGCCCTTTCCTTTTCGCACACTCTCCATGATCGTAAAGGAAAGCTCACTTTCGAGTCCCTTGTCGATCAGGTAGATCATGATATCGTCCCGGGTACAGATGGCGGTGGAAATCGTCGCCTTGCCCTCCTCGATCAGGGTCTGCGCATTGCCGAGCCATACGTCGGTTCCGTGCGACAGACCGGAGATACGGATCAGGTCAGAGAACGACTGCGGCTTCGTGTCCAGAAGCATCTGGATAACGAAATCGGTACCGAACTCCGGCACGCCAAGACATCCAAGCGGCAGCCGCCGATGTCCTCCGGCTTGATGCCAAGCGCCTCGGTGCTCTTGAACAGCGACATGACCTCCGGGTTATCGAGCGGAATCGTCTGCGCATCAAGGTGCGTGATATCCTCGAGCATACGGATCATGGTCGGATCATCGTGTCCGAGAATGTCGAGCTTTAAGAGGTTGGCATCAATGGAGTGGTAATCGAAATGGGTCGTAATGATGTCGGTTGTCATATCGTTCGCCGGATGCTGCACCGGGGTGAAGGAGTTGATATCCTCACCGAACGGCAGAACGATGATACCGCCCGGGTGCTGGCCGGTGGTACGGCGGATGCCGGTGCATCCTTCCACGATACGGTCGATCTCGCAGTTCCGTTTGTGCTGGCCACGCTCTTCGTAATAGTTCTTCACGTAACCGAACGCTGTTTTATCCGCCAGCGTACCGATGGTTCCCGCACGGAACGTCTGACCGGCGCCGAAAATAACCTCTGTGTATTTGTGCGCCTTACTCTGGTAATCACCGGAGAAGTTCAGGTCGATATCCGGCTCTTTGTTTCCCTTGAATCCAAGGAACGTCTCGAACGGAATATCAAATCCCGCTTTTTTCAGCGGCTTGCCGCAGTTCGGGCAGACGGCGTCCGGCATATCGCATCCGGCACGGCCGACGTACTCTTTGACGCGCGGCGAATCGAACTCGCTGTAATGGCACGACTCGCAGTAGTAATGCGGACTCAACGGGTTTACCTCCGTGATTCCCGCCATCGTCGCAACGAACGAGGAACCGACGGAACCACGCGATCCTACGAGATAGCCGTCCTCGTTCGACTTCCACACTAGTTTCTGTGCGATGATGTACATAACGGCGTATCCGTTGGAAATAATGGAGTTCAGCTCCCGTTCGAGGCGCGCGGAAACGATCTCCGGCAGCTCCTCGCCGTAGATTTCATGCGCGCGGTCGTAACAGATTCTCCGCAGTGTCTTGTCGGAATCCTCGATGACCGGCGGGAATTTTCCGGCACGGATCGGGGAGATTTTCTCGACAAGGTCGGAGATTTTGCGCGGATTGGTGATGACGACCTCCTCCGCTTTCTCACTTCCGAGATACGAAAACTCTTCAAGCATCTCCTCGGTAGTGCGCAGGAACAGCGGTGCCTGCTCATCCGCGTCGTCAAAACCTTTTCCGGTCATGATGATGCGGCGGTAGATCTCGTCCTGCGGATCCATGAAGTGGACGTCGCACGTTGCCACAACAGGCTTATGGAACTGCTCGCCAAGTTTGACGATGCGCCTGTTGATCTCCTTTAAATCCTCCTCGCTCTCTACGGCAGAAACGTCCTCTTTTTGATCATGAACGCGTTGTTGCCGATCGGCTGGATTTCCAGATAATCGTAGAAGTCCACGAGACGCGCAATCGCCGCATCCGGTTCACCGCGCAGGATTGCCTGGTAGAGTTCGCCCGCCTCGCAGGCAGATCCGATCATCAGACCGTCCTGGTATTTCAGGTAGACGCTCTTTGGCAGCTTCGGCCGGCGGTTGTAGTATTTCAGGTGGGATTCCGACACGAGGCGGTACAGATTGACACGTCCCGTCTCGTTCTTTGCCAGAATGATCGCATGGTACGATGGAAGCTTGCGCACTGCCTCCTCCGATACTTTTCCCTGCGCATTCAGGTCATCCAGAGTCAGAATATTGCGCTCCTCCAGCATTTTTACGAATTTCACGAAAATTTCCGCCGTACAGCCGGCATCGTCCACCGCACGGTGATGGTTTTCCAACGATACGCCGACCGCCTTCGCAACGGTATCCAGCTTGAAACGGTTCAGGCCCGGCAGCAGGAAACGCGCCATGGCGACGGTGTCCGCCGTTGTAAATTCCCGCTCGATCCCCTGCAGGACGCAGTTGTGCTCGATAAAGCTCATATCGAACGAAGCATTGTGGGCAACCATAACGGCTCCCTCACTGAACTCCAGGAATTTCGGCAGCACCGTTTCGATGTCCGGCGCGTCAAGAACCATGTTGTCGTTGATGCCGGTCAGGTTCTCAATCCGGAACGGGATCGGGACTTTCGGATTGACGAAGGTGGAAAACTTATCGACAATCGCTCCGTTTTCCACACGGACGGCACCGATCTCAATGATTTTGTTGACAACCGGGGAAAATCCCGTCGTCTCGATATCAAACACAACGTAGCTTCCGTGGATGTCCTGTCCTTTGCTGTTGACAACGATATCTTTCAAGTCGTCGACGAGATAAGCCTCCATGCCGTAGATGACCTTGAACGGAGCCGAAACTTTTTTCAGCTCATCTTTTGTCGCATCCGGGTGCTCTGCCTGGTATTTTTTCCGGTAAGCGCCGTCGATCGCCTCGATCGCATGGTTTGCCTCCGGGAATGACTGCACCACGCCGTGGTCAGTGATCGCGATCGCCGGATGGCCCCACTCGTAGGCACGCTGTACCAGACGGGCAGCATCGGTGACACCGTCCATATCGCTCATCTTTGTATGACAGTGCAGCTCCACACGCTTCACCGGACTCGTATCCTGACGGCCGGTACGGAAATCGGTGATCTTCTTGATGCCCCAGACAGACATAACCGTCAGATCGTGGTCAAATGCATCAACCGTCGTTTTTCCTTTTACTTTAATGAACGCGCCTTTTTTGATCGCATCCTTTAATTCCGGCACTTCCGCGTTCTGGACGAAAATCTTGACGCCGATGGTATCCGTAAAGTCGGTGATCGTGAACATGAAAATCGTACGCTCATTCCGGATCTCGCGCATATCCACACTCTGGACTCTTCCTCGGATGACAACATCACCGATCTCATCGCCGATTTTCAGAATCTCCACGCTCTCATCCTCGAAATCTCTTCCGTACAGCACATCCGGATTGGAGGATTTGCGCGGCTGATTGTCCGCATTCCGGCTGAAACTGCCCTTGCCTTTCTTGAAGGAACCGCGTCCGCCGCCGGAAAAACCTTTTCCCCTTCCGCCGTCTGCTGCTTTTTCTTTTTTCGCCTCGCCGCCCTTGGCTGCTGCGGCTGCTTTTGGCTGTTCGCCTGCTGCTTCCGCCTGCTCTTCCATCCGGTTCTGCTCTTTTTCGCCGAGCATCTCACCGTAATGGGTATGCGCCAGAACGTGGCGCACTTCCTCCCGGATGCGGAGCTCGGAATTTCTCATGGCGCGGCTCTCGCCTCCGGCTTTCTCATCTCGGTTTCCACGATCAGGTCGAAGCCGCACCGCTCACAGAAGATTTTCTCGAGAATGTGGACCAGCTCCTCCTCGCGCTCCTTTGCCACAACGGAATCCACGAGCACCAGGTGCATTTTGTTCGTCTCCGGGAAGGTAATCTCGGCAGTCGAAAACAGATGATTCAGAAAGACACTGTGGTTTTTCAGCTCGAGCAGGATACTCGGACGGTACACCTCCAGAAAGTTTTCCGGCGTATACTGGCGCGACAGATAGAACCGCTCAATAATCTTCACGCGCAGCGGCACGTTGGAAAAGAGCTGCTCCTCGATCTGGCGCTCCAGCTGATAAATATATTTTTTGTGAATCCACTGATGGCTGACCACATAGATCCGCAGCAGATCTTTTTTCTTATTGATCGATACCCGCGAAACCTCCACGGTATCGAGAAGCTCTGCCATGCCCCCTTCGATTCTCAAATCCGGAAATACTTCCTGAAACTGTTTTTCCATTCCTATTCCTGCTTTCTTTTTTACTTGCCCCAGTGATCCAGCTCGTCCTTTAAGACGGACAGCAGCTCGCTCTCCGGTACTTTTTTCACGATTTCACCTTTTTTAATTAAAATGCCGACGCCTTTTCCGCCTGCAACACCAAGATCTGCCTCTTTTGCCTCGCCCGGTCCGTTGACCACGCAGCCCATGACGGCAACCTTGATATCAAGATCGTAGCCCTGCACCAGTGTTTCCACCTGGTTTGCCAATCCGATCAGGTCAATCTGGGTCCGTCCGCAGGTCGGACACGATACGACCTCAATGCCGCCTTTTCGAAGTCCCAGGGTCTTTAAGATCCGTTTTGCGGATTTGATTTCCTCGAGCGGATCGCCGGTCAGGGAAACACGGATCGTATCTCCGATGCCTGATATAAAATAATACCGAGCCCCACTGCCGATTTGATGTTGCCGGAATACAGCGTTCCTGCCTCCGTAATGCCGACATGAAGCGGATGATCCGTCTGGTTCGTGATCAGCTCATGCGCTTTTGCACACATCATCACATCAGACGATTTGATACTGATGACGAGATTGTCATAGCCCATCTCCTCAATGATCCGCACTTTGTCGAGCGCGCTCTCCACCAGGCCCTCTGCCGTTACGCCGTTGTATTTTTCCACCAGCTCTTTTTCGAGTGAACCGCTGTTGACGCCGACGCGGATCGGAATCTGGCGTTCTTTTGCTGCATCTACAACCGCCTGGATCCGGTCGCGGCTGGCCGATGTTGCCCGGTTGATGCGGATTTTATCGGCTCCGTTTTCGATCGCGGCGATCGCCAATCGATAGTCAAAATGAATATCTGCTACAAGCGGAATCGAGATCTGCTTTTTGATCTCGGACAGCGCTTGGCTGCCTCCATGGTCGGGACGGCGCATCGGATAATGTCACATCCGGCTTCCGTGAGCGCCTGGATCTGCTTTACGGTTGCCTCCACATCTTCTGTTTTGGTATTCGTCATAGACTGGATCAGAATCGGATTTCCGCCTCCGATGACCCGGTCGCCGATTTTCACAACTCGTGTATTTGCTCTGCTCATTGTCTTTCCTCCATTTATTTTCTCCGTGATGGCATAAAAATTCTTATTTTATTATAAGACAATTTTTTCTCCGGCACAACCATCTTTTCTCTTGCAATTTTTTTCCCAAATTTTCTATAATGCTAGGAGTGATTTTTTTTATTCAACTGGAAAGGAAGACATACAAACGATGAAAAAGATGATCCTCGTAACCTGCCGCCGGCGTGCGGAAAGACATACATTTCAAAACAGCTCGCCAAGGAGCTGAAACACGTTGTTTATCTCGACAAGGATACGGTCATT
>ENA-OQBJ01000295-OQBJ01000295.1-human-gut-metagenome-genome-assembly--contig:-NODE-295-length-27060-cov-4.433112_pt1 | contig 27060 bp, 29 predicted proteins | sample MGYA00242743_ERZ504545 | MGnify/ENA primary metagenome ERZ504545 (study PRJEB26092, sample SAMD00036252) | human gut metagenome | host: Homo sapiens | study: EMG produced TPA metagenomics assembly of...
CACGCCCGGTAGGAGCATCCGGTCGGGTGAGCACTGCGACCACTTCGAAACGCTCGGTATCTTCAGCCAGCATTTTCAACGACGGCACCGCAACATCCGGAGTACCGGCAAACAGCACTTTCAGCACGAAAAGTCCTCCTTATCAAATCCTCATCACATCGTTATCATCGTGGGAATCATTCCGGCCGTATCAACAGCATGTAAGGCAGCGGAACGCAACACACTATGCCTGATGCACCGCGGGAATCTTCACACCCGCATCAATCAGCAGCGCACGCAACGCACGTGAATCCTTGAATCGAACGCCACGAATGCCCGCATTGTTCGCACCTACGATATTCATGGCCTTATCGTCCACGAACACCGCGCCGGAAGCGTCAATGCCGAACTGTTGCAACGCGAACTCGTAAATATCCTTATTCGGCTTACGCAGGGAGACATATCCGGAAACCACACGATCGTCGAGGCTGCGCAGAATATCGAAATTGTCGAGCGCGATCGGGAACAGATCCTTCTGCCAGTTGCTCAATCCCCACACATGCACGCCGGCCGCTTTCAAATCGTTGATGAGCACGCGGGCGCCCGGCACCACGCCGGTCAACGAGTCGACGAAATTGTCGAGATAGTACTGCAACATGTCGGCCCATTTGTCTCCATAACGTTCACGCATCAGGGCGACGCGTCATCATTCGACATGCCGCAGTCCAGTTCATCGTTGATGTCGTAGAAGCCGGAAATATCGTTGTCAAGGAACTGTTCAACAAGCTCGTCGCTATAGCGGGGCGTCATCACGCCACCGGATCCCAGTAGACGAGCACGTTGCCGAAATCGAAAATCACATCGGTGATCGCTTGCCCGCATTCACCGCAGCTTCGCCGTCAGCCATGAGCACGTCGTACTCCATATCAGGCTCTCCAGGCCAACCCTTCATATGATCCTCCATTCACTGCTGTGCGGCCTCATGCCGAACTGCCAACCTGTCTAGTTTTTCACGGCGAGGGGACGTGCGTCAGATTCGCTCCTTCGGATCAAGCTGAAAACGCAGTTCTCCCGGTTCACGCCGCGGCCACATGGCGGGCACTGGCGGAACGCAAACGCAACGCAACTCACCTCGGCGACTTTGCGGCACACGCACCACCGCCTTGACACGATCCGCAGTGCCTTCCAATTCGCGCGAATCAATGGTCCGAGGCTGCGGAATAGGTACCGGCCCCAATACGGACGGCAGCATGCCTTCGGTGGTTTCGATGGCGGACAGGTCACCCCCACCCAACGCGCCGATACGTTCCAGCGTGACCTTCACCGCGTCACGACGTCCCCATACGCATGCGGCGGCAAACACAGGCGGCAATGCGGTTTGTTCACGTTCCCGCAATTCGGTTTGCGCCAGCAACGTTGAATTCCAAAGCATCAACGATTGAGCGAGCGTGGGATCGGTTTCGCCGATCAACAGGGCCTGACCTCCCCTGATTCGCGGCGCGCACAGCGAAACCGCGCGCATCCACGACGTCAACGTGTCTACGCCCGCGTCAATGCCGAAGGCGTACAAGCTGGTCCATGCGTCGAGAATAGCCACAGCCCGGTATTCGCATTCCGAGGGGTTCCTCCCACGCACACGGGGTTCTGCGCCGGGAGTGGCGATGACCAACTGCGGCGCAAACCGATATCGGGAACAATGCCGCGTGGCTGGCTCGGCGTTGAAAGCACAATGGGCACGCCACGAAACAGTCGGCTCAGCTCCTGCGCAGTTCCGGCGGCACCCACACGAACCACGCGCATACGTTCGTTATGGCATGCCGGACAAGCCCATTGCACAGTGGCGACACCGCACCAACGACAACGCACCGACCATCCCGTAACCGTTCCAATGGACCGTGCAGTACGAGCAGCGAGCCTGACGGTGGCATTTCGCGCAGCTCAATGCTTCACCGATGCCATCCTGCGGAATGCTCAACAGCACCGGACCGCTTTCCAACGCCTTCGACAGCACTCGCACCGCAGTGTGCGGCACACGCGCTCCGATGGTCGAATCCGCAAGTCTTGCCAATTCGTCACGGTTCAGCCAACGAATCCAAGGACTCGCTTCCTTGGTTACGGCAGGGAATGCGTGAATCGGCGTACTGAAACCGCTGACCTGGGTGGCACCAACATGCGCCGCATCGGTTTCCCACTGGCTTTGCACACTGCGCGCATTGGCCATCGCGACGAACACGCCGTTATGCGATTTCGCGCGGAGCCGAAGCACACCGCGCGCGTTGGCGTACGGCATCATGCCGTCGGCGTCCTGGTAGCACACGTCATCAAGGATGAGGAACAGCGCGTTGCTTCCACCGGCGCGTACATGGCGGCGCGCGTGCCCAGCACGCAACGCACTTGTCCGCAGCTGATCGCGAGATATGCCCGGTAACGGTCGCTGGCGCCATCTGCGCGTGAGCACCGCGAAATCGCCGTCATAGACGCCGTTCGCGGCCCCGGTCGGAGCGAATGGTTTCAAGCCGACGACCGTAGGGTCTCAGTCATGTCGGCGATCTCCCGCATGGTCGGCAGCACCAGCACCGCCGGCTTGTTCTGAGCGAGCGCCGCGGCCACCATCCATGCCGCGCAGCGCCGCCAATGGTCGGCACCGGGTAGCAGGTCGAAGACGAACGATTGGAAACGTCTGCCTTGCAGCGCGTCATGCAGCAGATTGATGTTGCCGTATTGACGTTGCAACTGGCCGTATATCTCCTGGTCGACGGCGGCGAGCCGTTGTTTGCCCGCCGCGGTTCCTGCGGCATCGCGATTGCCGACGCGCAGCTGGCTTTCGACTTTTGCCACGCGCGGCGGCACTGCCAGGCGGAGGATATTGGCGCGCGTGCCGCCGAACGCGTCCGCGATGCGCGTCATATCGTCGCGCATGGATTCAGGAACGAGCACACGGTCGGTGACCACACGTTCGATGTAACGTATCGATGATTCGGGTGTGGCGCTGGTATCGGCGCGTTTCCATATGATGCCGTTGACCCGCTGCCCGCCGAAGCGGACGCGCACCATCACGCCGGGTTGGGCGGCCGCAGAGTATTTTTCCTCGACGAAATAGTCGAAGGTCTGTCCCAGATGCGTGGCCTGGATGTCCAGCACCACTTGGCTATGGGATGTTCGGCGGCTGGCGTTTTGACGGCGGGCGCGCGTTTGCGCCGCTTGCGCGGGGCAAGCCCGTCAAGCGCCAGCTGCTCGGCATCCTCATTGGTCATAATGCAAGGGTAACGCATGCGCCGACGCCTGTTTCATCGTAGGACGTCGGCCGCGTTTTCAAGCCTTGATGGCCTCCTTGAGTTCGTCGACCTTGTTGGTGGCTTCCCAAGTGAAGTCGGCATCCTCGCGACCGAAATGGCCGTAGGCCGCGGTCTTGGAGTAGATCGGACGCTTCAGGTCAAGCTCGTCGATGATGGCGGCGGGACGCAGGTCGAACACCTTGCGCACCGCCTGCTGGATCTGCTCGCGGGTCACACCGATCTCGGTGCCGTAGGTCTCCACGTTGATGGACACCGGATCGGCCACGCCGATGGCGTAGGCGACCTGCACCTCGACCTTGTGGGCAAGGCCGGCGGCCACGATGTTCTTGGCCACCCAGCGTGCCGCATAGGCCGCGGAACGATCCACCTTGCTTGGATCCTTGCCGGAGAACGCGCCGCCGCCATGGTGGGCAGCGCCGCCGTAGGTGTCGACGATGATCTTGCGGCCGGTCAGACCGGCGTCGGCTGCCGGACCGCCGAGGATGAACGAGCCGGTCGGATTCACCAGCACGCGGTATTCGTCGTGGGCCACACGGTCGGCGAGCACGTCATCCAGCACCGGACGGATCACATGTTCGGTGAGCTGTTCCTTAAGCCATGCCTGGTCCACTTCCGGGTCGTGCTGGGTGGAGACCAGCACGGTGTCGAGACGCACGGGATGGTCATCGTCGTCGTATTCGATGGTCACCTGCGTCTTGCCATCCGGACGAAGATGCGGCACCTCGCCGCTCTTGCGCACTTCGGCGAGACGATACGCCAGACGGTGCGCCAGATGAATCGGCAACGGCATAAGCACGTCGGTCTCGTCGCACGCATAGCCGAACATCACGCCTTGGTCGCCCGCGCCTTGCGCCTCATACCGCTGTTCACGGGACGCCTTCGACTCCTCCTCTCCACTCAACCGGGCAACGCCCTGGTTGATTTCCGGACTTTGCTCGGTAAGCGACACCGTCACACCGCAGGAATCGGCGTCAAGTCCCACGCGGGAGCTGGTGTAGCCGATATTGCGCACCACGGAGCGCACGATGTTCTGGATGTCGGAATAGCCTTCGCTGGTCACCTCACCGAACACGAAGAACTGTCCGACCGTGGCGCAGGTCTCCACGGCGACATGGGAATGCGGATCCTGCGCGAGCATATCGTCGAGAATCGCATCGGAAATCTGGTCGCAGACCTTATCCGGATGGCCCTCCGTCACCGACTCGGCGGAAATCAACTTCAATTCAGCCATACGGCTGCTCCTTTCGCGAACACCCAACCGTTCGCATCCTGTGATCGCCCACGAAAAACGCCCCGTCCTTCACAGACGCAATCAATAGTTAATTGTTGACTATTCAAAGCGCACCGCTCAGGTATCGGGGCGAATGAAAAATGATGCCAGTCCCTCTATGGGAACCGTGTAGATCAGTTGCCTTCGGTCAGATCGTCCTCGCCGAGGGTTTCCTCAAGCAGACCACTGTTGATCTCGCGGAACGCGATGGACAGCGGCTTCTCCTGATTCTGGTATTCCACCAGCGGGCCGACGTTCTGCAGCAGACCCTCATTGAGCTGGGTGAAATAGGAATTGATCTGGCGGGCACGCTTGGCCGCGAAAATGGCCAGAGCGTACTTGGAGTCCGCATGCTCCATCAAATCGTCGATCGGCGGATCCGCAAGACCGGTCGGGGTTGGCTCAGTGCCGAATGCCATAGTGATTATCTCCAAATCATCAGATAAGCCAAAAGCTTCTTTTCCAAAATCATTAGTATAGGCAATCCACTGGACCTCAACCTTGCCTCTCCCACAGGCCTTCTCCGCCAGCGTAGTTATCCAACCTGTAAGGGAATCACACGGGTTTCCGAAAATTTCCACATAGTGACTCTTGACAAAACACGTGTCCCGTTTAGCCAGCACAATAGGAGGCATGGAAATGCGATCTGCAAAACTAATGAATGGACGAGTATTCGCGGGCGCTCGCGCCTCTACCGCGCCGCCGGTGTGGATGGCAAGGATTTCGGCAAGCCGATCATCGCCATCGCCAATTCCTTCGACGAGTTCCTGCCGGGACATGTGCACCTGAACAAAGTGGGCCGTCTGATTTCCGATGCCATCAAGGAAGCCGGCGGTATTCCGCGCGAGTTCAACACGATGGCCGTTGATGACGGCATCGCCATGGGCCACACCGGCATGCTGTATTCCCTGCCGAGCCGCGACATCATCGCCGATACCGTGGAATATCAGGTGAACGCGCACTGCGCCGACGCGCTGATCTGCATCCCGAACTGCGACAAGGTCGTGCCGGGTATGCTGATGGCCGCGCTGCGACTCAACATTCCGACCGTGTTCGTTTCCGGCGGCCCGATGGAGGCCGGCACCACCGTGCTGCCCGACGGCACCGTGAAGAAGAACACCGATCTGATCGACGTGATGTACGCCTCCGCCGATGACAATCTGAACGAAGAGGATCTGCTCGCCTACGAGAAGACCGTCTGCCCGACCTGCGGTTCCTGCGCCGGCATGTTCACCGCCAACTCCATGAACTGCCTGACCGAGGCCATCGGTCTGGCTCTGCCGGGCAACGGCACCATTCTGGCCTCCCATTCCTACCGCAAGGACCTGTTCAAGCGCGCCGCCGAGCAGGTGGTGAAGATCGCCAAGCAGTATTACGACGATGACGACGATTCCGTGCTGCCGCGTTCCATCGCCACCAAGAAGGCTTTCGAGAACGCCATGACCATGGATGTGGCCATGGGCGGTTCCACCAACACCGTGCTGCATATCCTCGCCATGGCGCAGTCCGCCGACGTGGACTTCACACTGGATGACATCGAGCGTATCTCCCACACCGTGCCGTGCATCTGCAAGGCGTCGCCGTCCGGCGAATGGGAGATTTCCGATGTGCACCGCGCCGGCGGCATCACCGGCATCCTCGGCGAGCTTGACCGTGCCGGCAAGCTGCACCGCGACGTGCATTCCATTGATTACAAGTCGTTGGAAGACAAGCTTAACGACTGGGACATCATGCGCGACACCTGCACCGAGGAAGCCAAGCAGATGTATCTGGCCGCTCCGGGCCACATCGTCTCCCCTGAACCGTGGACGCACACCACGCTGTTCGATTCGCTCGATCGTGACCGTGTCAACGGCGCCATCCACGATATCGACCATCCGGCGGTCACCGAAGGCGGTCTGGCCGTGCTGCGCGGCAACCTCGCGCCTGACGGCTGCGTGGTGAAGACCGCAGGCGTGCCGAAGGAGATCTGGACGTTCCGCGGACCGGCGCTGGTCGTCGAATCCCAGGAGCAGGCCATCGAGGTCATCCTCAACGACACGTTGAAGCCGGGCATGGCTCTGGTCATCCGTTACGAAGGCCCGAAGGGCGGTCCGGGCATGCAGGAGATGCTGTACCCGACCTCCTTCGTGAAGGGCAAGGGCATCGGCAAGCAGGTGGCCATGCTCACCGACGGCCGCTATTCCGGAGGTTCTTCCGGTCTGGCCATCGGCCATATCGCGCCTGAGGCCGCGAACAAGGGCCCGATCGCTCTGATCAAGAACGGCGATATCATCAACATCGACATTCCGAACCGTACGGTGAACGTCGAGCTTTCCGACGAGGAGCTGGCTCAGCGCCGCGCCGAGCTGGAGGCCGGCGATGGCTATGTCGCCCATCGTGATCGCAAGGTTTCTCAGGCTCTGAAGGCTTACGCCGCCTTCGCCCGCTCCGCTGACAAGGGAGCGACCCGTGATCCGGAGCTGATCGACAAGCTGTCCGGTCTCGCCTGATTCAAACATACGAAAGGCCTGCGCGATTTCGTGCAGGCCTTTTCGTATGCCGGTTTTTATTGGCTGGATAGTCGGATTGACGGATTACAGGCCGAACTCTTCGGCGATGATATGCCAAAGCTCGTCTGCGGCTCGTCGACCACGTTATTGACGATGCGTTTGTCGAATTCCGGCGCAGCGGCCAACTCGACCTTGGCGGTCTCAAGCTTTTGGCCTGCTGCTGAGGGGTTTCGGTGCCACGGCCGATCAGACGACGTTTCAGTTCTTCGAAGGACGGCGGCTCAATGAACACGGTAAGCACTTCGAGGCCGAGTTCCTTCGCGCGCCGTTTGACCGTCCGGGCTCCTTGTAGGTCGATTTCCAAGACCACGGGGATATTGCGTTCCAGATGTTCCACGACTGGTTTCACGGGTGTGCCGTAGTGGGCGAGGCCGAACACGTCGGCGGTTTCGAGAAACTCCCCCGCCTTTTCTTTGGCCAGGAATTCAGGTTCGGTCATGAAGAAATAGTTCACGCCGTCCACTTCGCCCGGACGAGGCTGGCGTGTCGTGGCGGACACCGACAGCCAGATTTCGGGGTGCTGTTCGCGTACGCGCCCCAGAACAGTGCCTTTGCCCACTCCGGCGGGTCCGCAGAGCACAATCAAACGTCCATGTTGAGAATCAGCCATTCCATCCCCACTCTTGGTTATGTCTTGTTTTCCAAAAAGGAAACTATTCAGAAAAAGAAATTATTCGGCGTCTCCGTCAGCCGCATCATCGGCGTTCTCGTTTTGAGCTCGGTCAATGCCTGCCGAATATCCCTGGCGACCGACGCGGTGGCTTCGGTCAATTTTGCGATGTCGGGACCATGCGTGGCGATGGAACGAGATACCGTGACCAGCACATTGCCCTTGGTGCCTTTGAACACGGTCTTCAAATCACGTGTCTCCGCTCCCTGCCATCCGTAGCCGGGGGAAAGAATCGGTCCGGTGAACTTGGCCGGATCGACGCCCGAATCGTTGATCCACTGCCCGATGGTGGCACCGATGATAAGGCCGACGGAACCCATTCCATCATTGCCCTTATTGAATTTCTGAGCAGTGCTGGCGATGCCGTACGCCACTGTTTTACCCTTGTATTCGCCTGCCTGACGAATCGCCGTCTGCAGCTGGCGCCTTCCTGGTTGGACGTCAACGAGGCGATGAACACGCCCCTGCCGTTGTTGAGCGCGTCATTGATGACGCCTCCCAATGACCGTGCGCCGTAATACGGCAGCAGGGTGATGGCGTCTGCCAGCAATGGCGCGCCCGGCTTGAAATAGGCGTCCGCGAACGCGGAAATCGTGGTCGGCAGGCCGCCATGCAGGCAGTCGACGATGGTGATGACACCCATCTGCCGTGCCGCATAGAGCACGCGTTCAAGCGCGGCGATGCCTTTGGAACCGTACCGTTCGAACATGGAGAACTGGAATTTGACAGCTGCGGCACGGCCATTGGCCGCCTGCAGCATACGCATGGAATACAGTTCCGCACCCAACGCGTCGACGTTATAGCCCCAGTCAGTGAGGAGCTGCCGATGCGGGTCGATGCCGACGCACAACGGGCCGTATTTGGCCATTGAATTGCTCAGTCGCAGACCGAAATCCGAACGCTGGGCATTCACTTCCTCACTGCTGGGGCTACTCATCATTAGTCACGGCTTTCCAATTCGAACAGCTGCGTGGAATGATCCTGAATACTCATGATCTGATAATCATTATTGCGCACCGCCTCGATAGCCATCAACACGGCGGAGAATTCCGTCATGGTGGTGAACTGCGGCAGGTCGCTGCGATAGCCGCCGAACGGATGGCGTAGCCGTCGGAACGGGAACCGCGGGAGTTCGGCGTGTTGAGAATCAGGTCGATCGCGCCTTCCTCGATCAGCTGGACGACGTTCTTGCCGACGCTGCCCTCCGCATGGTAGGTGGTGATCGGGTCGTCTGGATCGGAGTCCATACGCACGCTGATCTTGTCGACGATCTTGGAATCGATGCCGTAGCGGCGCAGCACGGATGCCGTGCCTTCGGTGGCCCAGATGTTGAAGCCGAGCTCGACCAGTCGCGCGGCGAACAGCGGCAGCTGGCGCTTGTCGGTGTCGTTCACGGAGATGAACACGTTGCCGCTGGTCGGCAGGCCGCCTTCGTATGCGGCGAGCTGGCTCTTGGCGAACGCGTGCGGGAAGTCGCGGTCGAAGCCCATGACCTCGCCGGTGGAACGCATTTCCGGTCCGAGCAGCACGTCGACGGTCTTGCCGAGCGGAGTGCGGAATCGCTTGAACGGAAGCACGGATTCCTTGACGGCCACCTGCTGGCCACGATGGATGTCGCCACCGTCGCCGTGGGGCAGGAGCAGGCCGTTGTCACGCTGCTGCTGGATGGTTTCGCCGACCATGATGCGGGCGGCGGCCTTGGCCAGTGCCACACCGGTGGCCTTGGAAGCGAACGGCACGGTACGGGAGGCACGCGGATTGGCCTCGATGACGTACAGAGTGTTGGCCATGAAGGCATACTGCACGTTGATCAGGCCCTGCACGCCACAGCCCTTGGCAATGGCGTAGGTGCTTCACGCAGACGACGGATCTGGTCATCGGACAGCGTGCTCGGAGGCAGGGTGCAGGCGGCGTCACCGGAATGGACGCCAGCTTCCTCGACGTGCTCCATGATGCCGCCGATATACAGCTCCTCGCCGTCGAACAGCGCGTCGACGTCGATTTCCACGGCATCCTGCAGGAACTTGTCGATGAGCAGCGGCGAAGGCAGACGGCCGGACACGACGGTGTCGGCCTGGGCTTCCTTCAATGCGCGATCGACGTACTTGCGCAATTGGGCGTCGTCGTAGACAATTTCCATGCCACGGCCGCCGAGCACGTAGCTCGGACGGACCAGCACCGGGTATCCGATGGCGTGCGCGGCCTCGCGGGCCTCGTCCAGGCTCAGCGCGGTGCCGTAGCGCGGCGCGTTCATGTCGGCCTTCTTCAGCACCTCGCCGAAGAGCTCACGGTTTTCGGCCAGATCAATGGATTCAGGCGTGGTGCCGAGAATCGGAACGCCTGCGGCCTTCAGTCGGGCGGCCAGGGACAGCGGGGTCTGGCCGCCGAGCTGGACGATGACGCCCTTGATCGGACCCATCTTCTTTTCGGCCTCGTAGATCTCGAGCACGTCTTCGAAGGTGAGCGGCTCGAAATACAGGCGGTCGGACATGTCGTAATCGGTCGACACGGTCTCCGGGTTGCAGTTAACCATGATCGTGTCATAGTTCTTGCCCAGTTCCTGCACGGCGTGCACACAGGTGTAGTCGAACTCGATGCCCTGGCCGATGCGGTTCGGACCGGAGCCGAGGATGATCACGGCCTCGCGGTCGCGAGGACGCAGCTCGGTCTCATCCGCGTAGCAGGAGTAGTAGTACGGGGTTGCCGCGTCGAATTCGGCGGCGCAAGTGTCGACGGTCTTGAACACCGGGCGGAGGTCGTACGACCAACGCAGCTCACGGATGGTGTTCTCGCCCTCGTCTCCCAGACGGCGCAGGTGCGCGATCTGCAGGTCGGACAGGCCGGCGAGCTTCGCCTTCTTCAGCAGCTTCCTGGTGAGCTTCTCCGCGTTCTTGACTTCCAGCGCAGTCTCGTTGATGAGCGCGAACTGGCGGATGAACCACGGGTCGATCTTGGTGGCCGCGAAGATCTGCTCTTCGGTGGCGCCTCCCCACAGGGCACGCTGAATCTGCAGATAACGGTGCTCGGTCGGCACCTTGATGGCGTCGAGCAGCTGGGAAACCTCGTCCTCGGACGGCTTGTCACCATCCAGTTGAAGCCCATGTGACGCTTGTCGATGGAGCGCATAGCCTTACCAAGCGACTCCTGGAAGTTGCCCGCGAGAGCCATGGCCTCGCCGACGGACTTCATGGAGGTGGTCAGCGTCGGATCGGCGCCCGGGAACTTCTCGAACGCGAAACGCGGCACCTTGGTGACCACGTAGTCGATGGTCGGCTCGAAGCTGGCCGGCGTGGACTGGGTGATGTCGTTCTGGATCTCGTCCAGCGTGTAGCCGAGGGCCAGCTTGGTGGCGATCTTGGCGATCGGGAAGCCTGTGGCCTTGGAAGCCAACGCGGAGGAACGGGACACGCGCGGGTTCATCTCGATGACGATGATACGGCCGGTGCCCGGGTTGACGGCGAACTGGATGTTGCAGCCGCCGGTGTCGACGCCCACGCCACGGATGATGGCGATGCCGATGTCACGCAGCTTCTGGTATTCGCGGTCGGTCAGGGTGAAGACCGGTGCCACGGTGATGGAGTCGCCGGTGTGCACGCCGACCGGGTCGACGTTTTCGATCGGGCAGACGACCACGACATTGTCCTTCTTGTCGCGCATCAGCTCGAGTTCGTATTCCTTCCAGCCTTCGATGCCTTCCTCGATCAGCACCTCGTCGGTCGGGGAATAGTGGATGCCGGCGCCGGCGATGCGGTGCAGCTCGTCTTCGTCGTGCGCGATGCCGGAGCCGAGACCACCCATGGTGAAGCTCGGACGGACCACCAGCGGGTAGCCGAACTTCTCGGCGATCTTGTCGACTTCCTCAAGGGAATGCGCGATGTCGGAGCGGGCGGATTCGGCGCCGGCCTCCTCCACGACCTTCTTGAAGAGTTCGCGGTCCTCGCCACGATCGATGGCGTCAAGGGACGCGCCGATCAGCTCGACGTTGTACTTCTTGAGCACGCCCGCCTCGCCCAGCGCCATGGCCGCGTTCAGCGCGGTCTGTCCGCCCAGCGTCGGCAGCAACGCGTCAGGACGTTCCTTGGCGATGATCTGCTCGAGGATCGGGGTGGAGATCGGCTCGATGTAGGTGGCGTCGGCCATTTCCGGATCGGTCATGATGGTGGCCGGGTTGGAATTGACCAGAATGACCCTAATGCCCTCTTCGCGCAGCACGCGGCAGGCCTGGGTGCCCGAATAATCGAATTCCGCGGCCTGGCCGATCACGATCGGACCGGAGCCGATGACCATCACGGACTTGATGTCTGTGCGCTTAGGCATTGCGGGTTCCCTCCTTGACGGAACGCATGAGATCAACGAAACGATCGAACAGGTATGCGGCATCGTGCGGGCCGGCGGCGGCTTCCGGGTGATATTGCACGGAGAACGCCGGGATATCGACGCACTGCAGGCCTTCGACCACGTTATCGTTCAAATCGATATGGCTGACGAACACCTTGCCGTATTTGCCGTTCTCGAATGGCGCGTCGACGGTTTCGCCGATTGGCGCATCCACGGCGAAGCCATGGTTGTGCGCGGTGATTTCGATTTTGCCGGTGGTCATATCCTTGACCGGCTGGTTGATGCCGCGGTGGCCGAATTTGAGCTTGTACGTGCCGAAGCCGAGCGCGCGGCCCAGCAGCTGGTTGCCGAAGCAGATGCCGAAGAACGGATATCCGGCGTCGAGCACTTGACGCAGCAGATTCACTTCAGGATCGGCCTGTTCCGGGTCGCCCGGACCGTTGGAGAAAAAGACGCCGTCGGGATTGAGGGACTGGAGCTCGTCGAAGGTGATGGTGGACGGCACCACATGCACGCGGCAGCCGCGTTCGGCCATGCGATGCGGGGTCATGGACTTGATGCCCAGATCGACGGCCGCCACGGTGAACAGCGGTTCCTTGCCTTCGAATTCGCCGCAGGGTTCGATGGTATAGGCTTCCTTGGTGCTGACCTCGTCGTAGAGGCTCATGCCCTTCATCTGCGGAGTGGCCTTGACCTCGTCGAGCATGGAGTCGATGGTGCGCAGTTTGCCGTCACCGTCGAGCAGCGCGTCGCCTGAGAAGATGGCCGCGCGCATCACACCGGCGGAACGCAGGTGGCGTACCAGCTTGCGCGTGTCGATATGGCTGATGCCGACGATGTGGTTGGATTCGAGATCGTCGTCAAGGCTGCCGGTGGCGCGCCAGTTGCTCACATTCGGGCTGGGATCGCGCACCACATAGCCTGCGACCCAGATTCTGGAGGATTCCGGATCCTCCCCGTTGATTCCCGTGTCCCCGATGTGCGGGAACGTCTGTACCACGATCTGACGGTCGTAGCTGGGATCGGTAAGCGTTTCCTGGTAGCCGGTCATGCCGGTCGCGAAAACGATCTCCCCGCTGGTCGTGCCGATCGCGCCGTATGGCTCGCCCACATACACCTGTCCGTCTTCGAGAACAAGAACGGCATCCTGAGGGTCAAACATCACGGCTTCGGAATCATACTGGTTCACCAAAACCCCCTTATAGTCAAGGTATTCGTACCAAGGATAGCGGCCGGTTAGGACTCGCGACCCGGCCGAATCGCTTAACTTTCGGCTTTATTCAGCCGAAGGTTCGGTCGGTTGTTCGGCCACTTCAGTGGCTTCCGCATCGGCGCTCACCGCGCTGAGCAGACCATGGATGAACGCCGGCGAATCGTCGTCGCACAGCGTTTTGGCAAGGCTCAACGCCTCATCGATGGCCACCATGTTGGGAACATCATCGTTGAACATGATCTCCCATGCGGCGATGCGCAGGATATTGCGGTCGACGACGCCCATGCGCTTGACCTTCCAACCGGTGGAATGTTCGTCAAGCATGGCGTCGATGGCGGCGATATGCTCCGCCACGCCACGGACGATTTCGATGGCGTAGTCGGGCAGCGGGGTCTGAGCGCCGGGCTGCTCGATGCGCTCAGCAAGAAGGGACAGGATGTCCTGTCCCTTCTCATCCGCTTCATACAACGTGTTCAGAGCCTCTTGCGAGCGGTGGAACGTGCCATGAAACTTCGCAGTCCTTACTCTCAGTTCTCGCGGCCGAGGTAGGAGCCGTCGGTGGTGTTCACCTTGACCTTCTCGCCTTCGCCGATGAACAGCGGCACCTGGATCTCGGCGCCGGTTTCGACGGTGGCCGGCTTGGTGCCGGCGTTGGAACGGTTGCCCTGCAGGCCCGGCTCGGTGTGGGTGACGGTCAGGACGACGGAAGCCGGCAGCTCGACGGACAGCGGGGTGCCGTCGTGGAAGGACACGACGCAGTCGGTGCCTTCGAGCAGGAACTTGGCCTGGTCGCCGACCAGGGTCTTCGGAATGAAGATCTGGTCGTAGGTGGTCATGTCCATGAAGACGAAGTTGTCGCCGTCTTCATAGGAGTACTGGAGGTTGCGGTTGTCGACGGTTTCGAATTCCATCTTCATGCCCGCGTTGAAGGTCTTGTCGACGATCTTGCCGGAAAGCACGTTCTTGATGGTGGTGCGCACGAAGGCGGGGCCCTTGCCCGGCTTGACGTGCTGGAACTTGATGACGGTCCACAGCTGGCCATCGAGGTTCAGAACAGAACCGTTCTTGATGTCATTGGTAGTCTGTGCCAAATTAACTCACCTATTTCTTCATCTGACGGAAAAGCTTACAAAAAGCCTTGCTCATTATGCCACGGCGTGCATACTTTGGAGCGTTGCCCTTCCATATATAAAGAAACCTCCCTCGGATTCTCATCCTTGGGAGGTTTCTTTAAAACGCTAGTTCAAGCGTGTCTTGATGTCGGGTAGAAACTACTCGATGATCTTGGTGACACGACCCGAGCCGACGGTGTGGCCGCCTTCACGCACTGCGAAGGTCAGGCCCTCTTCCATAGCGATCGGCTGGATCAGCTCAACGCCGAAGGTAGCGTGATCGCCCGGCTGCACCATCTCAACGCCTTCCGGCAGGGTGATGACGCCGGTGACGTCGGTGGTACGGAAGTAGAACTGCGGACGGTAGTTGGAGAAGAACGGCGAGTGACGGCCGCCTTCGTCCTTGGTCAGCACGTAGACTTCGCCCTCGAACTTGGTGTGCGGGGTCACGGAGCCCGGAGCAGCCAGAACCTGGCCACGCTCGACCTGGTCACGGTTGATGCCGCGGAGCAGCAGACCGGTGTTGTCGCCAGCCTCGCACTCGTCCATCTGCTTGTGGAAGGTCTCGATGGAGGTGACGGTGGTGGTCTGGGTCGGACGGATGCCGACGATCTCGACGTTGGAGTTGACCGGGAGCTTACCACGCTCGACACGGCCGGTCACCACGGTGCCACGGCCGGAGATGGTGAAGACATCTTCGATCGGCATCAGGAACGGCTTGTCCAGATCGTGGACCGGGGTCGGGATGTAGTCATCGACGGCGTCCATGAGCTTCTTGATCTGCTCAACCCACTTCTCGTGGTCCGGAGCGTCATCGTGCAGTGCGCCGTAAGCGGACACGTGGATGACCGGGCAATCGCGATCGAAGCCGTTTTCGTCGAGGAGGTCACGGACCTCTTCCTCAACGAGCTCGATGAGCTCGTCGTCGTCGACCATATCGCACTTGTTCAGAGCGACGAGGATCTTCGGGACGCCCACCTGACGAGCGAGCAGCACGTGCTCGCGGGTCTGAGCCATCGGGCCGTCGGTGGCGGCCACAACGAGGATGGCGCCATCCATCTGAGCGGCGCCGGTGATCATGTTCTTCACGAAGTCGGCGTGGCCCGGGCAGTCGACGTGAGCGTAGTGACGCTTCTCGGTCTGGTACTCGATGTGGGCGATGTTGATGGTGATACCGCGGGCGGCCTCTTCCGGAGCGGAATCGATCTGGTTGAAGTCGTACTCCGGGTTGACATCCGGGTACTCCTCGTGCAGCACCTTGGAGATGGCTGCAGTCAGGGTGGTCTTGCCGTGATCGACGTGGCCGATGGTACCAATGTTAACGTGCGGCTTAGTACGCTCGTACTTTTCCTTTGCCATGTGTTTGTCCTCCTGGACGTCTCGTAGTAAGCCTTGAACTCACTTCAAGGCACTCGCTACATTTTACTGGGTTTGACGGGTTTGTGCCACTTTGGAGCCCGAACCCAGTCAGCGCTACAAAATACTAGCGCTGACTGGAGACAGTTTCCACTTCAGTGGCAGCGCGTGTCACTCGCCGCGCTGGGCCTTGATGATCTCCTCGGAGACGTTCTTCGGAACCTCAGCGTAGGAGTCCATCTGCATGGTGAACATTGCGCGGCCCTGGGTCTTGGAGCGAAGATCGCCGATGTAGCCGAACATCTCGGACAGCGGGACCTTGGCGTCGATGACCTTGACACCGGTGGAGTCGGTCATGGACTGGATGGAACCACGACGTGCGTTGATGTCGCCCATCACATCGCCCATGTACTCTTCCGGAGTACGCACTTCCACGGCCATGATCGGCTCGAGGATGACCGGCTTGGCCTTCGGGGCAGCTTCCTTGAAGCACATGGAACCTGCGATCTTGAAGGCCATTTCGGAGGAATCGACGTCGTGGACCTGGCCGTCGGTGACGGTAGCCTTGACGCCAACCACCGGGAAGCCGGCGAGGATGCCGGATTCCATGGCTTCCTGCACGCCAGCATCGATGGAAGGAATGAATTCCTTGGTGATGTGGCCGCCGGTGACTTCGTTGACGAACTCGTAGGTCTCGCCGTTCTCGGTGTCGAGCGGCTCGAAGTTCATCAGGACCTTTGCGAACTGGCCGGAACCACCGGTCTGCTTCTTGTGCGTGTATTCCTGGTTCATGACGGCCTTGCGGATCGTCTCGCGGTATGCAACCTGCGGGTTACCGACGTTGCACTCCACCTTGAATTCACGACGCATACGGTCGACGATGATGTCGAGCTGCAGCTCGCCCATGCCGGAGATCAGGGTCTGGCCGGACTCTTCGTCGGTCTTCACCTGGAAGGTCGGATCCTCGTCGGACAGCTTCGCCAGAGCGATGCTCATCTTCTCCTGGTCGGCCTTGGTCTTCGGCTCCACGGCCACCTCGATCACAGGATCCGGGAAGGTCATGGATTCGAGGGAGATCGGGGACTTCTCGTCGCACAGGGTATCACCGGTGGTGACGTTCTTCAGACCCACGAAGGTGTAGATGTTGCCGGCTTCGGCGGCATCCACCGGGTTCTCCTTGTCGGCGTGCATCTGGAAGATCTTGCCGACGCGTTCCTTCTTCTCCTTGGTGGAGTCGAGGACGGTGTCGCCCGGCTTGACGGAACCGGAGTACACGCGCACGAACACGAGCTTGCCGTAGAACGGGTGGGTGGAGATCTTGAAGACCAGTGCGGAGAACGGATCATCGGTGGTCGCTTGCGGTCGATCTCGATGGACTCGTCCTGCGGGTCGAAGCCGACGATGGACGGAACGTCCTCCGGGCTCGGCAGGTAGTCGACGACGGCGTCCAGCATCGGCTGCACACCCTTGTCCTTGAAGGCGGAGCCGCAGAGCACCGGGTAGGCCTCACGGTTGATGGTGAGCTTGCGGATGCCGGCGCGGATCTCGTCCTCGGTCAGTTCGCCGGACTCGAGGTACTTCTCAAGCAGCTCCTCGTCGGACTCGGCGACCTGGTCGAGCAGCTCGGAACGATACTGCTCAGCCTTGTCCTGCAGGTCGGCCGGGATGTCGGTGGTGTCGTAGTGGGCACCCAGATCGCCGGAAACGTCGTTCCAGACGTAGGCTTCATGCGGATAAGGTCGACGACGCCGGCGAAGTCGTTCTCAGCGCCGATCGGCAGCTGGACGACCAGCGGGGTCGCGCCCAGCTTGGTCTTGATGGTGTCGACGGAGTAGTAGAAGTCAGCGCCGAGCTTATCCATCTTGTTGATGAAGCAGATACGCGGAACGCCGTACTTGTCAGCCTGACGCCACACGGTCTCGGACTGCGGCTCCACGCCTTCCTTGCCATCGAACACGGCGACAGCACCATCGAGCACACGCAGGGAGCGCTCCACCTCGCCGTGAAGTCCACGTGGCCAGGGGTATCGATGATGTTGATCTGGAACTTCTGCTTCTCGTCATGGGTCTGACGGTTCCAGAAGCAGGTGGTAGCAGCGGACTGAATGGTGATGCCGCGCTCCTGCTCCTGAGCCATGAAGTCCATCGTCGAGGCGCCATCGTGGGTCTCGCCGATCTTGTAGTTCTTACCGGTGTAGAACAGAATACGCTCGGTGGTAGTGGTCTTACCGGCATCGATGTGAGCCATGATGCCGATGTTACGGATCTGGTTGAGATCATTGAGCACGTCTAGTGCCATGATTGTTCCTTAACTCTCGTTCTCGACTAATTACCAGCGGTAATGAGCGAAGGCCTTGTTGGCCTCTGCCATCTTATGAGTATCCTCGCGGCGCTTGACAGAAGCACCGAGGCCGTTGGAGGCATCGAGGATTTCGTTGGCCAGACGCTCAGCCATGGTCTTCTCGCGACGGGCGCGGGAGAAGTCGGTGAGCCAGCGCAGAGACAGCGTGTTGGCGCGGCCCGGCTTCACTTCGACCGGGACCTGGTAGGTAGCGCCACCGACACGGCGGGAGCGAACCTCGAGGGACGGACGGATGTTGTCCAGAGCGCGCTTGAGAACGGCGACCGGCTCCTGGTCGGTCTTCTCCTTGACCATGTCGAGAGCGCTGTAGACGATGTCCTCGGCGATTGACTTCTTGCCGTCAAGCAGAATCTTGTTGATGAGCTGTGCCACAACGGTGGAACCGTAGATCGGATCCGGCAGCAGCTGATGCTTCTTGGAAGGTCCTTTACGTGACATATCTCTTACTTCGCCTTCTTTGCTCCGTACAGGGAACGACCCTGCTTGCGATCCTTCACACCCTGGGTATCGAGGGCGCCACGAACGATGTGGTAACGAACACCCGGCAGATCCTTGACACGGCCGCCGCGAACGAGCACGATGGAGTGCTCCTGCAGGTTGTGGCCTTCGCCCGGGATGTATGCGGTGACTTCCACACCGGAGCTCAGGCGCACACGGGCGACCTTACGCAGTGCCGAGTTCGGCTTCTTCGGGGTGGTGGTGTAAACACGGGTGCACACGCCACGACGCAGCGGGCTTCCCTTCAGTGCCAAAGTCTTGGACTTCTTCGGCTTTGCCTGACGTCCCTTACGGACGAGCTGTTCAATAGTAGGCAACTTGAATTCTCCGATTCAGTGGTTTCTCTTGTTTTCGTGTGACCGCCGCACTGCACCCACACTCCACGACACTGAATCGTAAAGATAGCCACAGTCCACCGGCCCGATGGCCCGTCCCTCTCTCACCGCCGCATTGCTGCGCGTGATGCAATCGAGTTCCGGGATATCCCAACCCGCACGCCTGTTACATAAGGCATGCCGTTGGCACACACGAATTACCAGTATACAAGTCTGCCGGACAATGCTGGATAATCGTGTCGCGACAGCAACGGCCGTTATACGAAGAGTGGCTCCGACGCCATCCTGGCATCGGAGCCACTCTCCCACGCGCCACCTTGCGCGCATCGCTTCAAACCTCTGAGTCTTTTCATAACCCCATGCGGCCCGGCGCCCTCGCCGTACTGCCTATGCCGCCATCTCGAATCGCTATATTCGGTTGTTCTTCAGTTATATCTTGAAGGCGTTGCGCATGGGCCTCACGGCCATCGGCGCCTCATTGCGACCTGACGAATTCTCGACCGATCTGCAACTCCGGCCTTCACCTTTAGTATACCGCAAACGAACATATGACACGGGGCAAAACACCCCTAAATCCCAATATTTTCAATACTTAACCGAACTTCAGCGCAAAGCAACACAATCTAACATCGCCATGGAAAAACAGGTCAAAACAGAACAGCCTCTGAACCGTTCTGTACGGTTCAGAGGCTGCCTGACCGATGCCACGAATCACATTCAGGCGTTGACCGTTTCCTCGGACTCATCCTTGACGGCGTCCCCGGCTTCCGAAGCCTTGGCCGCGGAACCCTTCTCGCCATTGTCGGAATCCGGTGGATCTGATGCTTGTCATCGTGCTCGCGCCACCAGCTGGACAGCACCGAACCGGAGATGTTGTGCCATACGCTGAAGAAGGTGGACGGCACGGCGGCAAGCGGGTTGGACGCGAAGGAGCTCAGGGCCAGCGTGGCGCCCAAAGCGGAATCCTGCATGCCGACCTCGAAGGTGATGGCCTTCTGCTGCGCGTAGCGGAAGCCCTTCGGATACACCTTGTACATGAGCTTGGAGAAGCCGAAGCCCAGCGCGTAGCCGCACAGGTTGTGCAGGATGACCACCGGGATGGCAAGCAGCGAGGATGCCACGAACAGCTTCGAACCATTGGCTGCGACCACGACGCCGATGATGAGCAGGATGGCGACCTGGGACACGATCGGCAGCGCACCGTGACCTTCTCGATCTTCTCCTTGAAGATGGCGTGGCAGATCACACCGAGCGCGATCGGGAACAGCACCACCTTGACCGCGTTGAGGAACAGGGACTCGACCGGCACGGTCACATACTGGGAGGCGAGCCACTGCATCAGCAGAGGAATCATGAACGGCGCGCACAGCGTGGACAGGATGCCGATGGACACGTCAAGCGCCACGTCGCCACGGCTCAGATAGCTCATCACGTTGGATGAGGTGCCGGACGGGCAGCAGCCGACCAGAATCACGCCCACGGCAAGCGGGCCGTCGAGACGGAAGATCCAGCACAGCAGCACGGCCACCAACGGCATGATCACGAAGTGGGCCACCGTGCCGACGACGACCATCAGCGGCTGGGTGAGGATACGTTTGAAATCGTCGAGCGTCAGCGTCAGGCCCATGCCGAACAGCACGATGCCCAGGAAGTATCCGGTGTAGGACTTGCCCCACAGGCTGGTTTGCGGCACGAAGTAGTTGAACACGGCCCATACGATCACGATCACGGTGAACCATTTGGTGAGCCAATCACCAAACGCCTTGATCTTCTGCATTATCGTTTCCTCTTTTCTCAATCACGTTTCCATGGAAGTCATTTCCGGGGAAAACAAAACGGGACCGACTTTCCGCCGACCCCGTCGTGACATCTTCCGTTGGAATTGCCTACAAATTAGGCACCCACCCATCAAGTGCGTAACATTCCGTTCACATAATGAACATCACTTGACGGCCGAAGCGCAACACGCCGACGCGCGCACATCCAAAAAATCGTGTATAGTATCCATTCGTTGCGCTTCCGCATGGAAGTGAGAACATGGTGGCTATAGCTCAGTTGGTAGAGCATCTGATTGTGGTTCAGAAGGTCGCGCGTTCGAGCCGCGTTAGCCACCCCGGTGAAACCTCGGAAGAAATTCCGAGGTTTTTTGCTATCCGCGGCGGCCGAACGCGCGGAACCAGACTTTCCCGATCGCAAGCAACCCACAACAAAAGGAACGACCATGCTGTCTTTCGAAAACGACTACTCCTGCGCCGCGACGCCGGAAATCATCGCCCGTCTCGCCGAAACCGCGACCAACCAGTATCCCGGCTACGGCACCGACGACGTCTGCGAAAGCGCCAAAGCCAAAATCCGCGAGGCCTGCGCATGCCCGGACGCCGAAATCTTCTTCCTCGTCGGCGGCACTCAGACCAACCAGGTCGTCATCGACGCCATCACCCCACCGTATGCGGGCGTGGTGGCGGCCACCACCGGACATGTGAACGTGCATGAGGCGGGCGCTATCGAATTCACCGGCCACAAAGTGCTCACGCTCCCCCACCATGACGGCAAAATCGACGCGGATGAACTCGACGAATACTGCGCCACGTTCTACGCGGACGGCAACTACACGCATATGGTGTTCCCCGGCTGCGTGTACATTTCGCAGGCCACCGAATACGGCACGCTGTACACGCTGGCCGAGCTCGAGGCGATCCGCAAGATCTGCACGAAGTACGACATGCCGTTGTTCATCGACGGCGCGCGTCTCGGCTACGCGCTGACCGCCTCCGGCAACGACGTGACGATCGAGGACATCGCGCGTCTCGCCGACGTGTTCTATATCGGCGGCACCAAGGTGGGCGCGATGTTCGGAGAGGCCGTGGTGTTCACGCACGGCAACATGCCGAAGCATTTCGTGACGATCGTCAAGCAGCATGGCGCGCTGCTGGCCAAGGGATGGCTGCTGGGACTGCAGTTCGACACGTTGTTCACCGACGGCCTGTACCTGCGCATCGCCCGCCACGCCAACGATGCCGCGGACCGTATCCGCAAGGTGCTGGTGGAACGTGGCTACGCGCTGACTTTCGATGCGCCGACCAACCAGATCTTCGTCACGCTCGACAACGAGACCTCCGAACGTCTGCAACGCGACGTCCGTCTCGGCTTCACGGAAAAGGCGGACGACACGCATACCGTGATGCGCATCTGCACCAGCTGGGCCACGACCGACAAGCAGGTGGACGAGCTGGTCGCACTGCTGTAAAAGACAGTCCGCAAAACAAGGAAAGCCGGGAAATCGCTCCCGGCTTTTCGCTTATGTATAACGATTGTATTGCGATTGCGGCAGGCGCCATTCAGCGACGGTTATCGGCGATCGCCTCACGTTCCATCGCGACGAACTTACGTACGGACGATTCCACCGAATAATTGGTTTTCGTATGTTTGGCGTAGGTGCCGCCCCACTTGGCGAGCTGCGCCGGATGGTCGATCCACCAGTCGATACGACGGGCCAGCGCGTCCACATCGTCCACGGGGAACAACGATTCGTCCAGCAGCGCGAACTGGCCGGCCGCGCTCAGCGACGACGAGGCAATCACCGGCACCAGACCGGCGGCCATGCCTTCGATGACACTCACCGATTCGAGATCGGCGATCGACGGATGCACCAGCAGATCGCCGGAACGCAGCAACGCCGGCATGTCGGCATTCCGGTGGAATCCGATCGAAGCCGGACGAGACAACAGCCGTCCGGCCATACGCTGCAACCTCTTCTTAAGCGGCCCGGTGCCGGCGATCACCAATTCGATGTCCTGCGCGTGACGGCAGCGGGCGATCGCCCGGATCAACGCGACATGGTTCTTCTCATCGGTCAGTCGTCCCGACGCGACGATACGGAACGGCACCGGCGACGGCTCGTCCGCCTTGCGCTGCCGCTTCGGCGTGAACCGCGATTCGTAGCCGTTGGAGATGACATGCAGCTTCGACTTGTATCCATGCGAGCGCAGCAGGCTCGCACCCAATTCGGTCGGCACATGCACATGGTCGATCTTGCGGTACAGCCATATGTCGAACAGCCAGTAGATGAACGAGTCGATGCCGGGCACATATTTCAAAGGCCCCGCGGAATACGTGACGTTCTCCGGCTGCACGTGGTAGCCGGCCGTAACGGCGATGCCCATCTGTTTGGCGACCTTGCAGGCATGCTGGCCGAAACGGAACGGCGTGTAGATATGCACCACGTCCACACCATCGAACGCCTTGCGAAACAGCGTGTCGCTCGGCTCGGCGAACTGCATCTGCTGCTTCTTCGCCACCCAGCTGACCAACGGCACATGATTGACGCGCGCGGGATATTCGGGCGCGCCGATGCCCACCAAACGGACATGATGCCCCTGGCGCTCCAGCTCCTGCGCCCACTGCAACGCCGAATTCGAGGTGCCATTGCCCCGATTCCCCGACGTGTCGACCACCATGGCAATGGTCAGGAGGGGTTGCGTTTCATTCTTCTCATTCTCGGACATGCGTTCCATCCTACGCCGATGGCACAATAGAAGTCATGACTGAAGAGAATCGTGCCCTCGGCACTCCGCTTGGCAAGCATCCGACCCGTGTTCTGTTCCTTGGCTCCGGCGAGCTGGGCAAGGAAGTCACCATCGAACTGATGAGACTCGGCGCATGGGTGTGCGCGGCCGATTCCTACGCCGGCGCGCCGGCACAACAGGTGGCGCACGAATACCGCGTGCTCGACATGGCCAACGCGGACCAGCTGCGCGCGCTGTTCGACGAAATCCAGCCGGACATCATCGTGCCGGAAGTCGAAGCGATAGCCACTTCCGAGCTTGCGGCCGCCGCAGCACGTGGCGCGCAGGTGGTGCCGAGCGCCGAAATCGCGGCGATCTGCATGGATCGCGAACGCCTGCGCGTGCTCGCACACGAGGAACTGGGACTGCGACCACCCCGTACCGTTTCGCCGGCTCTCTGGAAGAACTACGTGAGCGCGCAAATCGTCGGCTATCCATGCGTGGTCAAGCCGATCATGAGCTCCTCCGGCCACGGACAGTCCGTGGTACGTTCCACGGAAGCGATCGACGCGGCTTGGACCGAAGCGCAGGAAGGCCGCCGCGCACACGACGAAGGCGACGTGTCACGCGTGATCGTGGAGGCGCTCGCTCCACTCGACTACGAGCTGACCGTACTGACCGTCAGCTCCAGCGCCGGCATCGTGACCTGCGCTCCAATCGGACAACGTCAGGAAAGCGGCGACTACCGCGAATCCTGCAGCCGGCCACCTTCACGCCGGACGTGCTCGAACAGGCCCAGCACATCGCACGAACCGCCGTGGAAGGTCTGGTGGCGAAGGCCAAGGCATCCGGCGAAAAAGGCTGGGGCGTGTTCGGCGTCGAACTGTTCGTGCTGACCGACGGAAACGTGCTGTTCAACGAGGTCTCCCCTCGTCCGCACGATACCGGCATGGTCACCATGGCTTCCCAGCGATTGAGCGAATTCGCATTGCACGCGCGCGCGATCCTCGGCCTGCCGATCACACAGGAACATGTCGCCCTGTCGATTCCGCAAGGCACCGTCGCGGCAAGCCATGCGATCGTCGTCCAGGGCGATGGCGAAGCGGAATTCCGCAACGTCGCCGCCGCGCTCGCCGAACCGGGTACCGACCTGCGTATCTTCGCGAAGCCGGAAGTGCATGGGCACCGACGCATGGCAGTCGCGCTGGCCATCGGCGGCAACGAGGCGGATGCGCGCGCCAAAGCCGGGAACGTGGCCGAATCGCTCGACATCGCAATCGTTTGACGGCTATCGCCGGATGCTGAGACGAGGCTGCCGGAACGCGCCCAAAAGTCGCGCGATTGTAGCCTCCCGTTGGTATCTTGTTAACCGTCAAGTTCACCAAACTATCTACCTCCCACACACCAGGAAAGGCGAGTAATGGAGAAGTTGGAAAAGCTCTACGAGGCAAAGCCAAGCAACTGTACGCAACTGACGATCCGGAGGTCCTCTGGGTCGAATACAAGAACTCCGCTACCGCAGGTGACGGCGAAAAGAAGGAAGACTTCGCCGGCAAGGGCAGGCTGAACAACCTCATCACCACGTTGATCTTCGATCTGCTCAAGAAGCGCGGCATCGACAGCCACCTGGTGGCACGCGTGGGCGAGACCTCCCAGCTGGTCAAGAAGGTCACGATGTTCCCGCTCGAGATCGTGCTGCGTAACACCGCGGCCGGCCACTTCTGCTCCCGCCTGGCGTCGAAGAGGGCATCGAGCTCAAGGAACCGGTGCTGGAGTACTTCCTGAAGAACGATGACCTGCACGATCCGTTCGTGAACGACGACGATCTGGTGGCGCTCGATGTGTGCACCCGCGAGGATCTGGCCGAAATCGCGCCGCTCGCCCGTCGCATCAACGAAGCCCTGATCGAAATCTTCGCCAAGATCGACGTCAAGCTGGTCGATTTCAAGATCGAGATGGGCCGCACCTCCGACGGCACGCTGCTGCTCGCCGATGAAATCACGCCGGATTCCTGCCGTCTGTGGGATCAGCGCGACCATTCCGGCAAGGTGGAGCACCTCGATAAGGACCTGTTCCGCCGCGACCTGGGCGACATCATCCCGGCATACGAGGAGATCGAAAGCCGCTTGGCCGAGCTCGCCAAGTCCGAGGGCATCGAAGTCGCAGAGTAATGCGTTTGCAAGCCCGCATCTGAAGCGAAAGCCGGATGCGGGCTTCCTTGTTATATCGCAATCCTTCATTCTTTTGTCAATCCAAATCCAATAACCCCTCTTTTTTCAAGGAGTTGACCATGGTTTTTCGCGTGTACGTGGAAAAGAAGCCGGGCTTTGACGTCGCGGCCCAGCAGCTCGCCAACGAGTTGCGCACCATTCTCGCATCGGAGCTTTGAAGAACGTCCGTCTCGTCAACCGTTACGACGTGGAAGCATCAGCGAGGAGCTGTTCACCCAGCCACGCCGACCGTGTTCAGCGAGCCACAGGTGGACAACGTCTACGCCGACCTGCCTGATTTCGGTTCCGACACCGTGTTCGCGGTGGAGTATCTGCCCGGCCAGTTCGACCAGCGTGCGGATTCCGCCAGCGAGTGCATCCAGCTGATCTCCCAAGGCGAGCGTCCGACGGTCCGTTCCGCCAAGGTGTATGCGTTGGAAGGCGAGCTTTCCGAAGCCGACGTCGAGGCCATCAAGCATTACGTGATCAATCCGGTGGAAGCCCGTGAAGCCTCTCTGGATGTCAAGACCACGCTGAAGGCCCGGGTGCCGGTGCCAGGCAAGGTGGAGGTCATCGACGGCTTCCGTTCTATGAGCGACGCCGAGCTTGAGCAGTTCATCGAGGACCGTGGTCTCGCCATGGATCTGGCCGACCTGCAGTTCTGCCGTGAGCATTTCACCGAGGAGCAGCGCGACCCGACGATCACCGAGATCAAGGTGATCGACACGTATTGGTCCGACCATTGCCGTCACACCACGTTCGGCACGCAGCTTGACGATGTCAAGATCGACGATGCCACCGTCAAGGCCGCGTTCGACAAGTATCTTGAGATGCGTCACGAGCTGGGCCGCGACGCCAAGCCGGTATGCCTGATGGATATGGGCACGATCGGCGCGAAGTGGCTCAAGAAGAACGGCATTCTGAAGAATCTCGACGAATCCGAGGAAATCAACGCCTGCACCGTCAAGGTGAAGGTGGATGTGAACGGCCATGACGAGGATTGGCTGTTCCTGTTCAAGAACGAGACGCACAACCACCCGACCGAGATCGAACCGTTCGGTGGCGCGGCCACCTGCATCGGCGGCTGCATCCGCGACCCCCTGTCGGGCCGTTCCTACGTGTATCAGGCGATGCGTGTGACCGGTGCCGCCGATCCGACCGTGCCGGTTTCCGAAACGCTTGAGGGCAAGCTCCCCCAGCGTAAGCTCGTCACCACCGCCGCGGCCGGCTACTCCTCCTACGGCAACCAGATCGGTCTGGCCACCGGCCAGGTGAATGAGATCTATCACCCCCGGTTATGTGGCCAAGCGCATGGAGGTCGGCGCGGTCGTGGCCGCGACTCCGGCCGATCATGTGCGCCGCGAG
>ENA-OQBJ01000296-OQBJ01000296.1-human-gut-metagenome-genome-assembly--contig:-NODE-296-length-27060-cov-3.908180_pt1 | contig 27060 bp, 30 predicted proteins | sample MGYA00242743_ERZ504545 | MGnify/ENA primary metagenome ERZ504545 (study PRJEB26092, sample SAMD00036252) | human gut metagenome | host: Homo sapiens | study: EMG produced TPA metagenomics assembly of...
AGTATTACCAGAGAAGATCACACGATCGGTGCTATGGCGGAACTGTTCATGGACAGGAAGATTTTACAGTGCTTTTGCCAATTCCTGTAACAGTGCATTTGCAGAGATCGGAACCATGCTCGGAGGCAGTTCTCTGAAAAAAACAGCGAGAATCTTCTTTTTAATAAGAGTCTTCCGCTTTCTTCCTATAAAAAGAGTACTTTTACATTAAATGGAAAATCTTCTGTTGCAGAGGTTATGCAGACTGCCATCGGACAGGGTAATACGTTGGTATCACCTATGCATATGGCGCTGATTACCAGTGCGATCGCCAATGGCGGGGAGCTCATGAAGCCTTATCTCATTGATTCTGTTGTAAGTTCAGACGGAGAGACAGTGAAGACAACAGAGCCGGAGAGCTATAAACGTCTGATGACAACAAATGAGGCGAATATCCTTGGAAAGCTTATGAAAGGTGTTGTGGAAAACGGAACCGCATCGGCTCTGAACGGAAGAGGATATACAGTGCAGGCAAGACCGGATCAGCGGAATTTGATGAGAATGGTTCCAGTCATTCCTGGTTTATCGGTTATTCCAACGTGGATGATCCGGATCTGGTAGTTGCGATCATTGTTGAGAATGGCGGTACCGGAAGTGAAGCAGCAGTGCCCATCGCAGAGCAGATATTTGATGCGTATTATTATGATAAGCAGTAATAAATTCCATGTTGCAGGCAATCTGGAATGAATTTTGGCTACGTTACTGTGAACGGAGTGAACAGTAACTAATTAATCGGTAATATGTTATGAAATGATATTTATAGCTTGCGGGTTTGGAAAAAAAGAGATATACTATACTCAGTTTATAATACCACGCAAAACAGGAGGGATTGCATTATGATAGAAGCAACGAGCTGTGGCGGTGTGGTAATTCATCGGGGTAAGATTCTTACTTTGTATAAATCTTACAGGAACCGTTATGAGGGCTGGGTATTGCCGAAAGGAACAGTGGAACCAGGCGAAACGCATGAACAGACAGCATTGCGGGAAGTGATGGAAGAGGCTGGAGTGCGTGCGACCATTGTGAAATACATCGGAAAGAGCCAATATAACTTTACCGTTCCGGAGGACGTGGTTTTCAAAGAGGTACACTGGTATCTTATGACTGCGGATAATTATCATAGTAAGCCCCAGAGAGAGGAGTTTTTTGTAGATTCCGGATATTATAAATTTCATGAGATCTATCATCTGCTGAGGTTTTCAAACGAGAAGCAGATCGTAGAGCGTGCTTATCAGGAATATCTGGAGATGAGAAGCAATGGACTTTGGGGGAAAACAGCATAAGTATTATTAACGAGAGAACAGGGGCTGTGTTTTTTTTGCAAACGCAGCCCCGGTTTAAATTTTTGGAGAAAATGGAAATACTGTAACTGAAGTGTTATAGAAACGGGAGAGGGTGTAAGATGCTGAAATGGCAGGAGAATTTTCTTGCAGGGGAATCTGTAAAGGATCCTGAGAAGATAAAAAAGAAACTGAACAGCGGAAAACCGGTTCTGGGCATTTATCTCCTTACTCTGTCAGAGAATCCTGTGAATCTGATGGATATTATTCCTGCAGCAATGCTGATACAGAAGAGCTTTTATGGAATCTGTCCGAAGATCATAGGAATGGCGAAGGGCAAAGAGGAAGCCCTGGAGATGGTGCGAAGTCTGATCGATGAAATGTACAGGGAAACGGGAACCTTCGCAACAGCTGAATATATAGAAAACAGGTGAGAATATGTTACATATTTTATGGCTGATCCTTAAATTTATACTGATCATCCTGGGAATTCTGCTGGGCCTTCTTTTACTGGCAGTTCTTCTTGTACTGTTCTGTCCTGTAAGATATAAGGCATCAGCTGTCAAGGCAGAAGGTGGCTGGAAACAGACAGAGGGAGAGGGTATCGTAAGCTGGCTGTTTCATGGGATTTCGCTGAGAGCGGAATGGAAAGATCAGCAGATGGAGATATCCTTTCATCTGTTTGGAATTCCCGTAGACAAGTTGTTGAAAAAACGGCAGGAGAAGAGGACTGTAACAAAGAAATCCGGGAAAAATCCGGAGAAATCCGGCGCAGAAAAGGTATCTGTATCCGGCACAGACGGAAACAGGGAAGAAGAGCATAAAAAATCAGTGGTTGATCACCCGAAATCAGAGAATATGGAGACTGAGGATCTGAAAACAGACAGAAATTCAGCTTCAGGTACATCTGCTGATACAGAGAGGATCAGAAACAGTCAGATATCCGGACAGCAGGAACTGAATGCAGATGATACAGATCGGAATAGTCTAAAGAAGAGGCAGTTTTTATAAAAAGGATCTATGACCGGATCCGAAATATATTTCAGTCGATTCGTACAAAACTGCAAAATATCCGCAGGACATTCGGGAAGATTAAGAAGAATGTGTCCTGGTGGAAGGCGTTTATAGAACATCCCAGAGTGACAGCTGCCAGAAAGCTTGTATGGAAACATGGAAAATTTTTGCTTAAGCATATTTTTCCTACAAGGATAGAAGGGCAGGTTACTTTTTCTTTTGAAGATCCGGCGCTGACAGGTGCGGCACTTGCTGTACTTGGGATGACAATTCCATTTCACAAAAACTGTATACAGATCAATCCCCGTTTTGACAGTGAGAATTATCTGTATGGAAACATCAGGGCAAAAGGCAGGATCTACGGATTTGTTCCTGTGCGGGCAGCAGTGAGTATTTATTTCAATAAAAATATAAAATACGTTATAAAACGTTGGAAAACCAGGAGGGCATGACCATGGCAAATGAAAACAATTTTAAAGAAACCGTAAATTCATTATTCAAGGGAATGGACAGTTTTATTTCTGCGAAAACAGTGGTAGGAGAGGCAATCCATGTAGGCGATACGATCATTCTTCCTCTGATGGATGTATCTTTCGGTGTAGGTGCCGGTGCTTTTTCAGGAGAGAAGAAGGATAACGGTGGCGGCGGAATGGCAGGAAAGATGACTCCCTGTGCAGTGCTTGTGATCCAGAATGGAACAACAAAGCTGGTCAATGTGAAAAATCAGGATGGTCTCACCAAGATCCTTGATATGGTTCCGGATTTTGTAGATCGTTTTACCTCCGGAAAAGGTGACGAAGAATCTGTCGGCGAATCAGAAAAATAATTTTTGCATAGACTATAGCAAACCGATGAAAAAGGTGCAGAAGAATTGGAAAAGCTGTTCGGCTTTATGCTGTTTTTCATAGGGATTGGGATGATAATCGGGATGCTGATCGCAGAAAATGTGGTTCTGGTGGTTTCGGCCGGAGTTTTCCTGTTGTTGGGATATCATCTTTTCTGTCATTAACTTTACAGAAGATTGCGAATATCCCGTTTGACATATGAAATAAAAAAAGACTGTCAGCTCAGGCAGAATATTCGGTAAAGAATATCTGAACAGAGGGACAGTCTTTTTTGCAAAAAAAATACCCCTGTTGTAACAGGGGTAATGGTGTTATTATGCTCTTTCTACTTTACCGGATCTTAAGCAAGAAGTACATACATATGTCTTTCTAGCTCCACCCTCAGCAGTCTTGATTTTAACGGATTTTACGTTAGATTTCCACATTTTATTGGATCTTCTATGTGAATGACTTACATTATTTCCGAAATGAGCAGCTTTCTCACAGATTGCACATTTAGCCATGATAGCACCTCCTTGACGCTTTATTGTTACTGTCGTGCTGTGTGCATAGCGTCTGAACAGTAACCTTGTGTTCAACAGATTACATTGTAACAGATGAATTGTGCTTTTGCAAGCAAAAAAAGGAAAAAACTCAAAAATTATATTTCTTTTTCTGTGAAAAGAGGTTATAATACACTTACATACAATAATGAGCATTGGAGGTAACCATATGAATGGACGTATAGATTCCGGATTAGGTCAGATCATAATTGACACAGATGTAATCGCAACCTACGCAGGAAGCGTTGCTGTAGAATGTTTTGGTATCGTAGGCATGGCTGCAGTCAGTATGAAGGACGGACTGGTAAAGCTTCTTGGAAAGAACAGCCTGAAACATGGCATCAGCGTCAGAATTACAGAGGACAATAAAATCCGCCTGAATTTCCATGTTATTGTGGCATATGGCGTGAATATAAGTACAATTGCAGACAACCTTGTCAGCAATGTCAAATATAAAGTCGAGGCCTTTACAGGAATGGAGATTGATAAGATCGATATTTATGTAGAAGGTGTACGCGCAATTGATTAGGATAGAGGAGGAACTTGTGGTGAATAACAAAACCATAGATGCCAGAATACTTTCCAGGATGTTTCTTGCAGGAGCCAAGAATCTGGAAGCTAAAAAAGAATGGATCAACGAACTGAACGTATTTCCGGTACCGGATGGAGATACAGGAACCAATATGACAATGACGATCATGGCAGCAGCAGCAGAAGTAGGTTTTCTGGGAGAGCCTGACATGGAGTCACTGGCCAAGGCGATTTCTTCCGGTTCTCTGCGCGGTGCAAGAGGTAACTCAGGTGTTATTCTTTCTCAGCTTCTGCGTGGTTTTACCAGAAGTGTTAAGAACAGTAAGGAACTGGATGCCATTGATATCGCGGCAGCCATGGAAAAAGGTGTGGAGACTGCATATAAGGCAGTCATGAAACCGAAGGAAGGAACAATCCTTACTGTTGCAAGAGAGGCTGCTGCCAAGGCTGTAGAGCTTGCGGAGACAGCAGAGGATCTGGATACATTTTTCCAGAGCGTGATCGCTCATGCGGAGGAAACTCTGGCAAAGACACCGGAGATGCTGCCGGTTCTGAAAGAAGCAGGAGTAGTGGATTCCGGTGGACAGGGACTTCTGGAAGTATACCATGGTGCATATGATGGTTTCCTTGGCAAAGAGATTGATTATACACAGTTTGACAAGGCCAAAGGTCCTGCTGTGACTAAGATCGATGCACAGACAGAGGCTGATATTAAATTTGGTTATTGTACAGAGTTTATTATTCTTCTGAACCAGCCGATGTCCGAGGAGACAGAGCATGAATTTAAGAAATTCCTGATGTCCCTTGGTGATTCTATTGTGCTTGTTGCAGATGACGAGATCGTGAAGGTTCATGTTCATACCAATCATCCCGGACAGGCTATTGAGAAAGCCCTTACCTTTGGTGCACTTTCACGTATGAAGATCGACAATATGCGTGAGGAGCATCAGGAGAAGCTTATAAAGGATGCCGAGAAAATGGCGAAAGAGCAGGCAGAACAGGAAGAAAAAGAAGAAGCAGCACAGCCGCCGAAGGAAGTAGGCTTTATTTCCGTATCTGTGGGAAAGGGAATGACAGAGATCTTTAAGGAACTGGGTGTGGATTACCTGATCGAGGGCGGTCAGACGATGAACCCGAGTACAGAGGATATGCTCAATGCCATTGCAAAAGTAAATGCAAAGACTATTTATATTTTCCCGAACAATAAGAATATTGTTCTTGCTGCAAACCAGGCAAGGGATCTTACTGAGGATAAAGAGATCGTGGTTGTGCCGACTAAGACCATTCCGCAGGGAATTACTGCCATGATCAGTTATGTGCCCGAGAAGAACAGTGCGGAGAATATTGAGGCTATGCTTCAGGCAATCGAACATGTGAAGACCGGACAGATCACGTATGCTGTGCGTGATACAAGGATTGATGATAAGGAGATCCATGAGGGTGATATGATGGGTATCGGTGATCATGGAATCCTGGCTGTTGGCAAGGACCGCATGGAAGTTGCCAAGGAGACAGTTGCCAGATGGTGGATGATGAGTCTGAGGTGATCAGTATTTATTATGGTGCTGATACTGAGGAGGCTGAAGCTGAGGAGCTGGCAACGGCTCTGGAGGAGGCTTATCCGGATTGTGATGTGGAACTGAATGCGGGTGGACAGCCGATTTATTATTATGTTATTTCTGTAGAGTAGGATAATAGAGTTTTTGAGAGAGATAAACGAATAGTTCATGTGATGAAAACGGGTATAGGCCATTGTTGAGGGTGGGTATATCCGTTTTCGTGTTATAAAAGGGGACGCAGGAAAATATTTTCCTGCCTGAGATTTGGATAGTGGAAGTTTATTGTCGGCAGATTATTGTGATTGAAGAATGAGGGTTGCTTGATTTGGTTATTTTTTGCAGGGATAAGATAGATAATTTTTACTGGCTGTAAGGGATATTCATAATTATATTGTAGTAGAAAGGAATCGGTGGTATATGTCAACATCTTTGCGTACTTTGAAGGGCGTGGGGGAGAAAACGGAAAAGTTATTTGCGAAAATAGGAGTTACGGATATGGAATCTCTTCTGAGTTATTATCCACGTAATTATGATGCGTACGAGGAGCCTGTTGAGATCCGGTCTCTGGAAGAGGGAGCTGTTGTGGCGATTTCTGTGGCGGTTATAACGGGTGTGTATGTGAATCAGGTGCGGAATCTTCAGGTGATCACGACCACTGTGGCAGATCTTACGGGGAAAATTTCTGTTACGTGGTTTAATGCACCGTATCTGCGCTCTGCAGTCAGGAAAGGCAGCAGGTTTGTTCTGCGGGGGCGTGTCGTTAGGAAGCAGGGGAAGCTGCAGATGGAGCACCCTGAGATTTTTACGCCTGCGGCTTATGAGGAGATTCTGCACAGTCTTCAGCCGATTTATGGACTGACTGCGGGGCTTTCTAATAAAACGATTGTGAAGCTGATCCATCAGGTGCTTGATGAGCAGAAGCTTCAGGCAGAGTATCTGGCAGATGAGTATAAGGAGAGGTATCACCTGGCAGACAGGAATTTTGCGATTCCTGCGATTCATTTTCCCCAAAATATGCAGGAGCTGTTAGCTGCAAGGAGAAGGTTGGTGTTTGACGAGTTTCTTCTTTTTATTCTTGCTGTGCAGTCTTTGAAAGAGAAGACGGAGGAAGCACCGAATGCGTTTCCCATGCATCCGGTGTGGACGACAGAGCAGATTATTGAAAGTCTGCCCTATGATCTGACAAAGGCGCAGTTGAATGTGTGGCATGAGATTGAGAGGGATTTAAGCGGCCAGGCCTGATGTCCAGACTGGTTCAGGGAGATGTAGGAAGTGGTAAGACGATCCTTGCGTTTCTTGCAATGATCATGACTGTGGAGAATGGATATCAGGCAGTGCTTATGGCACCTACGGAGGTTCTTGCAAGGCAGCATTTTCAGGCAATGGAGAAATTGCTGCAGGAACAGAATATTGATTTTGGGCATCCGGTTTTGCTGACAGGATCAGATACCGCAAAGGAGAAAAGGGAAAAATATGCGCTGATCGCGTCAAAAGAGGCTAACCTGGTGATAGGAACGCATGCGCTGATCCAGGAGAAGGTTGTGTACTGTGATCTGGGTCTTGTGATCACGGATGAGCAGCATCGTTTTGGTGTGAAACAGAGGGAAGCACTGACTACTATGGGAAACCCGCCTAATGTGCTGGTGATGAGTGCTACACCGATTCCAAGGACGCTGGCGATCATTATATACGGGGATCTGGATATTTCAGTAATTGATGAACTTCCTGCGCAGAGACTTCCCATTAAAAATTGTGTGGTGGATACTTCTTACAGGCCGAAAGCTTATTCCTTTATGGAGAAGCAGATCCGTCAGGGACGGCAGGTTTATGTGATCTGTCCAATGGTGGAGGAGAGCGAAGGGATGGATGGGGAAAATGTGCTGGATTATACCCTGAAGCTTCGCAATGTTTTTTCGCCGGATATAAAGATTGCTTCTCTTCATGGAAAGATGAAAGCGAAAGAGAAGAATGTGATCATGGAGGCTTTTGCCGCAGGGGAAATTCAGATCCTGGTATCTACTACTGTAGTTGAGGTAGGAGTAAATGTGCCTAATGCTACAGTGATGATGGTGGAGAATGCCGAGCGTTTCGCTGGCACAGCTTCATCAGCTTCGCGGGCGTGTCGGTAGAGGGGAATATCAGTCATATTGCATTTTTATGCAGGGAAATGGTGCAAAGGAAATTTCTAAACGTCTGCAGATTCTGAACAAATCCAATGATGGATTTTATATTGCAGGAGAGGATCTGAAGCTTCGCGGTCCTGGTGATCTTTTTGGAATCCGCCAGAGTGGTCTGCTGGAATTTAAACTGGGGGACATCTATCAGGATGCGGATATCCTGAAAGCTGCCAGTGAAACGGCTTCGGAGATTCTGTCCCTTGACGGGGATTTAAGCCTTCCGCAGAATGAGGAACTTCAGAGGAGACTTTCGGCATATATGAAGGAAGATCTGCAGAATCTAGGACTATAGAAAATGACGGATACAGAGTAAAAAATAATACTGTTCATGTTACTGTTCATAAGATGCCTAAATTATAAAAACAGAAAAACATTGCAAAAGCAGAAGATTCGTAGTATTCTATTTTCATAAAAGAATGTTACTGTTTATCATATTTTCGGTAACATAAGAATACCTGTAACTGTACAAAACTGAGCAGTTACGAATACTTATACCTTGTAAGGAGGCTAATCATATGGCAACAAAAGCAACTACAGCAGATCTCAACACATCCACTGCGAAGACAACCGAAGTTAAAGAGGCTCCTGCAAAGACAACTGCTGAAGAAGTAGCTGTAAATAAAGAAGCAAACAAGAAAGAAACTGCTGAAACAGAGACTGTAAAGAAAGAAACAACAGCAAAGAAACCGGCAGCAAGAAGAACAAGAAAGACTGCAGAAAAGAAATCAGCAGATGCAGAGAAAGAAACCGAGAAGAAAGAAACAGCTAAAGCAGCAGACACTGTAGAAAAGAAACCGGCAGAAACAGAGAAAGAAGCCGAGAAAAAAGAGACAGCTAAAACAACAAAGACTGCTGCAAAGCAAACAAAACAACGAAAAGAAACTACAAAGAAGGCTCCTGCTAAGACAGCTGAGAAACCGGCTGAAGAGACAGCTGCCGAGAAGAAGACAATAAGAAGAACCACTAAGAAAGAAGCAACAGCAGAAGTATATATTCAGTTCATGGGCAGAGAAGTATATACAAAAAATATTTTAAGTAATGTCAGAAGAATCTGGACAGACGAACTGGGTAAAAAGGAGAAAGATCTCAAAGATATTAAGATTTATATCAAACCTGAAGAGAACAAAGCATATTATGTAATTAACGGTGATATTACAGGTTCTGTGTGGATCTGACATATAAAAGATAAGAACAATTTTCAAATCTCATGGCAATCACATAAATCAGTTACTTGAGAATGATCAGAATAATAAGTAATGAAGTAATCACAGACAGGTTTAATGACCTGTCAGGTTAAGACATTGAGAAACTCAGATGATAACATAAATTCATCTGAGTTTTTTGTGCTTTCGGTTATAAAAAAATTGAGACATACCTGCTACTTGACAAAAATTATCAGTTAGTATAAGCTATCTGCATAAGGTTATTGAGAAAAATCGGCTATAGCAATCCTCGTAAATAATGCATTTAAGATAGTTCAGCAGAGTGTGAAAGACAAGGAAGATATCTGCAGGCGTGCTGACGCACGGCAAAGATATCTGACGCAGGGTTTCACACTCTGATGGGCTGGATTAAGATGCATTATTTACGAGGATTGCTATAATAACGACGATGATAACCAAATACAAATACAAAAGGTGAGCGACTGAAAATGACATTAAAAGATTTGGAAATCGGAAAAAGTGCTGTGATCACGTCGGTTGGCGGCAAGGGTGCCCTGCGTCAGCATTTCCTGGATATGGGTATGATTCCGGGAGCTGAGGTCACAGTCGTGAAGTTTGCACCCATGGGAGATCCCATGGAATTACAGGTACATGGATATGAACTGACATTAAGACTTGCGGAAGCAGAGCAGATAGAAATCGAACAGATCCCGAAGCGAAGCAGAAGTCACGCCGGAATAGAGGCTGTAAGCGACCTGGCACATCCGGGACTTGGAGAGGATGGAAAGTATCATTCCAGAGAAGATGAACATCCACTGCCTGAGGGAACTACACTGACGTACGCATTGGTGGGAAATCAGAACTGTGGAAAAACTACACTGTTTAACCAACTGACAGGTTCCAGTCAACATGTGGGAAACTTTCCAGGAGTAACGGTGGATCGTAAGACCGGTTCGATTAAAGGCCATCCGGATACAGAAATCACAGACCTTCCGGGAATTTATTCCATGTCCCCTTACAGCAGTGAGGAGATTGTCTCCAGAAATTTTGTCCTGGATGAGAAACCAAGTGCGATCATCAACATTGTGGATGCTACCAATATTGAGAGAAACCTGTATCTGACCATGCAGCTTCTGGAGATGGATATTCCTATGGTAGTTGCAATGAACATGATGGATGAAGTGCTGGGAAATCAGGGTTCTATAGATGTAAATAAGATGGAATCGCTGCTTGGAGTACCTGTAATCCCTATTTCCGCAGCAAAGAATGAAGGGGTTGATGAGCTGGTTGACCATGCGTTACATATAGCGAAATATCAGGAACATCCGCTGCGTCAGGATTTCTGTGATAAGAGTGACCATGACGGTGCAGTACACCGCTGTATTCATGCGGTCATGCACCTGATTGAGGATCATGCGGCGCAGGCTGATATTCCTACCCGTTTTGCAGCAACCAAGGCAATCGAGGGAGATCCGCTGATTCTTGAGAAGCTGAAGCTGGACACAAATGAGACGGAGATGCTGGAGCATATCGTACAGCAGATGGAAACAGAGCGTCAGGTTGACAGAAGCGCTGCGATCGCAGATATGCGTTTTGACTTTATTGAGCGTTTGTGTGAACAGACAGTTGTAAAGCCTAAAGAAAGCAAAGAAAGAATCCGAAGTGAGAAAATTGATAAGATTCTTACAGGAAAATATACAGCGATTCCCTGTTTCATCGGAATCATGGTACTGGTATTTTATCTTACCTTTAATGTGATCGGAGCGTGGCTTCAGGGGCTTCTGGAGATTGGAATTGATAAGGTTTCTGCGCTGGTAGAAGCAGCACTGACAGCAGCAAATGTAAACAGTGCCATGCATAGCCTGGTCATTGACGGTATTTTTACAGGTGTGGGAAGTGTACTCAGTTTTCTGCCGATTATCGTAACCCTGTTTTTCTTTCTGTCTCTTATGGAAGACAGCGGATACGTTGCACGTGTTGCTTTTGTGATGGACAAACTTCTGCGTAAGATCGGCCTTTCCGGAAGAAGCATTGTACCAATGCTGATCGGATTCGGATGTACGGTTCCGGCTGTTATGGCCACACGTACACTTACAAGTGAGCGTGACAGAAAGATGACGATTTTGCTGACTCCATTTATGAGCTGTACTGCGAAGCTGCCGATTTATTCTTTCTTTGTAAGTGCTTTTTCCCGAAGAAGGCGGATTTATTATGGCAGGTCTTTACCTGCTTGGAATTTTGGTGGGAATCCTGGCGGCATTTTTGTATAACAGAACTCTTTTCAAGGGAGATCCCGTACCGTTTGTCATGGAACTTCCCAATTACCGGCTGCCGGGAGCAAGGAATGTAGGTCAGCTTTTGTGGGAAAAAGCAAAAGATTTCCTGCAGAGAGCGTTTTCTATTATCCTGCTTGCATCAATGATAATCTGGTTCCTGCAGAGCTTTGATCTGCATTTAAATCTTGTAAAAGATTCTGCAGACAGTATTCTGGCAATGGTGGCGGGAGTCCTGGCACCTATATTTAAACCGATCGGACTGGGAGACTGGAGAATCTGTACAGCTCTTATCAGCGGATTTATGGCAAAAGAGAGCGTGGTATCTACTCTGGAAGTACTTTTCAGTGGAAATATTGCCTCTGTACTGACTCCGTTGGCAGCAGCATCCCTGCTGGTATTCAGTTTGCTCTATACACCATGTGTGGCGGCTATCGCTTCGATCAAACGTGAAATGGGCAGCAAATGGGCTGTTGGTGTTGTGGTATGGCAGTGTGTGATTGCTGGGTGGCTGCGCTGATCGTACATCTGATAGGATGATCTGATTTTATTAATTCGCTTTTATAGAAAAACCGATGGATTTGACTGTTTTCAGTCATCACCATCGGTTTTTTTCAGTTCCTCAACTGAGAGGCTTTTATCTGATTAGTACTGTCCGCCCTGGGAACCACTGGACATCTGTCTTTCCTGGGCTTCGATCATCTTTTTCATAATAATATCAGAACAACTTTCCCTGAATTTCCAGTTTGATGGGAGATGATCTGATTTTCTAGCAGAAAATTATATTACTATTTTTGATATGACAATCTCTTTATGGGTTTCATTATAGTACAGAAACCCTGAAAAAACTATAGAAATCTTACGAAATTGCTATAGTTTTTTAAAAAGAGACAGAAAAGAGACCAAAAGAGACAAGTGGTCTCTTTTGGTTCTATAGCAATTCCGCAAAATAATGCAATCTGTAACGAATTTTGGCTTACTGTTCACACACCACTATCCCGCGAGGTGTTTTGGCATGAATATGCCAAAATCCCGAGACATACAAGCCAAAATTCCATTGCCGCAGGCAATCTGTAATGAATTTTGGCTACGTTACTGTGAACGGAGTGAACAGTAACGAATTTTGGCTTGTATGTGCCCACAACTTGCTATCTGATCTGCTAGATGATAAAATTAAAATATAACAGGGAAGTGATATACGAAGGAGGTAGGAATGACAGAGTTTAATTTTGATACTGTTTTTGATGAAACCATGCAGACACGCAATCTGGACACTGTAGTGATTCTGGGACACTTAAATCCGGATGGCGATGCTGCCGGATCGGTGATGAGCCTTGCGCACTATATCCATGTCAATTATCCACAATACAGGGTGTTTCCATATCTTGCAAAAACGCTGGAGCGCGGCCCGAAAAAAATGGTCGTGGAAGATAAGACATTTGTTCCTTTTGAGATGCCGGACATATCCGGAAAACAATATTGTGTCATAGTCTGTGATAATGCAACTCTGGAGCGTATGATCGGATTGGAATATTACCAAAATGCCGCGGCCAGCATTGTTATTGATCATCACGCTTCCAATGAAGGATACGGAGATGTGAACTGGACAAAGGTTTCTGAGGCGTGTGCGGAAAATGTATACCATATGCTTTCTTCCGAACTGCTTCTAAATGCAGCCCAAAAAGAAGCGTACCCCAATGCCGCAGATTATATTTACCTTGGCATCCTGCATGATACCGGAGGACTGGCAAGGGCAAACCAGGGTATTTTTCAGGCAGTAGCTGATCTGATGGCTATGGGAGTTGACCATGGCAGGATTATGAAAACCTTACACAGTGATACCCTGGACATTCTGTACAAAAGAGCCGATATTCTTCATGGGGCAGTACGTGCGATGGATGGCCGGGTTGCTTATGTCATTATGGGACAGAAGGAAATTGCCGAAAAAGATATCACATACGAAGACATCCACTGTATCAGCACGATTCTGCGTGATTGCGACGATATTGAACTTGGTTTTACCATGTATGAGGAAGAAGAAAACGGGTGGAGATGTTCTTTCCGTTCAGACGGGAAATGGATCAATGTTAATGAACTGTTGAAACCTTTTGGCGGTGGAGGACATATCTCCGCAGCAGGATTAAAATATCGGACCGATAATGTAGAAGAATTAAAGAAACAGATTCTGGACAGAGTAGCAGAGATGAAAAATAAACAGTAATCTATAAATGAGCAAATAAAAAAACTGCACAAAATTATAAAACCGAAGTGGAATATAAACACTTGTTGGAATTGTTATTGAGGGAAAAGAAGAGGAGAGTCTGTATGGGAAAGATAATCGAAGGTCTCTGGGATTGCCCGTTTTGTGGGAATAAAAGGATTAGAGCCGGTCAAAAAACCTGTCCCGATTGTGGGCATCCGCAGGACGAAAATACAAAATTTTATATGCCGGATGAAATTAAATATGTTTCTGAGGAGGAAGCAGAAAAGATCAGCCGTAATCCGGACTGGCAGTGCAGCTTTTGTGGCAGTCTTAACAGCGACGATCTGAATGTCTGCAAAAACTGTGGTGCCACAAAAGAAGATTCGGAGAGAAACTACTTCGAGATGAGGCAGCAGGAAGAGGAAAAGAAACGAAAGAAAGAAGTGAAAAAAGAATCCTGCCAGAAAAATATCCCCCAAAATACACCAAAGAAAAAGCCACTGCTGAAGCGGGTACTGCTCATTCTGGGAATCTTCGCAGTAATCATTTTTGGCATGATGTCATGTCTGGCACCGAAGGTCAAAAATGTAACGATTGATGACTTAGATTGGGAAAGAACCATTGACATTGAAGAGGTTGTAACTCACAATGAAAGTGACTGGTCGCTGCCCGATGACGCAAGGCTGCAATATACGAAAAGCGAAATTCAATCCTACAAAGACGTTCTAGACCATTACGAGACAGTTACAGAAACCAAAACACGCAGTGTCATAGACCACTACGAAGAGAAGAGTTCTTATGTTGATCTTGGAAATGGATATTTTGAGGAGCAAACGGAAAGCGTTCCGGTATATACTGAGGAAACCTACACCGAAGATGTAGAAAAACCAGTCTACCGGAAGGAGCCTGTGTATGCTACAAAATATTACTATGAAATAGACAAATGGACGGTTGTCGATACTGCAAAAAGTTCCGGCAATGATCAGAACCCTTCCTGGCCGGAACCGAAACTTAAAGACGGACAGAGAACAGGAGCAGAAGAAGAGCATTATTTTGTGACCGCTACATATGAGAAAAAGAAGGGCAAGACCGAAACAGGAAGATATGAAATGGATTTTTCTCAATGGAAAGAACTTAAAAAAGGCGAAAAAATAGAATTAAAAATTGATGCTGCTGGATTCGCAGAGATTAATCAAAAATAAGATATAGATATACCCGGAGGGATACTTCGAACCTTTATTAAATAAGGAGATTCATAGTTTTGGCGTGAGTCTCCTTGTTTAATGTTTTTCTCATGTTATAAGGTAGCCCGCATCATTGCATTTGTGCAATGCCTGCAGGCAGATATTGCTCCGTTTATTATACATGCGGAGAATAAAGAGGAATACGAAGGGCGACTGGACAGCCCGGCACGACTGGAGCAGCTTTTCAGGGTAGAGCAGCGGCGGTTCTACAGAGAGACAGAACCAATGGTGGTTGATCAAGTATAAGAGATATTGCGGCGGGGAACCCCGTCGCTTTTCTGCTGCGTGGAAACCAAGCAGGGTAGCAGCCAAATCAGACTCGGGTTCTGATTGTAGTATTATTTTCTCAAATAATCGGCGATTGCCTTAAAACAGGAAATTGGATTCTCTCCGCGGAAACTCCCATATCCACTAACTCAGCATTATAGAAAGAGAAGATTGTTTTTCCGCGGAGAAAAGATATTATAATTTTGCGCAGACAAGCTCATAAACTGTCTTCAGAAGTTCGTCTCCCCTGCGGCATTCTGAAACAAACGAAACGACTGCGTTTTTTTTCGGAAGGATCATAGATATCTGGGAGTATTTTCCATCCGCCCGGAAAGAATTATATTCACCACGCCAGAAAAGATAACCATAGTATCCAACATCAGCTGCCTTTGTACTTTCTTCTATCCATTTCTCAGACAGTATCTGTTTTCCATTCCACCTGCCTTTATTAAGATAAAACAGTCCAAATTTGTGAAGTTCAGAAAGGGTCAGAAATAATCCGCCGGCTCCAAAACTGTTTCCAAGTGGATCAGTCTCCCATGTAGGACGTTTTATTCCAAGTTTGGAAAAAAGTCTGGGTGTAAGGTAAGAAACAAGATCGCAGCCAGAGCGTCTCTGTACAAGAATGCCTGCCAGATAGGGACCAACGTTATTATACACAAAATGCGTACCCGGCTTATACTTAAAGGGAATAGCCAGAGACATTTTTACCCAGTTATCTTCTTCATATAAAGGTCGTTGTTCTCCCATCAGACTGCCCTTCTCCTGTCCAAGGCACATGGTAAGAAGATCACGAACAGTTGCTTCTTTCAGGTTCTCATCTATACACTCCGGCAAGTCACCTGAAAATGCTTCTGTTAGTTTTTCATTAAGATCGATCAGCCTTCCTGAACAGCAAAGCCAACTGCACAGGATGTGAAGCTCTTTGTTGCAGAATAAATATTCCTTCTGCATTCCGGTTCGCTGTACCACTCTGCTGCAAGTTCATTATCTTTTGAAATTTTGATTCCAAGAACATTATATTCTTTTGCTTTCTTAACAAAATCTGAAATATCCATAATATTTACACCCTTCTTGTCCTTAAATGTATTTTATTACTTTTATATTAACACAAAAATGGTGGATAAACCAGTTATTGCAGAAGGTGGTATATTACTATATTTCATCTTTAGACAAATTTCAATATTAAATATTGATTTTGTCTTTTTGTTATACCCGAATTTCAGCAAGACATTGCATCTTAATCCCTCAATATTCCCTTTTTTATCATAATTAAATCCTTCTGCTGATATTTTCATCAATGCAGTATTGGCAAATTGCTTAAGTTAATGACATTGTGTATGAACAGTAACAAAAAATGTCATCAATTTTTTCGATAAAAATATATATCTTTGTCTTGCCTTGTCAATGTGTGGTATATTTAAGACAGCAAAATACAGAAAGGAGAAAGTCATGGGAAACGAAGCAGGGGAATGGATCATTCATGGAGTAACATGGGATGATCCGAAATGCATCCACGATGTGGATGAAGCAGTCGAATATATCAACCGGGTTGGTTTTCTTTCTCTTTTTAAGAACGAAATTCCGGGGTTTTCTCTGGAGAAACGGACAGTGGCAGAATATTGGTGGTCTGATGATCCGGTGAGGGATCCGTGGAGATGGAGGATTGCCATTGCAAAAAAGCATGATGTTCTTTACGGGAAATTTTGCCAAAAAAGCCGGGTTTATTTCCCAAAAATGGCTGCCGGTATTTGCCAACTACCGCAGGGACGGCTATGATTTTGATGCTCTGTTTGAGGATGAAAAAGCACCGATCAAACATAAGAATATTATGAAACAGCTTTATCCAGAAGCCGCGGATACGCAGATAAGAAAGATTCTAAAATAGGAGAGAATATGTGCAGCAGATATTATATAGATCCCAATATGATGGAGGAGATTTCCAGAGTGGTACAGAACATAGATGGGAGGATTCGGCTGACACAAGGAGATATCCGTCCGACCGATGTCGCACCGGTCATTGGACAGTCAGAACATGGACTGGAACTGGGTATGTGCAGATGGGGATATCGAGCAGGAGAATATACGCAATTTGGGGTGAATGCAATTTATAGAAGGCGATGATTACCAAATCCGAAAGAATACAAGTTTTTTATATCAAATAATGCAATTGTAAAAAGAATAAGAAATGAGCAGCAAGTTTTTTGTCATTCAGCATATCTTTAACAGATTTTCAAAGGAGAAAATATTATTTTCAGACATCAGTTCTTGAAATTTATTCAGATTAAGATCCGAATGCTCAAGCTCTCTGGAGAACTGATAACAGATCTGAATCTGATCATTCAGGTTAAAATGATGTTCGTTTTTCAGATATGTTCCGACATCAAGCTCATGGATAAACAAAGTACAGACGACAGCCATTTTAACCTTGGTAAAGATTTCATCGTCATAGACTGTACCACAGAAATAAGTATAAATCCAGTAAACCAGAAGCTGTTCTTCCTGAATATGCCAGTCCGGACAGTAGAAATCAAATTCGCTTTTCTGATATATATAATCGTTTTCTCCTGAAGAAATATATAAGGAATCAAGACGTTCCTTCAGAAATTCTTTCCATCCGGGACGAAGAACTTCCATTTCCGGAACAATAGTTTTCCACATGTTTTTAAATAGATCCTTTGATGTGTCAGAAGTATTCATTCTGGAATGAACTTTATCACAAAATGTTTTTCCGAATCCGGAATCTTCATGACGTTTCCGAATCTCTTCCCATTTAAAAAGTTCGTTTTTATTTAAACACAGCTGAAAATCATGTGTGATGGCAAGTACTTTCCACAGGCGTTTCCGTATGGGGACATTTCTGTTCTGGATGATTTTTATCAGAAGATCTCTGGTATTCATCAGTGCAGTAAATAAAAAGTAATCAAAATCATCATAGGTTTCTTCAGCGGCTTCCTTTTCGATGGTAACAAAATGAACTTTTTCTTTCTGAGACAGCAGAATTCTTGCTGCTTCCGGGCAGGAAAGAGACAAAGAAATCTCACGCAGGCCCTCAAATTCTTCAATGTGTCGTGGATAATTTCTGCAGGTGTCGCAAAGCATTTTCGGACCTGCTTCTGTGTAAATATCACACAGATTTTCTTCGTTCAGAAATGCACACCGTCGGTTGTACTGGCGGAAGACATGTTCCTTCCAGTCGATATCGTTGTGCAGTCGATTGTGAAAAGGACCTTTGAAATGCTGATATCTCTTCAGGGTTTTATTGTCAATAACAATCTGCCATCCTGCACAGCAGGTATCCGGACAGGACCCGGCAATGCAAGAAAATTCTTTATAATAGTTGGGAAATGTAAATTCCATGGTTTCTGCTGCTTTCTGATTATTTCTTTTTTGCTTCCAGATAGTCGTTTAACTCTGCATTTGGAATATCTGTAATGAACATATGTCCGGGAGCATGAGTGATAACGATTGGCGGTTTGGCATTCTCAATTGCTGCCTGCGGAGTTACGCCGCATGGCCAGAACACAGGAATTTCCCCTTTGTAAATATCCACTGCTTCACCGTAATCAGGTTTCATAACGTCATCAACACCGACCTCTTTCGGATCTCCCATATGTACAGGGGCACCATGAACATTCGGCATTTTGAAAGTAATGTCATAAGCTTTTTTTGCGTTTTCCGGTGTCATCGGGCGCATGGAGCAGACCATAGGACCGGAAAATGGACCAACAGGAACTGTCTGAATGTTAGTTTTGAACATCGGTACATTTCGTCCCTGGGCGATATGACGGATTTCAATCCCTTCTCTAATCAGTGCTTCTTCAAACGAGAAAGAACAGCCGATAAGAAATCCAACATATCCCTCTTTCCAATACTCGGAAGCGTCAGTAATTTCTTTTGTAAATACACCGTTTTCATAAATCCGGTATTTCGGGATATCCGTGCAGATATTTCCGCCCTCACCCATGTCATGAGTTTCAGGAGTTCCTTTGATAATCTCGAGAATTGGACACGGAAATGGATTCTTGTGTGCAAATTCTTCAAAATCTGCAGCATATTCCGGTGGCAGAATTACCAGATTTGCCTGCGCATAGCCACGGCACATTCCTGCAGTGGGGAAATCAATAACTCCCTTGCGGATCAGTTCACGAACTTTCTTTGGGGACATATCTACATAAGGTGTGATATCAAAAGCCATAATAAATTACCTCCTGTTTCGTACTTTACAATATAAAAGTATTGTACAGTAAACTGACAGGAAATGCAATGCTATAAATAGTGGCGGCTTGATTTTTATATAAAATATTTTATAATAGGAATGCCGAAGGGTGCTGCCGGACGCGTTGTGAACAGCAATAATATATGAATGGGGGAATGAGAGTGGCAGCATATGAAAAGAGTAAGAGTGTGAAGTTAAAATCGATCAGTACCATGACAGAAGGGACCATCTGGAGACAGATCCTTCTGTTTTCTATTCCATTGATACTGGGAAATCTGCTCCAACAGATGTACAATACAGTGGACTCAATTATTGTAGGAAATTTTGTGGGCAGCAATGCACTGGCTGCAGTTGGTTCCAGTACGTCGCTGATTTGTCTGCTGATTGCATTCAGTATGGGGGCATCTGCAGGTGCGGGAGTTATTGTATCCCAGTTTTATGGAGCAGGAGATGAGAATGGCGTTCAGCGTTCTGCACATACAGCCTTGATGCTTGCGCTTATTCTGGGAATTGTTCTTACTATCGCTGGAATTGTATTTTCACCTGCAATTCTCAGGTGGATGAGAACTCCGGAAGAAGTAATGAATCAGTCAGTTCTGTATTTGAGAATTTATTCTTATGGACTGGTTTTTAATGTCATCTATAATATGGCAGCGGGGATCCTGAATGCAGTAGGTAACTCCAGACGTTCGCTGATGTATCTGGCAGTAGCTTCGTTTTCCAATATTTTTCTGGATTTATGGCTTATCGGCGGAATGCACATGGGAGTCGAGGGTGCTGCAATTGCAACAGATATCAGCCAGGTACTTTCCTGCATTTTTGCATTATGGTTTTTGATGAGAGTTCCGGATATTTACCGCATAAATCCGAAGAAACTTTCCATTGATAGAACAATGGCAGGACGGATTATCCAGGTAGGTCTGCCGACTGCAATTCAAAACACGGTAATCTCCTTTTCAAATGTACTGGTACAATCTGGTGTCAATGGATTCGGAGCCAGTGCAATGGCGGGTTTTGGTGCATACCTGAAAGTAGATGGGTTTAACATTCTGCCGGTAATGAGTTTTAGTATGGCAGCAACGACTTTTACCGGTCAGAACTATGGTGCGGGAAAAACAGACAGAATCAGGAAAGGATTGAGAGTAACTCTTGGAATGAGCGTGCTTTATACGATCGTGACAGGAATTCTCCTGCTGACCTTTTCCAGACCGATCATAGGGATTTTCAGCAGTGATAAAGAAGTAATCTATTATGGGGCACAGGCAATGAAATATTTCTGCCCGTTCTATTTCCTTCTGGGAATTATGCATTCCCTGGCAGGAACCATTCGCGGAACAGGAAAGACGGTACCTCCCATGGTAGTGATGCTGCTTGCATTATGCCTGTTCCGTATTCTGTGGATTCAGTTTGTGGTTCCACATTTCACCAGCATTGATATTATATATGTACTGTATCCTGTTTCATGGGCTGTAGGAATGGTACTCATGCTTATCTATGCATGGAAGGGAAATTGGATGCCAAAAAAATATCAGAATATTAATCAGACTGTCTGATAGTATTCTTTTACATAGTGAATGAACTGGCGTACATGGGATTTCAGAATTCTGTTTTTACTGTAAACAATATAAAAACTGCGTTTGTGAGCAGATTCTTCTAATGGAAACAGAAGAATCTGCTTTGTTTTTTGCAGGTCATTCATGCGGGCTACTACATTCAGACTGGAAGGTTCAATACCGGCATTTTCCAGAAAAATATCCATTTCCTTTTTGGTTCCGGAGCCTTTTTCCCTGATGATAACAGGATCCTTGATAAAGTCCTGAAAAACAACAGGTTGTTCTTTTTGTTTTAAGTTTAAATAATGATCATTCACAGGGATAGCAATCACCATATTATCCTGACAGAAGGGAATAAATACACAGCTGTCGTCTCCTGTATTCTGTCCTGTCAAAGCCAGGTCTACGGTCCCATCCAGTACACGGTTAATAGCGCCGGAACTGTCTGTCTGCCAGGAATGGAAATATACATCAGGATACATTCTGCCAAAACCTGCGAGAAGTTCAGGAAGGAGATAAGAAGAAGGAATGGTGGAGGCTGCCAGATCAATGATCTGCTTTCTGGAACCGGTGAAATTCTCCAGAAGATTGTTGCGGATATCCAGAATGCGGAAAGCGCTGTCGTAGAGTTGGTATACCACACTTTTTATAAATGAAATTATAAATATTTATAAAAAAGTATTATATTTAAATCATCCGATAAAATGAAAAATCCAGTAAATAAATGGAAGTGTAAAAACAGAACAGATAGTTGTAACAAGAATTCCACCCATTGCATAATCGCCATCTGATCCGTAGGCATTTGCCATCATTACCATAGAGGACATAACTGGCATTGCAGAAGTCAGAGCATGGTAGTGCGGATTTCTGAAGAAACCGGAAGATATCCAAGTAATACATAGAAGAAAAGCGGAAACAAAAGCATTTTTAGGATGACAATTCCATAATAATCCAGTCTCCGGATATTTTTCAGTACATCGATACAGGCGAAAACACCGCAAGATAGATCATTGCGAGAGGTGTGGCGGTCTGGCCGATTTTCTGAAGGGAATTGTTCAGAACTTCAGGAAGCCGGATTCCTGTCAGCACACAGATCACAGCAAGAAAGATGGAAACAGTAACAGGATTGATCAGCTTCCGGAAATCAAAACGGTTTTTTTGACTGTCTGTACCTGAAGTAAGGCGTACACCTGCTGTCCACAGCATGAGCTGATCAATAATGGTAAATACACAGATGTAGAGCATACCGTTTTCCGGATAAATACTGGTTACTATGGGAATACCCATAAATCCCACATTTCCGAATACGCTCATGGCACTGTAAAGCTGCCTGTGGTTACCATGCAGATGAAAAAAAATACCAGATATGTAGCTGAGTAAAAACAGACATATATACATAATTCCCGCAATCAGAAAAATGCTCAGTGAATGAAAAAGAGTTTTACGTTCCACTCCGTTTACAGTATTGATAAAAATCATTACAGGAAGCGCCAGTTTTATTACAAATTTTGAAATGACTTCAAGATTTTCTCTGTTCATAACCCGTGTGCGGATCAGGATCACGCCTGCAAGCATGTAGATCACGAACATTCCGATCTGAGCAGTCAGAATGCTGAAAGTATTCATTTGAGTTCTCCTTTTTTTTCGTAAATTCACATAAAATTATAACTGCAAAAAAGTGAAAATACAACAGAAAGTATAGGTGGCGAAAAATGTTTTTTTGAGTTACAATAAACAAAGCTGAGTTATATATTAGGAGGAGTAAAAAAGTGAATGTATTAGAAATTGTTCTGCCTGTACTGGTTATGATCGTGGTCGGTATGCTGTGCAGAAAATGGAAGATTCTGACCAGAGACGGAATCAATAACATGAAGGTGCTTGTAACGAATGTTATGCTTCCGGTTGCTATTTTTCATGCTCTGGCAACAGCGGAATATAATAAAGAAACCGGAATCCTGATTTTGATCATGTTTGTAATGCTGGTAGTATCCTTTGGTCTGGGCTTTTTGCTGAAGCCATTTCTGAAAGGAACCTATCAGAAATATCTACCGTTTATGGTAAGCGTATATGAAGGGGGACTTATGGCCTATCCGTTATATACAAGCCTCTGTGGCAGTGAAAATCTTTCCCGTATTGCAGTTCTGGATATTGCCGGACTGTTGTTTGGATTCAGTGTATATATGGGAATGCTGGGACAGGTGGAAAACGGTGAGAAGATTGATGTGAAAAAACTGTTTTTCAGTGCATGAAAGACTCCGGCATTTATTGCAAGTATCCTGGGAATTATTGCAGGATTATCGAAGGTGATCCTTGCAGTTTTAGACAGTCCTTTCGGAGGCGTGTACCAGAGTGTGGAAAATATTCTCACCACATCTGTGACTGCCATTATTTTACTGGTAGTGGGATACAGCATGGAACTGAATGCGAAATTATTAAAGCCATGCATTGCCACGATCATCTTACGTGTATTGCTTCAGGCAGTGATGATCGCAGGAGTTCTTGTTGCTGTACATTATCTGGTAGGTGATGATCGGCTGGTCAATCTTGCAATTATCAGTTATATGTCAGCACCGGCCACATTCAGTATGCAGACTTTTATGAAAGATGAAGAAGGAAGCGCTTATGTTTCCACAACAAACTCCATGTACTGTCTGGTATCTATTCTTGTATATATAATTATGGCAGTGACAATCTACTGATCATGAAATCTGAATAACAGAAAATGAAAATTACCGCGGATTGAAATAGACCTGGCGGTAATTTTTGTATGTCGCAGGAAATTACTTCGTAATGTACCTGTGATATATAGTGCTCCGCATGAGGCGTAGAATCCTGTAAACGGGAAAGGGGTTGCAGATATTTAAATAATTTGGTAAAAACAACTAAAATATATTGAATGATGGCAAAAAAATATTGTAAAATAAAACGAAAACAAAGACTTGTGGAAAGGGAGCATACGTATGGAGAAAAGGTATACGATTGGTGTAATGATCGGAAATGCAAATTCACCGCATACGATGAATCTGATGCAGGGTATTTTTCATGCAGCTAAGTCTATGGACGTAAATGTTCTGTTTTTCTTGGGATTCACAGTAGTTATTACTATAAATCTTATTTTGGCGAAGATACGGAAGATGATTATGATTATCAGTCAATGTAGTTTATGATTATCAGGCGTTCGCAGATGCGGATGCATTGATTATGGCATATGGTTCCCTTTGTATTTTTCTGGACGAAAAAGAAAGTAAAACTTGCATCCCTGAAGCCGGATACGGATACCACAAAGATCACACTGAAAGTAAAGGAGAAAAAAGAGTTCCCTTGTACAGGCATCAGTTATTTGTCAAACGTAAAGTATTCTTCTGATAACAAGAAGGTAGCAAAAGTCAATTCTTCCGGCGAGATCCAGGCAAAAAAAGCCGGTACAACTTATATCAGGTGTAAAGTTAAACAGTATGGCGATACTTACAATCTCGTCTGCAAGGTAACGGTCAAAAAAGAAGGAAATATCAAAGATCCAACTTCAGCTTACCGGAATCTGATACAAAGTTATGAGAAAAAATATGGGAAAGCTCAATTAAATGAGCAGAAACAGTTTTGGACGGGACTATGCTATGCCAAATTGTTGGATTTCAATAATGACGGCATCAACGAACTTATCCTGACATACCAAACAGAAAGGTATAACAAAGACAAAGTTCAATATCATGTAGAATTGTGGAAGTATGGCGGAAAATCTGCAAAACGGGTTACCTCACGTATTTCATGGTCTGGAAACAATATGCCATATTTTGGAGGTTTGGGTATATGTAAATACAACGGAAAATATCTGTTAGAGCTAACTGGTAATGCGTGTGGGGATAATTATTACTATGGAACCAAAAAAAGATGGGTCTGTTGGACTGGTCCACAAGTTCATATGGAAGGGGGATGCAATGGAAGGAGACTGGTATATGGACGGCAAGAAAACCTCAGGGAATATGTATGAAACTTATTACAAGAAATATCATGCAAACGCTACATGGTATAGCTTTGCTCAGTCATCAAATAACAACTTAATAAGAAAAGAACTTTCAAATACCAAACAGAAATTAGGAATGTAATTTCTGTCTGGTCGTTGCAGGACATGAATCCTTTTCAAGCCTAAGTTGTATCTACCGGGCATTCTCAAGGAATTACATCAAAATAAAAGAGGGAAAACCATGAAATTAGAAGAAAGAAAACAAAACTCATTTATACAGAAATCAATATTTTTGCTGATAATAATGACATTATGGATATGTCTCGGAACAGGTTTTACGGTAAATGCAGCGCAAAGAGAAGATACAAAACTCTTGAAAATATATGACGGAAAGTCTATAGAGGCAAGTCAGATTCAGTTTAAGGCAGAGGTAGCCACTCCAGACTCTAATCGAATAGACATCTATCGTTCAGAAAAGCCGGTATCTCAAGGTGGAAAATTAGAAAAACTGGATAGTTTCAGGGTAATAGGAGACTTCTGGGAAGTCCTCGGTGACAATCTGTATATGAACTATGGAGACAATTTCAAGGTACAGTGCTATTCCCATGATACATGCGTGGAGGGAAATCTGACTTTTGTAGATACTACGGCAAAAGCCGGACATCAATATTCCTACAGACTGGTCTATGGCGACATGGTGTATGATCCGGACAGCGGAGAATATAGCGTGGAGATTGTATCAAATATCATTGATGTAAAGGCCAATCTGCAGACACCGGAGCTTTACAAGTGTTACTCCACGGACAATAAAACCGTAAATCTTTCCTGGAGCTATATCGCACAGGCAGACGGCTACAGGGTGTACCGATATGATAACGGAAAGTGGTCATTCCTGAAAAATGTCAAAAAAAGAAATGTAATCTCCACAACTGACAAAAATGTACAGGCCGGAAAGACTTATCAGTACAGAGTGCTGGCGTACAGAGTCATAAAGGGCAAAAATATTTACAGTTCCAAAAGCAAAGCCCGAAAGATTACCTTAAAAACAGCAACTGTAAAAGGTGATTATCAGTATGGCAGCGTCTACGGTCCGTATCTGGACGCGCAGCATCTGGCACAGGTCCGGAGTGTTGTCCAGAGTTTCAAGATCAATTACATCCGTAAAGGAATGTCAGACTATGACAGGGTACTGACTGCATATAATTATCTCCGCAGCAACTGCAGCTACGCTTATAAAGGCTGGCAGTATAATTATGCAAACACCGCCTGGGGTGCATTGGTATATGGAGAAGCACAATGCTCCGGATATGCCAGAGCCATGAAAGCACTCTGTGATGCAATCGGAGTAGACTGCAGATATGTACATGCAGACTCCAAGGCAAGTAACCCAAGCCATCAGTGGAATCAGGTAAGAGTTGGCGGCAAATGGTATATTCTGGATGCGCAGTCTGGCGGATTCCTGCTTGGCAGCCGGACATGGAAGAAAAAGGCAGGTATGTCATGGGATACCAAAGGATTACCAACCTGCAGCGTGACGGATTACAAAAAGTGATCAGAATGGAAAGAGACTTCAGTTAATATGACTGGAGTCTTTTTTGCATCTCAAAATACTTTTATTCTCCGCGGAAAACCACTTTTGCATATCCATTTATCCAATTTTTCCTGGGACAATGCCTCCGCGGAGGAGAAATGTTCTTAATTTTTCTTCCTATTTTTTTCATATTATCTCCAAATGAATTTCAGGAGGTTATTAACAGTTAAATATAAATTATAAAATCATATAAGTACATGTTGAGTGTTATAAGATATTAGAGTAGAATATTATTGAAAGGAGTTGATTCTTTGAGTAAATATTATTCTATACATGAATTTTCAAAAATTATAGCGTATCTGCCAGACATTACGAAATTGGGATGCCAATGGAAAACTTCATCCGCATCATACTACAGTAAGTGGCTATAGATATTATTCTGATGAGCAACTCAACCAGGTAATAAATGTAAAGCCTAAAAACCGCATTACAATTGGATATTGTCGTGTTTCCAGTCATAAACAAAAAGATAATCTGGAACGACAGATTGATAATGTTAAAACATATCTTCTGGCAAAAGGACAGCCGTTTGAGATAATAAGTGATATCGGTTCCGGAATTAATTATAAGAAAAAAGGGCTCCAGGAATTGATCAGGCG
>ENA-OQBJ01000297-OQBJ01000297.1-human-gut-metagenome-genome-assembly--contig:-NODE-297-length-27032-cov-2.823899_pt1 | contig 27032 bp, 33 predicted proteins | sample MGYA00242743_ERZ504545 | MGnify/ENA primary metagenome ERZ504545 (study PRJEB26092, sample SAMD00036252) | human gut metagenome | host: Homo sapiens | study: EMG produced TPA metagenomics assembly of...
GGATGAAGGAGACGTTATTCTAGCAAAAGGAAAGACGCTTGGCTATCTTGCCCAGCATCAGAATCTGGATACTACAAACACGATCTATGAAGACTAAAAACTGCAAAATCTGATATTATCGCTCTGGAGGCCCAGATCCGCGCCATCGAACTGGAGTTAAAATCTCTTTCCGGAGAGGAACTGACAAACCGTTTAAACACTTACAACCGGCTGATGTCAGAATTTGAATCGAAAAACGGTTACGCCTACGAAAGTGAGATCACCGGTGTTTTAAAAGGTCTTGGCTTTACAGAAGAAGAATTCTCAAAACCCACAGACACCCTTTCCGGCGGTCAGAAAACCAGGGTATCTCTCGGAAAAACTTTTGCTCACAAAACCAGATATCCTGTTGTTGGACGAACCGACCAACCACCTGGATCTGAACTCCATCAGCTGGCTGGAGACGTATCTTCTGAACTATCCGGGTGCAGTTCTGATTGTTTCCCATGACCGGTTTTTCTTAAACCGCGTTGTGACAAAGGTCATCGAGATTGAAAACGGCTCTGTACGCATGTATACCGGCAATTACAAAGACTATGCACAGAAAAAACAGATGATCCGGGATGCGCAGCTCAAAGAATATTTAAACCAGCAGCGTGAAATCAAGCATCAGGAAGCAGTCATTGAAAAACTGCGCTCTTTCAACCGTGAAAAATCAATCAAACGCGCGGAAAGCAGGGAAAAAATGCTCTCCAAAATCACACCTGTCGAAAGACCCGCAGAAGCGGCAAGAGAGATGCACTTTACACTGGAACCTTCCGAAGTCAGTGGAAATGACGTTTTAAGTATCGAATCCCTCGGGAAACGTTTTGACAGTCAGGTGTTATTCCATGATATCAGCTTTGAAATCAAGCGCGGAGAGCACGTAGCGATCATCGGAGACAATGGAACCGGAAAAACAAACACTCTTGAAAATACTCAATCAGGTCGTAGAACCGGATTCCGGAAGTTTTACACTGGGTTCTAAGGTTCAGATCGGATACTACGATCAGGAACATCATGTGCTGCACAATGAAAAAACTATTTTCGACGAGATTTCCGACGATTATCCGACACTCACCAATACGCAGATCCGAAACACTCTTGCAGCATTTCAGTTTACCGGAGACGATGTCTACAAGCTGATCCGGGATTTAAGCGGTGGAGAAAAAGGACGTGTCTCTCTTGCAAAACTGATGCTTTCAGAAGCCAATTTTCTGATTCTTGACGAGCCGACCAACCACCTGGATATTACTTCCAAAGAAATTCTGGAGCAGGCACTCAACGAATATACCGGCACGGTTCTGTACGTATCCCATGACCGGTACTTTATCAACCAGACTGCCACCCGGATTCTGGAACTGGTCAACCAGACTTTTGTCAATTATATCGGAAACTATGATTACTATCTGGAGAAAAAAGAAGAACTGACCGCCGCATACGCCACCCCGGCTGCTGATCAGACAGTTCCTCAAAATACCACCGAATCGACACCTTCAGACTCCAAACTAAGCTGGCAGGAACAAAAGGAACTGCAGGCAAAAGAACGAAAACGAAAAAATGAACTGAAAAAGACGGAAGACCGAATTGCTGTTCTGGAAGAACGAAATGTGGAAATCGACGAGCTGATGACGCAGGAAGAAGTCTATTCCAATTCTGTCAAATGTCAGGAACTTGCATTGGAAAAAGATGCAAACAATACCGAACTGGAAGAACTGTACGAAAAATGGGAAGAACTCGCAGAATAATCTGCGAGTCCTTTCCATTTCATTTTCTAATATCACTTCTTCCAGATAGGAGTCATTTCTTTTAATATCTCCGGTATTTTTTCATAAAAATTTTCCACATCAAACTTTCCATAGTATATGATATCCATATCCGCAGCTTTTCCGAGATAGATCATCTCATCTTCGTTCTGCTCTTGCAAATGAGGTTGTATATATGTGGACCACAGGTTTCGATTTAAATAAACCATTGCAATTTCCCTTTTTTCTGCTCCCTCTCCACTGTTACAGGGTTACAAAAAACAGAGCCTGCCGAATCACTTCCTGCATAGGATAAATAGGCATCCTCTCCGACTATTTCCACTTCCATTTTCTGTGGATCAAACGGGATCGGCTCTTTCGGAAGCACCAGAATTGTATAAACTCCTGCCAGAAGGGCGCACACAAGAATCGCCCCAAGTATTGCTGCTGCGATCCTACGGTTGATCAATCTGTGTTTTAATTTCTGAAACAGTTCTTTTTCTGCCTGATTGATTTTTTTCTTATTCGGCAATATTATTTTTGCCCGCATTTTTTCCATTTCTTTTCTGCAGTCTTCACATTCCTTCAAATGTTCTTCTACCAGCTTCTTTGTATCCTCACTCACAATTTCATCTACATACAGCGGCATGATATCCTGTATTACATTACAACTGATTTTACTCATATCCCTGCTCCTCCATATACTCTTCAATTTTCTTTTTCGCTCTATAAAAAGTAACTCTCACCCAGCCGGAACTTTTTTGAAATAATGTTCCGATTTTTTCATAAGAAAGTTCTCCAAACACCCGCAAATTAAACACTTCTTTATATGGTTCTTCCATATTGTGAAGGAACTTGTGAATCAAAAATGCCTTTTCTTCATTCACCAGATTTTCTGCAAAATGAACTCCTACATCTACTATGTTTTCATACTCTGTCCAATCTGCATCATGCTTTTTTCGTCTGCAGTAGCTAAAATATGTATTCTTCGCAATTGTAAAAAGCCAGGCTCTGATATCCTTTCTCCCGTCAAATTGATTCAGAGATTTTAATGCTTTTACAAACGTCTCCTGCGCAATTTCTTCTGCTGTCACTTCATCCGGCGTCAGGCTGCGAACATATAGAAAAACTTCCCGAAAATACAGCTGATATAATTTTTTCGAACTCCACATCTCCCCTCCTTTCACCTTAATAACTGCTCACATTCTAAAACGTTACAAATCTTTTCATTTTATTATATAAAAAATACATACTTTACAAAATTGTTTTTTTGCCCTGTTTTATCTCGTGATCATTCTCTCGACCCGGGTAAGTAAAAATGGGGTAAAAATCCAATGTAAGATTTTTTACCCCGTTTTTCTATTTTCTTTTACAATCTCTTCGCGATTGCTTTGATAAATCCTTCACTGTTTAAGACTGTCGGATTCTCAATTGTTGTGATCAGTGCCAGATCTTTTGTCATCTCTCCTGCCTCAATCGTATCGATCGTAGCTTTTTCCAGTCTGTCAGCAAACTCCATCAATTCTTTGTTTCCATCCAGCTCTCCGCGTTTTCTCAGCGCTCCGGACCATGCAAAGATCGTTGCCACAGAGTTTGTAGAAGTCTCTTCCCCCTTTTTAAGTGCTTATAATAATGACGCTGTACCGTACCATGTGCCGCTTCATACTCATAATACCCTTCCGGAGAAACCAGTACCGATGTCATCATTGCAAGAGAACCAAATGCTGAGGACACCATGTCGCTCATCACATCACCGTCATAGTTCTTACATGCCCAGATAAATCCGCCCTCTGATTTCATCACACGCGCTACGGCATCATCAATCAATGTATAGAAATATTCGATTCCCGCTGCTTTAAACTTCTCATCATATTCTGCATCGTAGATTTCCTGGAAAATATCTTTAAATGTATGGTCATATTTCTTGGAAATTGTATCCTTTGTTGCAAACCAGAGATCCTGTTTTGTGTCCAGTGCATAATTGAAACAGCTTCTTGCAAAACTTTCAATCGACTCATTGACATTATGCATTCCCTGTACGATTCCTGCGCCTGTAAACTCATGAACCAGCTCTCTTGTCTGCGTTCCGTCTTCTGCTGTGTAGACCAGCTCCACTTTTCCAGCACCCGGAATCTTCATCTCGGATCCTTTATACACATCCCCATATGCATGTCTTGCGATCGTAATTGGCTTCTTCCAGCTTTTTACACAAGGCTCAATTCCTTTTACAACAATCGGAGCACGGAAAACTGTTCCGTCTAAAATAGCGCGGATCGTACCATTTGGACTCTTCCACATCTCTTTGAGATCATACTCTTCCATACGCGCCGCATTTGGAGTGATCGTCGCACATTTGACTGCCACTTTATATTTTTTCGTCGCATTTGCAGAATCTACTGTCACCTGATCGTTCGTCTCATTGCGGTGCTCCAGCCCCAGATCATAATATTCTGTGTTCAGTTCAATATATGGCTCCAGAAGATCTTCTTTGATCATCTTCCAGAGAATTCTTGTCATCTCGTCCCCGTCCATTTCCACGATTGGTGTGGTCATCTTAATTTTTTCCATGTTCCGTATCCTCCTAAATTTCTTCGTATCCCTGTTTTTTCAAATTCTGCATCACATGCAGGATGTGTTCGTTTGCAAGCTGCTCTGCCAGATCTGCATCGTTGTCTCGAATCGCACGAAGGATCTGCTTGTGCTCTCTGATCGACTTTCTGGCTCTCTCCTCTGAAACGACAGAGTTTCTTCTTGCCTGCTGCACATATTTATGAAAATCCATCAGACATGGCTTAAAATCCGGCTGTCCGATGCTTCATACAAAATCTTATGGAATTTGCCATCCAGATCTGTCACCTGGTCTGCATTATTTCCACTTACTTTTTTCATATGGAATTCTGATAGAAGAATCACTTCTTCCAGCTCATCCAGCTGTTCCTCCGTAATATGCTCTGTTGCCCATCTGGCACACAACCCTTCCAGCATAGAACGCAGGATATAGATATCTCTGATATCCTTGGATGAAATTCCGGTCACATACGCTCCTTTGTTCGGTATGATCGTGACCAGTCCTTCCAGCTCCAGCTGCCTGAGTGCCTCTCTGACCGGTGTCCGGCTTACCCCCAGCTCTTTTCCGAGTGTATTCTCCCGCAGTTCATCATGCTCTTTATATTTTCCGCTCAGTATGTCTTCGCGGAGTCTCTGGAACACACGGCTTCCCAGAGAATTATCCTGATATTCGCCCATTTTCTATCTGTCAGCCTCCCAGCTACAATTTTATATGCAGTTCCTTACATATACTATCTATTTTGGCAATTAATTCGTCATCTGTCAAGACTGTAACGCGACCTTCTTCATACTCCTTATCTACCCACTCTTTCAATCGGCTGACCAGTTCTGAATTTTTATCCACCTGACTGCCCTGCGGAAGTTTATAGTAGGCATTGATCCAGTAGGCGATTCCCGCCGCTCCGGATGTATTGGAAACAGAAACCAGCGCTGGGCGGTTCAGGAATTTGTCTGTATCAAATATATTATAGATCTCTTCATTTTTGAGCATTCCATCCGCATGGATTCCAGCTCTTGTGACATTAAAATTCTTTCCGACAAACGGTGTCCTCGATGGCACTCTGTATCCGATTTCCTTCTCATAATATTCAGCCAGCTCTGTAATAACCGTTGTATCCATTCCATCCAGTGTTCCTCGAAGCTGTGCATACTCAAATACCATTGCCTCTAAAGGTGTATTACCCGTACGCTCTCCGATACCAAACAAGGAACAGTTCACTCCGCAGGCTCCGTAAAGCCACGCTGTCGTCGAATTATTGACTGCTTTATAGAAATCGTTGTGTCCGTGGAATTCGATCAGTTCACTTGGCACGCCCGCATGTGTCATCAGACCATAGATGATTCCCGGAATAGAACGCGGAATCACTGCACCCGGGAAATTCACCCCATATCCCATCGTATCACAGACACGGATCTTGACCGGGATCTGATACTCTTCCATCAGCTTCATCAGTTCCAGACAAAACGGAATCACAAAACCGTAAATATCAGAACGTGTGATATCTTCCAGATGACATCTCGGCCGAACTCCGGTTTCCATGCACTCACGCACAACAGATAAATAATGTTCCATCGCTTCCCGCCTCGTCATCTTCAGCTTGTAAAAAATATGATAATCGGAACAGCTGACCAAAATCCCTGTCTCCTTGAGACCTATATCTTTTACCAGCTGAAAATCCTTTTTACTGGCACGGATCCAGCTTGTCACTTCCGGAAACTGATATCCTCTCTCCAGACATTTGTAGACCGCATCCCGATCTTTCTTGCTGTACAGGAAAAACTCACTCTGACGAATCTTTCCGTTAGGACCTCCCAGACGATGGAAATAATCATAAATCGTCACAATCTGCTCTGTTGTATAAGGAGCTCTGGACTGCTGTCCGTCTCTAAATGTCGTATCTGTGATCCAGATTTCATCCGGCATATTATGCGGCACAATACGGTCATTGAATGCAATCTTTGGGATTTCATCATAATGGAACAGATTCCGGAACACATTCGGCGTATCTACATCCACCAGTGGATACATGTGTTCTTCCAGTTCCAGAAGATTTGTGTGCTGATTCAAACGTACTTTTCTATTTTCCATGATTTTCTCCTCCGTCCACTCTTTAACACTCTACTTAGCAAAAGTTCTTGTATAATTGTATACACTCATACATGTATTGTCAATAGTAATTTTTCTTACTATAACTGCAAAAGGCAGATGCCCTGATCCTTTCAATCAGATAACATCTGCCTTTTTCTCACACGATCACTCTTACTTTCAGAACACCTTCTACTGCTTCCAGTGCTTTCGCAATCTGTCCGGAAACCTCGGATTCTACGTCGATCATCGTATAAGCATATTCCTTCTTACTCTTATTTGCCATCAGGGAAATATTCATTCCCTCGCCTGCCAGAAGTGCTGTAAACTGTCCCAGCATATTCGGGATGTTGCGGTGCAGGATTGTAATTCTTGCTCCGCTTCCTTTCACTCCCATATCGCAGTCCGGATAATTTACAGAATGTGTAATATTTCCGTTCTGCAGATAATCCATCACTTCTGCAACTGCCATTTTGGCGCAATTATCCTCAGACTCTTCTGTGGAAGCTCCCAAATGCGGAATCACGATTGCGCCTCTGACACCTACGATCTCTTTTGTCGGGAAGTCCGTCACATAACTGCGCACTTTCTCAGATACTAAAGCATCCACGATATCTTCCTGATTGACCAGTACATCTCTCGCAAAATTCAGGATCACTACCCCGTCTTTCATCAGACTGATGGCGTCTTTGTTGATCATTCCTTTTGTATCGTCCAGTGCCGGAACATGAACGGTCAGATAATCGCACTCTTTATACAGTTCATCCACGGATTTTGCATGATGAATATTTCTGGAAAGCTTCCATGCCGCATCTACGGATACATACGGGTCATATCCATATACTTCCATTCCCAAATGTGTCGCTGCATTCGCCACCAGAACTCCGATCGCTCCCAGACCGATCACTCCTAATTTTTTTCCTTCCAGCTCCGTTCCTGCAAAAGCTTTCTTCTTCTTTTCTGTGATTTTTGCGATGTCTCCGTCTTCTTCGTACTCCTGCACCCAGTTGATACCTCCGATAATGTCACGGGCTGCCAGAAGCATTCCTGCAATTACGAGTCTTTCACACCATTTGCATTGGCTCCGGGTGTATTGAATACTACGATCCTTTCTCCGCACAACGATCCAGAGGAATATTGTTCACACCTGCACCTGCTCTTGCCACAACTTTCAGGTTCTCCGGCAGTTCCATCTCATGCATAGATGCACTTCTGACCAAAATTGCGTCTGCCGCCTCTGCAGCCTCTGTTTTTTGATAGTTCTCTGTAAATTTATCGAGTCCAATCTGAGAGATTGGATTCAGGCAATGATACTGATACATACTACGCATTTTCCTCCTCAAACTTCTTCATAAACGCAACGAGAGCTTCTACTCCTTCATACGGCATTGCGTTGTAAATACTTGCACGCATTCCGCCTACAGTACGGTGTCCCTTCAGATTTTCCAGTCCGGCTTCTTTTGCTTCTTTCACAAATTTGGCATCCAGATCTTTGTCTCCTGTCACAAATGGAACATTCATCAGAGAACGGTCTTTTTTCTCCACGGTTCCTTTGAACAACTTACTTTCGTCCAGAAAATCGTACAACAGTTTAGCTTTCTTTTCATTTTTCTCTTTCATCGCAGAAAGGCCGCCCATCTTCTTCAGCCACTTAAACACTTTTCCGCAAATATAGATTCCGTATGCAGGCGGAGTGTTGTAGAGAGAATCCGCATCTGCATGCGTTTTGTATTTCAGCATCGTCGGTGTGCCTGGAAGCACATCTTCTGTGATCAGGTCTTCCCGGATAATCACGATCACAACACCTGCCGGTCCGATATTTTTCTGTACGCCTCCATAGATCACTCCATATTTTGTGACATCTACAGGCTCAGAGAGGAAACAGGAAGAAACGTCTGCAACCAGCGTCTTTCCTTTTGTATTCGGCAGTTCTTTAAATTTTGTTCCGTAAATCGTATTATTCTCACAGATGTATACATAATCTGCATCTTCTGAAACCGGAAGATCCGAACAGTCCGGAATATAAGAAAAAGTCTTGTCTGCAGAAGATGCGATCCGGTTTACGGTTCCATACTTTTCTGCCTCATCCGCTGCTTTTTTTGCCCACTGACCGGTCACAATGTAATCTGCCACCCGGTTCTTCATCAGATTCATCGGAATCATCGCAAACTGCTGAGATGCTCCGCCCTGCAAAAATAAAACCTTGTAATTGTCCGGAATATCCATCAGCTCTCTGAGATCTGCCTCTGCTTCCTGAATAATCGTCTCGAAGGCTTTCGAGCGATGACTCATTTCCATAACCGACATTCCGGTTCCTCTGTAATCTAACATTTCATCTGCTGCTTCTTTTAGCACTTCTTCCGGCAGCACTGCCGGTCCGGCTGAAAAATTGTACACTCTACTCATCTTCTTTTCCTCCTGAATTTCATTTTTATATTGAAACAAAGAAAATTTATTCTTCGTTCAAATCCATCTCATCAAACACTTCGCTGATCGCAGCTCCCGGCGCAACCATCGGCCACACCTTGTCATCCTGGTCGATCTGGCAGTCCAGCACAACAGGACGCTGCATCTTTACTGCTTTTGCAAAAGCGTCTGCAAACTCTTCTTTTGTTGTCACACGGATTCCTTCTGCTCCAAGTGCCTGTGCCAGCTTTACAAAATCCACCGCATCATCCAAGATTGTCTGGGAATAATGCTGATTGTAAAAGAGATTCTGCCACTGGCGTACCATACCAAGCACATGATTGTTCACCACGACCTGTACGATCGGAATCTGATATCTCGCAGCTGTTGCGATCTCATTCATGTTCATACGGAAACATCCGTCTCCGGCGATATTGACTACGGTCTTTTCCGGACAGCCCATTTTGGCTCCGATGGATGCGCCAAGTCCATATCCCATTGTTCCAAGTCCTCCGGATGACAAGAGCGTCCTTGGCTCTTTATATTTATAATACTGTGCAGCCCACATCTGATGCTGTCCTACTTCTGTCGTAATGATTGCATCTCCTTTTGTCTGCCTGTAAATCTCTTCTACGATATACGGACCGGTCAGCTTTCCATCCTCATACTGAAGCGGATATTCTTTCTGATACGCTGCAATCTGTTCCATCCACTCCGGATGTGACTGTTCCTCAAGTCTTGCATTCAACCGCATTAAAACTTCTTTCAAATCTCCGACGATTCCATGATCGATCAACACGTTTTTGTTCATCTCTGCCGGATCGATATCAATCTGCAAAATCTGTGCATTCTTCGCAAACTTTTCTGTATCGCTCGTTACACGGTCATCAAATCTGGCTCCTACCGCGATCAACAGATCGCACTCACTGACTCCATAGTTGGATGTCTTGGTTCCATGCATTCCGACCATCCCTGTGTAACGCGGATCTGTTCCCGGAAATGCTCCCTTTCCCATCAGAGTATCTGTCACCGGAGCATCCACCTTTTCTGCGAATTCACGCAATTCTCTGCTCGCCCCCGAAAGGACAACGCCGCCCCCTGCATAAATAAACGGCTTTTGGGATGCTTCGATCATCTCCACAGCACGTGAAAGTGCCTCCTCTGTGATGGTTTCCGTCTTTCTCGGCGGGAACTCTGCTTCCCGGGGAAGATATTCTGTCACGTTTGCTGTAATATCTTTCGGGATATCGATCAGAACCGGCCCGGGTCTGCCGCTGCGCGCGATCCGGAATGCCTTGCGGATTGTCTCTGCCAGTTTTTCCACATCCTTGACAATAAAGTTATGTTTGGTGATCGGCATGGTGATCCCTGCAATATCGATTTCCTGAAAGCTGTCTTTTCCAAGCAGGGAAACCCCTACATTACAGGTAATCGCTACGACCGGAATGGAATCCATATAGGCCGTTGCAATTCCTGTCACCAGATTCGTTGCCCCCGGGCCACTGGTCGCCAGACACACTCCCACCTTTCCTGTAGCTCTTGCATACCCGTCTGCCGCATGCGCCGCGCCCTGTTCATGGGAAGTCAGGATATGCCTGATTTCATTACTATGCTCATAGAGAGCGTCGTATACATTTAAAATTGCTCCCCCCGGATATCCGAATACAGTATCTACACCCTGTTCTTTCAGACATTCGATCACAATCTCTGCTCCATTTAACTGCATGATGCTCTCCTCCTAATTATTTTTCGGGATCTCCAGAATTGCGCCTCTGTTTCCGGAGGTAACCATAGACGCATATCTTGCCAGATATCCTGTCTTGACCTTTGGCTCCCTTGGCTGCCATGCAGCACGACGTCTTTCCAGTTCTTCCTCTGATACATCCAGCTCCAGTTTTAATTCCGGAATATTGATCTTGATGATATCCCCTTCCTCGACAAGTGCGATCGGTCCTCCAACTGCCGCTTCCGGTGACACATGTCCAATAGATGCGCCTCTGGATGCTCCGCTGAAGCGGCCGTCCGTGATCAGCGCAACCGAAGATCCAAGCCCATATCCCGCGATCGCAGAAGTCGGATTCAGCATCTCACGCATTCCCGGACCTCCTTTTGGTCCCTCGTACCGGATCACGATCACATCTCCCGGGTTGATCTTTCCGGATTTGATTGCTTCTGTAGCTTCTTCGTCACTCTCAAAAATCCTTGCAGGTCCTTCATGCACCAGCATCTCTGCACAGACTGCAGAACGTTTTACCACACTTCCGTCCGGCGCCAGATTTCCCTTGAGTACTGCCAGGCCACCCGTCTCACTGTACGGATTGTCAATCGGGCGGATCACCTCCGGATTTTTATTGACACATCCTTCGATGTTCTCTCCCAGTGTCTTTCCTGTCACAGTCATACATTCTGTATGAAGAAGTCCTTTCTTGTTCAGCTCATTCATCACCGCATAACTCCGCCGGCCTCGTTGAGATCTTCCATATATGTATGTCCTGCCGGAGCAAGATGACACAGATTCGGAGTTTTCTCGCTGATCGGATTGGCAAAATCAATCTCAAAATCCATTCCGATCTCATGTGCGATCGCCGGAATGTGCAGCATACTGTTTGTGGAACATCCCAGCGCATATCCACTGTCAATGCATTTAAAATCGCTTCTTTTGTCATAATGTCTCTTGGGCGGATATTCTTTCTCACCAACTCCATCACCTGCATTCCCGCATGTTTTGCAAGCTGCAGTCTTGCAGAATACACTGCCGGAATGGTTCCGTTTCCTTTCAGTCCCATACCAAGAGCCTCTGTCAGGCAGTTCATACTGTTTGCCGTATACATACCGGAACAGGAACCACAGGTCGGACATGCCTTTTCTTCAAACTCGCACACATCTTCTTCTGAAAATTTTCCTGCCGCATAAGAACCGACTGCCTCAAACATGCTGGAAAGACTGGTCTTGCTTCCCTTCACATGACCCGCCAGCATCGGTCCCCCGCTGACAAAAATCGTCGGAATATTCACACGGGCTGCTGCCATCAGAAGTCCCGGAACGTTCTTATCACAGTTCGGTATCATAACAAGTCCGTCAAACTGATGTGCCATAGCCAGTGCTTCTGTAGAATCCGCGATCAGATCTCTTGTCACAAGCGAATATTTCATCCCAATATGTCCCATGGCAATTCCGTCACAGACTGCAATCGCAGGAACCATGATCGGTGTTCCTCCTGCCATAGCAACTCCCATTTTAACAGCCTGTGTAATCTTATCCAGGTTCATATGCCCCGGCACGATCTCATTATAAGAACTCACAATTCCGATCAACGGCCGGTCCAGTTCTTCTTGTGTCATTCCCAGCGCATTGAACAGGGAACGGTGCGGCGCCTGCTGCATCCCCTTTGTTACAGTATCACTTCTCATCTTCTATCATCCTCTTTCCTTTTTTTGAATTTCTGTTTTTTCTATTGGATATATGCACAGATCCTGTCACCCATCTCGCGGGTATTGATCTGTATGCTTCCCTCTGACATAATATCGATCGTGCGGTAACCGTCTCTTAATACACGCTGTACCGCTTCCTCAATGGCATCTGCTTCCCTGTCAAGATCAAATGTAAACCGAAGCATCATAGCTGCTGACAGAATCGTCGCGATCGGATTGGCAATGCCTTTTCCCGCAATATCCGGAGCAGAGCCGCCGCTTGGCTCGTAAAGTCCGAATTTTGTCTCATTGAGACTTGCAGAAGAAAGCATTCCAATCGATCCAGTCACCATACTCGCCTCATCTGAAAGGATATCCCCAAACATATTCTCAGTCAGGATCACATCAAACTGTGCCGGATCCTTCACGAGCTGCATGGCACAATTATCCACCAGCATATGCTCCAGAGTCACTTCCGGATATTCCTTAGCCACCTCTTCCACAACGCTTCTCCAAAGTCTGGAGGAATCCAGCACATTTGCCTTATCCACACTGATCACTTTTTTTCTACGCTTCGCAGCGATGTCAAATCCCCGCTTCGCAATTCTTCGAATTTCTTCTTCATTATATGTAAGTGTATCGCAGGCAGTCATCACCCCGTCTATTTCTCTGGTGCTGCGCTCCCCAAAATACAGGCCGCCCGTGAGCTCCCGCATGATCATCAGATCAAATCCGTCTTTGATGATCTCCTCTTTCAGCGGACACGCTTCTTTAAGTTCTTCATACAATACTGCCGGTCTTAAATTTGCAAATAAATTCAGTTCTTTTCTGATTTTTAACAGTCCGGCTTCGGGACGTTTGAAGGCTCCAGTTGATACCATGGAGAAGTCCTCGTATCTCCGCCGATCGAGCCCATCAAAACTGCATCACACAGCTTCGCTTTGCTGATCGTCTCATCTGTCAGTGGAACACCATGTACGTCAATGGATGCTCCGCCCATCAAAAGCTGTGTATACACACATTCATGTCCATAAACTTCTGCGATTCGATCCAGTACTTTCATCGCTTCTGTCACAATTTCCGGTCCGATTCCGTCTCCTTTGATCACTCCGATATTCAACTTCATAATACTCATCCTTCCAATTTTCAAAGTGTTATTCTAAATAATACCTCATTTCTTTTCTCATTTCAACCCTTTACCACACAAAAGTGCCAAAAAACAGAGCGAACTCTGTGAATTCCATAAACTTCTGTTTAAAAAAAGCTGTTCTACACCTCCGGCCATAAAACAGCTTCTCTTTTTTCTTATTCTGCGTTTGGTTTTTCAATCTGCGCGATTGCAGCTTTCTGCATCGGAATACGGCAGTTCTTATTGTTTCCAAACTCTACGATCACATCGTCATCTGTGATATCAATGATCACACCGTAAAATCCGCTTGTTGTCAATGCAGTATCTCCAACTTCCATAGAAGCCAGCATCGCCTGGATTCTCTTCTGCTCCTTTTTCTGAGGACGCATCATGAACCACCAGAGACCTCCGAATAATACTACATAAATTACAATAACACCTAACATCTTACCAGCACACCTCCACTTACCGTGATATACTCTTCATTTTGTCTCACACGCTTCCCTGCGTCCGACAATATTACTATTGTACACAAAAAATCATGATACTTCAAGTAAATTTTCTATAAACATTTGGAAAAGTGTCTATTTTCCGGATGTCATACCTTCGATTTTTTTCTTTTTGTATACCTGATACTCTCCCGCTTCGATTGCTGCACGGATTTCTTCCATCATCGTGTTGTAGAAATACAGGTTGTGCAGTACACATAAGCGCATCCCCAGCATCTCTTTTGCTTTCAGAAGATGACGGATGTATCCCCTGCTGTAGCTTCTGCATGCCGGACACTGACATCCTTCCTCAATCGGTCTGTCATCCAGTTCATATTTTGCATTGAACAGGTTCAGCTTTCCATGGTTGGTATATACATGTCCATGCGTCCGTTTCTGCTCGGGTAAACACAGTCAAAGAAATCAACTCCCCTGTCTACTGCCTCTAAAATATTGATCGGTGTTCCAACTCCCATCAGATAGGTCGGTTTCTGCTCCGGCAGATATGGAACAACCGCGTCCAGGATCCGGTACATCTCCTCATGACTCTCTCCGACTGCAAGCCCTCCGACTGCATAACCGTCCAGATCCAGATCCACGATCTGTTTTGCATGTTCGATCCGGATGTCTTCGTAAATTCCGCCCTGATTGATTCCAAACAGCATCTGGTGTGGGTTGATCGTATCCTGCAGAGTATTGAGCCGGTCCATTTCTGCTTTACACCGTTTCAGCCAGCGTGTCGTTCTTGCCACAGAATCCCGCATATACACTCTGTCTGCCACACTGGATGGACATTCATCAAATGCCATGGCAATGGTGGATGCCAGATTGGACTGGATCTGCATACTCTCTTCCGGTCCCATAAAAATCTTTCGCCCGTCAATATGTGAATTAAAATGCACACCTTCTTCTTTGATCTTGCGAAGGCCTGCCAGAGAAAACACCTGAAATCCGCCCGAATCTGTCAGAATCGGCTTGTCCCAGTTCATAAATTTGTGAAGTCCTCCCATTTTTTTCACCACTTCATCTCCCGGACGGACATGCAGGTGATACGTGTTTGAAAGCTCCACCTGGGTCTTGATTCCCCGGAGATCATCTGTCGATACCGCTCCTTTGATTGCTGCAGCAGTACCTACATTCATAAATACCGGCGTTTCAATCGTTCCGTGAACGGTATGAAAACGCCCCCGTTTTGCCCGTCCGTCTTTTTTGATCAACTCATACATAATTTCTTCTCCTTTATCTTCGTGAAAAAGGGGACCGCGCTCTCTCACGCTGCCCCTTTTTGTCTTTTTTCTATATCTGTTATGATTAGTAATGAATCACAACCGGTGTTCCCACACTGATCATTCCAAACAGAGCTGCTGCCTGATCCAGCGGCATATTGATACAGCCGTGAGACCCTGCTCCGTCCTTATAGCGCGTTCCGCCAAATGCAGCCTGCCAGGTTGCATCATGAAAACCAATTCCTGTCCAGGTCACGCGCATCCAATAGTTGACCGGTGTCTCATAAATCGGCTTTCCTGTGCTTGGATCGGTCTCTCCGATCAGCACCTCATCTCTGGTCATCTCCAGAATGTCATACACCCCTTCCGGTGTGATCCTCTCCGGAACCGGAACACCTGTCACCACATCTGTTTCCATTGCCACGCTTCCGTCTTTGATATACCACATGTGCTGGGTACTTAGATCAACCTCGATAAATGTAGTGCCCCAGTCCTGTTCTCCATGAGATTTTGCTGCACCTCCGGTATAGTATGCCGGCTCTCTTGTGACTACTTCACCGTTTTTGATGCTGTTCTGCAGATTGACAAGCTCTGTATCTTCATCAATCGACCATCCATATGTACCGCCTGTTACAGTCGTTGCCTTGCCGGTCGGTGTTGTCAGATTTCTCGTAGTCCCTACCGTATCGTATTTGTCACCAAACTCTGTAAACCATGCTTTCATGCATCATTATCAAAAACCACATTCATATTGTCATCTACGCCGATCCATGTGGAAATCAGAGTCTTATCCACAACAACAGATTCTGACATGGTATAGGTAATGCTTGCCTTCAGATATTTGTTCATCGTATCACAGGCAGCCTGCACTTCCTTGGAATCTTTTGTGTATTTCGGACGTGCATAGCATCCTTCCTTCTCCATATCCAGTTCTGATCGAAATTCGGAAATATACTGGTTCACTTTTTCTTTCAATACATCCATATCTACTGCCGTTCCATATACTTCCTCTTTGATCACATAGGTATCACCCTGAAGCTCCGGTTTTGCGTTTTCTGCCGGAATCTGCTCTACTGTCGCTGCCTGCAGGTTCTGAATCTTTTCATTTAAAGCAGTTTCATCGAATGAAACTGCAATGGAAATCTTTTCTGATTTTTTTGAAAACAGCGCCAGCGGCCATGCAAAACCATTCTGCTTTTTCAACGCTTTCTCAATCTCATCGCTCTCTTTATATTGAAGAGAAATATCACTTCCTTTGATCACATCTGACTTACTGTCCTGCTCCTTAATGGTCAGTTTGTAGTCTTTTACCTGCTCTTTGATATATGCCTCCACAGATGATGCCGATCTTCCCGAAAAATCTTTTCCGTTGATCGTTGTATTTATATAGAAATGACTCATAAAAAATACAGAAATTCCAAGATATAAAAGCACCAGCACTCCGATGACTCCGCCTGCGATGATCCCCGCTTTTCTGGCCGGAAATCCACCTGAAGTCCTGCGAGACCTTTTCCTGTGTTTTGGGGAATTTGCTTTCGTCTCTTCAGAAACATCTTCAAAGTCTTCTTCTGTAAAAATCATGTCTTCTGTCTGCGGTCTTTTCGTTTTTTTTCTGATTTTTTCTTTCATCTGCTATTGCCGTTCTCCTTTCAGCCAGTATCTAGTCCTCATTATATTACGCTTTTCCTGAATTGTACAGAAAAACATAGGAATTTCAAATAAATTTATTGCACTTCTATCTGCCGATCCTGTCGTTCATAATCTAATCGGGCAGTTGCATAAAAATAAGGATTGCACGATAATATGTCTTCTTATATAATAGTTTTATATGCAAAAGAAAGGAGATTTTGACATATGAGTGGTTCATCATTTGGAACTTTATTTCGCATTACTACATGGGGAGAGTCTCACGGCGCAGCAATCGGTGTTGTGATCGACGGCTGTCCCGCAGGACTTTCCCTAAGCGAATCTGATATACAGGCTTTTCTGGACCGCAGACGTCCGGGACAGAGCCGCTATACGACCAAGCGCAGTGAGACCGATCAGGTAGAGATTCTCTCCGGTATCTTTGAAGGAAAGACAACCGGAACCCCAATTTCTCTTTTGGTGCGCAATCAGGATCAGCGCTCCCGGGATTATGGGGAGATTGCTTCCTGTTACAGACCGGGACATGCTGACTATACATTCCAGAACAAATACGGTTTTCGGGATTACCGCGGCGGTGGCCGCACCTCCGGCCGGGAGACGATCGGCAGAGTAGCTGCCGGAGCAGTCGCTTCTGCCTCTTAAAGACACTGGGGATCAAACTGACTGCATTTTCAAAATCCATAGGTCCCGTAACTGTACCGGAATCCGAATATCGTTTGGATGAGGTCACAGAAAATCCGCTTTACATGCCAAACAATGGGTTGGCCAAAAAAGCAGCCGACTATCTCAATGAGATGATGGAACAGAAAGATTCCTGCGGCGGAATCATTGAATGTCGTGTAACGGGACTTCCCGTCGGGCTTGGCGAACCGGTATTTGATAAACTGGATGCTCAGCTTTCGAAGGGAATCATGTCCATTGGTGCGGTAAAAGCAGTGGAGATTGGAGATGGATTCTTGCTGCTGCCTCAAACGGGAGCACGAACAATGATGCATTTGCCGTTCAGGACGGACAGATGATAAAAAGAACCAACCATTCCGGCGGGGTTCTGGGCGGTATCAGCGACGGCTCCGAGCTGATCGTACGCGCTGCCATCAAGCCGACGCCTTCCATTGCCCGCCCTCAGTCCACGGTAAATATAGATAAGGAAGAGATTGAGATTTCTATCAAGGGAAGACATGATCCGATCATCGTTCCCCGCGCCGTGGTGGTAGTTGAATCCATGACTGCACTTACACTCGCAGATCTTCTTCTGTGCAATATGTGCAGCCGTCTGGATTCCATCAAAAACTTTTACCAGGAGGAGAAAGATGTCTAATAAGCTGATCGATATTGTGAATGTCACAAAATCTTTTGATGAGAGCGTCATTTTGGATCACTTAAATCTTTATATCCGTGAAAATGAATTTCTGACACTGCTCGGTCCAAGCGGCTGCGGCAAGACCACACTGCTTCGGATTCTGGGTGGTTTCGAGACTCCGGATTCCGGAGATATCATTTTTGACGGGAAGAACATCAACAAGCTGCCGCCCAACAGACGGCAGCTCAATACTGTGTTCCAGAAATATGCGCTCTTTACCCATATGACCATTGCAGAAAATATTGCATTTGGTCTTAAGATCAAGAAAAAGTCCAAACATTATATTGATGACAAGATCAAATATGCACTGAAACTTGTGAATCTGGAGGATTTTAAAGACCGGTATCCGGATTCTTTAAGCGGCGGTCAGCAGCAGAGGATCGCAATTGCCCGCGCAATTGTAAACGAACCGAAAGTGCTGCTTCTCGACGAACCGCTTGGAGCACTGGACTTAAAACTCAGACAGGACATGCAGTATGAGCTGATCCGTCTGAAAAACGAACTGGGTATTACTTTTGTCTACGTTACCCATGATCAGGAGGAAGCTCTGACCATGTCCGATACGATCGTTGTCATGAATCAGGGATATATCCAGCAGATCGGAACACCGGAGGATATTTATAACGAACCACAGAACGCCTTTGTAGCAGACTTTATCGGAGACAGCAACATTCTTCCTGCCACCATGGTGGAAGATAAGGTTGTCAAAATGCTGGGAGCCACCTGGCAGTGTGTGGACGTTGGATTCGGACGCAACAAACCGGTAGATGCGGTGATCCGCCCGGAAGACATCGATCTGGTCAAGCCTGAAGAAGGAATCATCGAAGGTGTGGTCACCCATCTGATCTTCAAAGGTGTTCATTATGAAATGGAGGTACTTGCCAATAATTACGAGCTTCTCGTACACAGTACCGATATGTTCCCTGTTGGCACAGAGGTCGGTATCCGTGTGGACCCATTTGATATCCAGATCATGAAAAACCGGAATCTGAAGATGCGGAGGCGGCAGGCATTGAAGAGTAGAAAATTACTGAGCGGCCCATATTTATTCTGGCTGTCTCCTTTATCATCATTCCACTTTTGATGATCCTGTATTATGGATTGACAGACAAAAGTGGAAATTTCACACTGATGAACCTGGCTCAGATCACCACACAAGAGAATTTAAAAGCGCTGGGACTTGCCTTCTGCTTTCCTTTGTGAGTACACTGATCTGTCTGATTCTTGCGTACCCGCTTGCCATGATTCTGTCTGAAAAGAATGTCAATCAGACCAGTTTCATCGTATTGATTTTTATTCTTCCTATGTGGATGAATTTTTTACTGCGGACGCTCGCATGGCAAAATTTGCTCGAAAAGAACGGTGTCATCAACATGATCCTGCACTTTTTCCACCTTCCGGATCTTACATTGATCAACACACCTGGTGCGATCATCCTCGGCATGGTGTACAATTTCCTGCCGTTTATGGTGCTGCCGATCTACAATGTACTTTCCAAGATCGACAAGGATGTGATTTTTGCCGCCCGGGATCTGGGTGCAAACAGTCTTCAGACCTTTTCAAAAATTATTCTGCCTTTGAGCGTACCTGGTATTATCAGCGGAATTACCATGGTCTTTGTACCGTCACTGACCACATTTGTTATTTCCGACCTGCTTGGCGGAAGTAAGATCCTGCTTATCGGAAATGTGATCGAGCAGGAATTTAAACAAGGAAGCAACTGGAATACGGGTTCCGGTCTTTCCCTTGTGTTGATGATCTTTATTATTGCCAGCATGGCAATGATCGCAAAATACGATAAAGAAGGGGAGGGAAATGCATTTTGATAAAAAATACAGCCAAACGGATTTACCTGATCCTGATCCTCATTTTATTATATGCACCAATCATAACACTGATCGTTCTGTCCTTCAACAATTCCAAAACCCGGGCAAAATGGGGTGGGTTTACCGGAAAATGGTACATTTCACTGTTCCAGAATCCGGATATTATGAATGCACTTTACACGACTCTGATCATCGCATTGCTTTCTGCACTGATTGCAACCTTGATCGGAACCGTAGCCTCTCTCGGGATTCAGGCAATGAAACCGAAGATGCGCACCTTTATGATGGGCGTAACCAACATCCCGATGCTCAACGCAGATATCGTAACCGGAATTTCCCTGATGCTGCTCTTTGTTGCATTTCGTTTTACCCTTGGATTTTCCACGGTACTGCTGGCACACATCACATTCAATATTCCTTATGTAATATTGAGTGTCATGCCAAAATTAAAGCAGACAAAAAAGAGTACTTATGAAGCCGCACTGGATCTGGGAGCTTCTCCGATCTACGCATTTTTCAAAGTCGTACTGCCGGATATCATGCCGGGGATCATTTCCGGTTTTCTTCTGGCATTTACAATGTCACTGGATGATTTTGTAATCACACATTTTACGAAAGGACCGGGGGTGGATACCCTTTCCACCAAGATCTACAGTGAAGTGCGTAAAGGAATCAAACCGGAAATGTATGCACTTTCCACAATCATGTTTATGACAGTACTTGTTCTGCTGTTTTTGATCAACTTTACACCGGAGCAGAAGAAGTCTTCCCCATCAGCCGCTTCTAAGCGCAGAAGGCATCAGAGCATCAGCCATATCATCTTCAAGCGCGTAGTACCGGCTGCCATGATCCTTGTCATTGCCGCCGGCGGATTTTATTACGGATCCAAAAACGGAGTGACCGGCGGAGACAATCAGCTGATCGTATACAACTGGGGCGAATATTTAGATCCGAACGTAATCCCGATGTTTGAAAAGGAAACCGGTATCCAGGTCGTTTATGAAGAATACGAGACAAATGAAATCATGTATCCCAAAGTGCAGTCCGGCGCCATCGCTTATGACGTGGTCTGTCCTTCCGACTATATGATCCAGCGTATGATTGAAAATGATCTGCTTGCCAAGATCAATTTTGACCATATTCCGAATATCAAATACATCGGCGACACTTATCTGGAACAGTCCCGCCAGTTTGACCCGGACAACCTTTACTCTGTCCCTTACTGCTGGGGAACTGTCGGTATCTTATACAACAAGACAATGGTAGATGAACCGATCGACAGCTGGTCCGTACTCTGGGATGAAAAATATAAAGACAACATTCTGATGCAGGACAGTGTTCGTGATGCATTTGCAGTGGCATTAAAATACATCGGCGCCTCGCTCAACTCCACAGATTTAAATGAACTGGAGGAAGCAAAGCAGCTTCTCATTGATCAGAAACCTCTTGTGCAGGCATATGTTATTGATCAGGTGCGTGACAAAATGATCGGAAACGAAGCCGCCATCGGTGTCATTTATTCGGGAGAAGCCATCTATACACAGGCAGAGAATCCAAATCTGGAGTACGTAATTCCAAAAGAAGGATCGAATCTCTGGATTGATTCCTGGGTAATTCCGAAAAATGCACAGCACAAAGAAAATGCAGAAAAATTTATCAACTTCCTCTGCCGGCCTGATATTGCCAAAATAAACTTCGACTACATTACCTACTCCACTCCGAATACCGGAGCACGAGAACTCATCGAAGATCCGGCCATCCGCAACAGCAAGATTGCGTTTCCGGAACCGGAAGATCTTGTCAACTGCGAAACATTCCGTTTCCTCGGGGACAAATACGATGCAATCTACAACCAATTGTGGCGGGAAGTAAAATCCAAATAGTATCCCCCTCCGGGCATCCCGTAATGCATGCCTGCGGCGGGCGGACTTACGTCCGATAAATAAAAATGAGCGTGTTCCAAACCATGTGGTAAACACGCTCATTTTGTCTTATCTTTTATTTTCTCGTATCAATAAATCCTTCACCGAACACTTCACTTGTCTCTGTCAGCATCACAAATGCATCCGGATCCACCTCATGTGCAGCACTTCTGACGGAGTACGCCTGAGAACTGGAGCAGGCACAGAGCAGCACATCCTTTTCCTCTTTTGTATAGGTTCCGATCGCCCGGATTGCTGTGGAACCTCTTCCGCTGATCTGATCAATCTTTTTGGAAACCTCATCCGCCTTTATCGTAATAATCAGGATCAGTTTACCGGCTCCCATGCCATACATGATCTTATCGATCACGACAGATGTCACAAATGCCGAGATCAGACCATAGAGAACTGCGTCCACATTTCCAAATACCGGCCATCCAAGCAGAATGATCAAAAGATCGATCGCCATGGTTACAAATCCGATTGACAAATGCGGCTTGACTGCTTTAATCGACATAGTCAGAAAATCGGTACCGCCGGAGGAGGATCCCCGCATATAGAACAACGCAAGCGCTGCTCCCAGGCAGACACCGGAAAACAGTGCCGCCATAAACGGCTCCCCTGTATAAGGCTTTGTATACGGAAAAATAAGATCCAGAAATATCGTACAAACAATCATGGTTCTTGCTGATTTGAACATAAACCTCCGCCCTACCAGCTTAAAGCTCAAAATGATAAGCGGAATATTTAGGGCAAGGGTTGTAATACCAATCGGAAATCTCCATAAATGATTCATGATCAGCGCCAGACGGATAATCCGCCCGGTGCAAAATCTGCCGTTTTTGCAAACGTATAAATCCCAAGGGCATATAATACACTTCCCACAATATCATAAGAAATATCCAGTACAAGCTCTTTTCCATTGATCTTTTTACGATTCTGTCCCATGTCTCTTCCCTTCTTTTCTCTTATACCGGGAAGCACCCGCCTCCGATAAATTCTCTGAGCAGCGAATTTGCCGGAACATAGTCACTTCCGATTCCGATAAAATAGTCAAAAAATTTCAAAAGTCTTTTCGCCTCAAGATATTCCGGTGAATCTTTTTCCACTCCGAACAAAAGAGGCTCCACATACTGTTTTAAAACAGCCAGTTCATACAACAGGGAAGAATTAAACATCACATCCGCTTCTTCCTGATACGGAAAAATATTCTCTTCCTCACCTCTTCTGACTGACGACCACATTGCGAGCGTTTTCTGTGCTGAAGTTCCTCTTGTTCTGGCATCCCGCACCAGCCGCCGGATCAGTCTTCCGTCTGTAGAAGGGATCCGGTTATGCTCATCAATATTCAACTGTGTCAGAGCACTGATGTAAATCTTAAACTTCCGGTCTGATGAAAGCTGACGGGAAAGCTCCGGATTCAAACAGTGAATTCCTTCGATCACAAGAATATCCTGTTCCTTCAGCTGTGTCGGAGTCGTGTCATAGCTCCTGCTTCCTTTCTTAAAATCAAAGATTGGAAGATGCACCGCCTCTCCGGCTAAAAGTGCCTGCATATCCTTATTGAACTGCTCGATGTCAATGGCCTCCAGACATTCAAAATTGTAATTGTCATCCTCATCCCGGGGTGTTTTTTCCCGATCCACAAATAATTGTCCACTGCAATCGGATGCGGTCTCATTCCCTGCGTCCGAAGCTGAATGGAGAGCCTGTGCGAAAACGTTGTTTTTCCGGATGAAGACGGTCCTGCGATCATCACCAGCTTTGTTTCCGGCTTCGCGGCAATCTGCGCGGCGATCTGTGCGATCTGCCGTTCCTGATAAGCTCCTGCACAAGTACGATCTCACGCATATCATATTTTGTGACCATGTCATTGAGTGCTCCGACTGTCTCAATATTCTGAAGGTCGCCCCACTGCACACTGCTCTTTAATACCTGAAACAGCTTTTCACGCGGTTCAAAGGCCGGGACTACATCCGGTTCCTTTCGGAACGGCATCTGGAGTACAAATCCTTCATCATACAGATGCAGCGCAAAATTCTTTAAATACCCGGAATCCGGCACCATATATCCATAGTAATAATCCTCAAACTCATTCATCCGGTAGATATTTACCTTGGAAACCCTCCGGTATCCAAACAGCCTTTCCTTGTCATACATCCCGTGTCTGCCAAAAAGCTCTACTGCATCCGATGTATGCACAGAACGCTTCTCGATCGGAATTTGGGCTTCTGCAAGTTCATGCATCCTTGCATCAATCTGATCCAGAAACTTCTGATCCAGAACGACATCTCCGTCAATTGTACAGTAATACCCATTGCTGACGGAAAAATGGATCTTCACATTGCGGATCTTGTCATGTCCTCCGACATCATGAACTGCTTTGACAAGCATAAAACAGAGACTTCGACGATAAGTCTCATAACCGATCGGGTCTTTCACTGTCACAAATTCGATTTTACAATCCTGCTTTAATCGTTTGTTCAATTCCTGAAGACGTGTCCCGTCCACCAATGCCAGTACGATTTTGGCCGGGTATTCTTCCTGAAATTCTTCTGCGATCTTCTTGTAGGCAATTCCTCTCTCGTAACACTTTACCTTGTCCCCTGTCTGAACGGTACAAAATTCTTTCTCCATAAGCCTGCCCTCCCGTCTGGAATCTTACAATACCTGAAACGGATGCACGACCGGTGCGGTGATGATTTTAGCTGCAGGAAGTCTCTCTTCCAGAAACCGTTTCATATCTTCCATAAAAATATACTCTGTCCCATAATGTCCCGCATCAATCACCGAAACGCCCTGTGCCGCCGCATCCAGACCTTCATGGTGTCCGATATCTCCGGTTACAAGAACATCCGCTCCTTTTGAGACAGCCGGAGCAATGGCACTTTTCCCGGATCCCGGAGAAACCGCAAGTCTTTTTACCGGCTGCTTCATATCTCCAAACACCTTGACCGATCCCAGTTTTAATTTATGCTTCACATAAACACAGCATTCTTCCAGTGTCATCTCTTTTGGAAGGGATCCCACTCTTCCGATCCCCTCTTCTTTTGTCTGTGTATTCATGGTCACATCCAGCACTTCGGTATCTGTCAGTCCCAGAATCTGTCCGGAAAGCTCTGCCATGCCAAGCACATCATAATTGGTATGCATTGCATAATAGGAAATATCACTGCGGATCAGCTTTAACAGCCTGCGGCCGATAAAATCTTCATCCGTAATATGCTTAAGCGGCGAAAAAATCAGCGGGTGATGGGTAATGAGCATGTCCGCTTCCTGCGCAATCGCCTCCTCAATGACCGCATCTGTTGTATCCAGCGCCAGATAAATCCGACGGACTTCTTTTTCACTTCTTCCCGCCTGCAGCCCTACATTGTCAAATCCCAGAGCAGCACTCTTGGGATATGTACCCTCAATCATTGCCATAATGTCTTTACACTGCATAATACTTCAGTCCTTTCCTGATGCAGACAAGCTCCTCTTTGAGTTCTGCCTGTCTCTTTGTGATATGTTCCCCTCTCTGATGATCCAGTTTTTCCAGAATCTCTGCTTTTAACTGTTCTTCTCTCTTTAAATACTGCTCCAGTATGGGGTGGCGCATCTCCAAAAGTAATTTTCCGTATCGAAGCTGGGTTTCATCCCACTTCTCTCTTTCGCTTTCCTTTGAAGGAACCACACGCATCATCGGATAGTACTTTCCTTCATCCAGTACCATCTCTTCCTGCACGATCTGATAGCCGTTCTGCAGAAGAAATTCCCGCACCTTTGCGATTTCCGACTGGGGCTGCAAAATGCACTCTTGTAATGTCTCTGCCACAGCCTGTCCCTCTGTCAGAATCCTCATCACAAGTCCGCCGCCCATACCTGCGATAATGACGGCTTCCACTTCTCCCGGAGACAGTTTTTCCAGGCCATTGGATCTGCGCATCTTGATCTGCTCTTTTAATCCGGCTTCTCTTACATGCTCTTCTGCCCGGATCAGCGGACCTTCGTTCACATCCATTGCAAACGCTTTTTTACTTTTTTATGCTCTGTCAGATAAATCGGAATATAGGCGTGATCCGTTCCGATATCTGCCACACACTCCCTGACTGTCACAAGGTCAGCCACTGCCTGCAGTCTTTTTGATAATTCATTCCTCATATCTTAGTCCAGATAGTCTCTCAGTTTGCGGCTGCGGCTTGGATGACGCAGCTTCCGGAGTGCTTTTGCCTCAATCTGGCGGATACGTTCACGGGTAACATCAAATTCTTTTCCAACTTCCTCCAGCGTTCTGGCACGTCCGTCATTCATTCCGAAACGAAGGCGAAGCACTTTCTGTTCTCTTTCTGTGAGTGTATCCAGCACTTCATCAAGCTGCTCTTTGAGCAGTGTCTGCGCTGCTGCCTCTGCCGGTACCGGTACGTTATCGTCCTGGATAAAATCTCCCAGATGACTGTCTTCTTCCTCACCAATTGGTGTCTCCAAAGATACCGGCTCCTGGGAAATCTTCAAAATCTCACGCACACGTTCTACCGGCATATCCAGTTCTTTTGCGATCTCTTCCGGCAGCGGCTCTCTTCCGAGCTCCTGCAGAAGTTGTCTGGACACACGGATCAGTTTGTTGATCGTCTCCACCATATGCACCGGAATACGAATCGTTCTTGCCTGATCTGCGATTGCTCTTGTGATCGCCTGACGGATCCACCAGGTAGCATACGTACTGAATTTGTATCCTTTGTGATAATCAAATTTTTCCACTGCTTTGATCAGTCCTAAATTTCCCTCCTGGATCAGATCCAGAAACAGCATTCCGCGTCCTACATAACGTTTTGCAATGCTGACCACAAGACGAAGGTTCGCTTCTGCAAGCTCTTTCTTTGCATCTTCATCTCCTTCCTCCATTCTCTGCGCCAGCTCAATCTCTCTGTCTGCACTTAAAAGCGGAACTTTTCCGATCTCTTTTAAATACATTCTGACCGGATCTTCAATGCTGACACCGTCCGGAACTGACAGGTCAATATTCTCCATATCTACATCATCCGCTTCTTCTGCCATGATCACGTCCATGTCTACGTCCAGATCATCGTCACTGCTGATACGCAATACGTCAATATTGTTGGCTTCCAGATACTCAAATACCTTTTCCATCTGTTCTGCTTCCAGTTCCATATCCGCAAAAAAAGTCATTGATCTCCTGGATCTCCAGTATACTTTTCTTT
>ENA-OQBJ01000298-OQBJ01000298.1-human-gut-metagenome-genome-assembly--contig:-NODE-298-length-27029-cov-2.243662_pt1 | contig 27029 bp, 34 predicted proteins | sample MGYA00242743_ERZ504545 | MGnify/ENA primary metagenome ERZ504545 (study PRJEB26092, sample SAMD00036252) | human gut metagenome | host: Homo sapiens | study: EMG produced TPA metagenomics assembly of...
GAAATCGAAAAGGCCACAGGTGCATCTCTTCTGCAGAGGGAGAGGACGCCTTTGTGGAGGGGGTAAGTACCGATACCCGTACCATTTCCCGGGGCGAACTTTTCATCGCTCTCATTGGTGAAAATTTCAACGGTCATGAATTTCTGAAACGAGCGGTTCTTTCCGGGGCATCGGCAGTGATGATTTCTGATGCTTCCTACGGGAAGGATATAGATGCCCATGTATCCGTTTTTCTGGTGAAAGACACAAAGAAGGGTCTGGAAGATCTGGCCCATTTCCACCGGATGCGTTTTCACGTGCCCGTAATCGGAGTCACCGGTTCCAACGGAAAAACTACCACCAAGGACATGATTACGTCCATCCTCCGCACCCGTTTCCATGTGACCGCTACGGAGAAGAATTTCAATAATGAAATCGGTCTTTCCATGACCCTTCTTTCTATGACTGCCGAAACAGAGTGTGCGTGGTGGAAATGGGCATGCGGGGCTTTGGCCAGATTGCAGAGCTCTGCACCATTGCGTCTCCCACTATGGGGTCATAACCAATGTGGGGACATCCCATATCGGTATCCTGGGGAGCCAAGATAACATTGCCAAAGCGAAGAAAGAACTGATCGATGCACTTCCTGCCGATGGCACGGCTATCCTGAATGGCGATGACGAACGAGTCAGCGTTATGGGGAAGGGCTTTGCAGGTCGGATTGTCCGCTACGGTATGAACGGCCGGTATACGGTACGGGGCAGCGATGTCCGTTTCGAAGAAGAGGATACCCGCTATACCTGTACCTGCTTTGACGAAGCCTTCAAGGTGAAACTTCATCTTCTCGGCATTCATAATGTATATGATGCCCTGGCTGCTACAGCTGCAGCCCGGGTGCTTGGCGTGGATACGGGAAAAATCCAGAAGCTCTCGGTGAGTTCCGCCCTGCCGATCAGCGGCAGTCTGTGGTAAACATAGGGGGCATCACCGTTCTTGACGATTCTTATAATGCCAACCCGCTGTCCATGGAAATGGCTTTCCGCTCTGCGAAGCAGATTGCAGGGAACCATTATTTCCTTGTGCTGGGGGACATGGGCGAACTGGGCCGCTTTGAAGAAAAACTGCATTATGAAACAGGAGTGAAAGCCGGAAAAATCGGATTTGACGGTCTGATTACGGTGGGACCGCTTTCCCGTTTCCTCGCCAAAGGCGCAGAACAGGGGGGCATGAAGAATGTCGTGACCTGCGATACCTGCGAGGAAGCAGCGGAAAAGCTGATGAAGATGGCAGCGCCCGGTGATGTGGTGCTTGTGAAAGGTTCCCATTACATGCATATGGAAAGGATTCCTGCTGTTTTGAGGGGAGAAAAAGCATAGGATGGAAAGTAATTATTTGATTTATCTGGCGGAATCAGCGGTGCTTACCGTGATTCTTGGATTTTTTGCCATTCCGCTTTTGAAAAAATTAAAGGCTCGTCAGTCCATCAGGGAAGAAGGACCGAAGTCTCACCGGATTAAGAGCGGTACACCTACCATGGGCGGACTGTTCATGCTTCTTTCCGCAGTGCTGGTGGTTATTTTCAATAAAATGATTGACCCCTCGGTCCTGTGGCTTTTATTTCTTACGCTTGGCCATGGCTTCTTGGCTTTCTTGATGATTTTATCAAGGCGGAAAAGAAAAGAAACCTGGGACTTACAGCAAAGCAGAAGATGCTTGGCCAGATTATCCTAGCCGTTCTTTTCTGCTGGGCGTCGTGGATACGCTTCATCTGCCCTATTCCATAGCTATTCCTTTTACCCATACGGATATTTCCATCGGCCTTTTGTACTATCCCTTCGTGGTCCTTGTTATTGTGGGCGCATCCAATGCGGTGAACCTCACTGACGGTCTTGATGGACTGGCTTCGGGATGCTGCGTCATTGCTTTCTCTGCCTATGCCATGTTCTGCTACATGACCGGTTTCAATGATCTGGGATATTTCATCATCATTCTGGCCGGCAGCTGTATCGGATTTCTGTTCTTTAATTACCACCCGGCTAAAATATTCATGGGGGATACCGGTTCCCTGGCCCTGGGCGGTGCGATTGCCGGTATTTCCGTGATGACCAGGACAGAGCTTCTTCTTATTTTCCTGGGCTGATTTTTGTGCTGGAGGCTCTTTCTGTCATTATCCAGGTGGCTTCCTTCCAGCTGACCGGAAAAAGGGTATTCAAAATGAGCCCCTTCATCATCATTTCGAACTGTCCGGCTGGAGTGAAGTCCATGTGGTATGGGCTTTCTGGATTTTCGAAGGAATTGCTGCCTGTGTGAGTCTTCTTTTGGCAATCCGGGCATTATAATCCGTTTTTCACGCCGATCTTTGAGGAGGCATGGATGCTTCCGCCAAAGACCGGTTCCACGGGAGGTAAATTATGAAAAGTGTATTGATTCTTGGCGCCGGTATCAGCGGACTGGGAGCTGCCCATGTCCTACTGCGCACGATGTGAAGGTGCTGATTTCCGATTTAAAAGATTCTATTCATGATAAAAAGGAAAAAGAGGCACTCACTGCGCTGGGAGCTGTTTTCCGGTTTGGGCCGCAGTCGGTCGATCTTCTGGACGGGGTGGATACGGTGGTCGTTTCTCCGGTGATTCCAAGGGAAAATCCCATTGTATCTGAAGCTTTCAACCGTCATATTGACGTTATCAGCGAAGTGGAACTGGCTTATCGCGTCACAAAGGCGCCAATCCTTGCCATTACAGGCACCAACGGGAAAACTACCACCACTACTCTTCTGGGGAGTATGGTGAGCAGAAGCGGTAAACCTTTCGCCCTGGCAGGAAACCTTGGCATTTCTTTGAGCCGGGAAGCGGAACTGGTGCCTGCTGATGGTGTGATTGCGGCAGAAGTATCCAGCTTCCAGCTGGAATTTATCAAAACCTTCAAGCCAGGGCTGCTGTGATTTTGAATATTACGCCGGACCATCTGGAACGGATCATACCATGGAAGCCTATGTGGCAGCCAAAGCCCGGATTTTTGAAAATATGGACAATTCCGACTGCCTTCTGTTAAATGATGATGATGCCTATACCCCTGCCCTTAAAAAGAAGGCGGAAACCCACACCCATGTATGCCTTCTTTCCACATCCCATAAAGTGGAGGAAGGAGCCTTCCTTGACGGAGATACACTGGTCCTTCGCAGAAAGGGAAAGGAAATCCGTCTCTGTTCTGTGAAAGAATTGAAGCTGAAGGGCATGCAGAACTATGAAGATGTGCTGGCTGCGTCCTTCCTGGCTTATGAAGGGGGCGTTCCGGTGGATGTGATCGTGTCTGCCATGAAGGATTTTTCGTCCCTTCCTAACCGGATTGAATATGTACGGACACTGCGTGATGTGGAATACTACAATGACTCTAAAGCCACCAATACGGATGCTGCCATTAAGGGTATGAGTGCTTTCAACAAGCCGGTCATCCTGATTGCCGGAGCTACGATAAGGGAACGCCTTTGGAAGATTTCATGAAAGATGTCAAAAAGCATACAAAACATCTGATTCTTCTGGGAGCGGCAGCCGACCGTTTTGAAAAAGCGGCCAGAGCAGCCGGCGTGTCTTCCATTTACCGGGTATCTTCCATGAAAGAAGCAGTACTGAAGGGGCAGCAGCTGGCGGAAGCCGGGGATATCGTCATCCTCTCGCCGGCCTGCTCTTCCTTTGATATGTATCACAATATGGAAGAACGAGGCATGGATTTCAAGCGTATTGTTAAAAGTCTTACCTGATGGGAGCAGTCATGAAGCGAGTTATACTATCCGGCGGCGGCACAGGCGGTCATATTTACCCTGCCATTACCATTGCCAGAGAACTGTCAAAACTGGATAATGTGGAATTTCTTTTTGTAGGCACTCCAAATGGCATGGAATCAAGAATCATTCCGAAGGAAGGCTATAAATTTGCTTCCATTCCGGCCTATGGACTGAAACGGTCCTTTACACTGAAGAATCTTTCTATCCTTATGAAGACAGCAGGCAGTCTCTTCAAGGCCCGGTCCATTTTGAAGCATTTTCATCCCGATGTGGTAATCGGTACCGGCGGATACGTGTGCGGTCCTATCCTGATGGCGGCCGCCCTGTCCCATATTCCTACCCTCATTCAGGAGCAGAATGTGATTCCCGGGATTACTAATAAAATCCTTTCTCATGTAGTAGATACCATTGCATTGGGGTATGAGGATGCGAAAGTTCGTTTTCCCCGTCCCGAGAAATGTATATACACAGGAAATCCTATCCGTCCTGATATTATTGAAGCCAAACGGGAGGAGTCCCGAAGGGAGCTCGGTATTTCACCTGATACCTTCATGGTGCTTATCACCGGAGGAAGCCGCGGCGCCCGGTCGATTAACAACGCCATGGCCGGTGTTCATGCCTATTTTAAGAATGATGACCATCTCTGTCTTTACCATGTTACGGGCACTCTGGAATATGATAAAATAATAGAGAAAGTGCATGCGGATAAAGAAGGCAGGGTAGGAAAAGCAGGAAGGATTATCAAATATGAGTACCATATGCCAAGGGCTCTGGCAGCAGCGGATCTGATTATCTGCCGCGCCGGCGCCGTAAGCCTTGCAGAGCTGGCAGCCAGGGGCCTTCCGGCTATCCTGATTCCCTATCCCTATGCTGCAGAAGACCACCAGACTTTCAATGCCCGGGTTTTTGTGGCTGCCGGAGCAGCAGGATGATTGTGGACAAGTATCTGACCGATAAGGAGCTGATCCAGGATATTACCTACCTGAAGGATACGCCTGCTGCTCTGCACAGCATGTCAGACGCTTCCGCCGGGCTTGGAAGAATTCATGCCGGCAGGGATATTGCCCGTCTGGCTCTTGAACTGGCTGAAAAAGGGAGTAAATGAGATGAATTTAAAAGAATATACAAATTTTCATTTTATCGGTATCGGCGGCATGGGTATGCGCGCCCTTGCCGAAATCCTTCTGGAGAAAGGGTATTCCGTTTCAGGATCTGACATGGCTGATTCCCCGGTGCTTGAAAATTTCAGAAAGAGGGGAGCTTCCATCTTTATCGGTCATGATGCATCCCATGTGAAAGGGGAGGGATGCGTTGTCATTTCTTCTGCTATTTCTGAAAATAATCCGGACTGATGGAAGCACGGAGAAAACAGATTCCTGTTTTCCACCGTTCTGATGTGCTGGCTGCCCTTCTTCTGGCAGGGAAGGGGATTTCTGTAGCCGGTGCTCATGGGAAATCCACCACCTCCGGCATGTTGGGACAGATTTTTTACGAAACCGCCATGGACCGACCATCGTGCTGGGCGCCGCTGCTGATTATATCCACGGAAATTCCATCTGCGGCAAAGGAGAGTATGTCATCGCCGAAGCCGATGAAAGCGACGGCTCCTTTTTGAAATTTAAAAATTACATCACCGTAGTGACCAATATCGAAGATGACCATCTGGATCATTATGGCAGTGTGGAAAATATACGAAAAGCTTTTGCTGAATTTGTCAATCATATTTCTTATGATGACGGAGCTGCATTTCTCTGCCTGGACAGTGAAGGGGTCAGGGCCATTCTTCCTTCCGTTCACAAAAAGGTATTCACCTTTGGTCTGAATGAAAAGGCGGACCTTAGAGCGGTGAATCCAAGATATGAAAACCGCTTCCTCTGCTATGAAGCGGTGAAGGGAGGAAAGGTGCTGGGAACCGTGCGTCTCCAGGTGCCGGGTCTCCACAATGTGCGTGATTCCCTGGGGGCCCTTGCAGCTTCTCTGTACTGCGGGATTCCCTTTGAAAAAGCAGCGGCGGCCATTTCCCATTTCCATGGCGTCAAACGGCGTTTTGAAACGAAATTGAGGACGGAAGACCTTTGGATTGTGGATGATTATGCCCACCATCCCACGGAAATCAAGCAACGCTGAAAGCGGCCAGAGAATCGGGAAATCACCGAATTCTCTGTGCTTTCCAGCCCCACCGCTATTCCCGGACCAAACTTTTGAAAGACGAATTCGCCGAAGCCTTTGATGATGCGGATGTTCTCTTCTTTACGGATATTTATGCAGCCAGTGAGGAAAAGATTCCCGGTGTCGATGGTCATCTCATCCCGGATGCCGTAAGGGCACGGCTTCCGCATAAGGATATCCGCTATGTGGATAAGCTGGAAGATGTGGCCGGTGCGCTTTATGACTGCATCCGTCCGGGAGATATGGTGATTACCATGGGTGCCGGCAGTATTACCGGTGTAAGCGAAAAACTGATTGCATTATTGAAAGAAAAGGGAATGCCAAGTGATAAATAAAGAAACCAAAGTAGTCGTTCTTATGGGCGGCCCATCGACGGAAGCAGAAGTTTCCAGGAATACAGGCACCGCCATTGCGGAAGCACTGGCATCTATCGGCTATCATGTGATTCCCATGGAATATGATCCCCATCATGTGGTAGAAAATCTTAAAGCCGCCGGAGCAGAAGTGGTATTTATTGCCCTTCATGGAAAATATGGTGAAGACGGTACCATCCAGAGCGTGCTGGAACTGGCCCGGATTCCCTATACCGGTTCCGGAGTCACTTCCTCTGCCATTACTATGGATAAAATCATGAGCAGCCATCTGTTCAAACAGGCCGGTCTGCCCATGGCTCATTCCCATCCCTATTTTTTAAAGGACGGAAAAGAGCAGGTGATTTCCGGTATTCTTTCGGAATTTTCATTCCCCATGGTATTGAAACCGGCCTGCGAAGGTTCCACCATCGGCATTGAAATCGTAAAAAAGAAAGAAGACCTGAAAGCTGCGGTGGATCGGGTCTTTAAAGTGGAGGGGCGCATACTGGCGGAAGATTACCTGGGTGGTCATGAATTCACGGTGTCCGTCATTGACGGCAAAGCCCTTCCTGTGATTGAAATCTGCCCCCATTCCGGGCAGTATGACTACCATTCCAAATATACCAAGGGCGCCACTGATTACATCGTACCGGCTCCCATTTCGCAAGAGCTGGCCCTTTCCATGAGCCGCATTGCAGAAAAAGGCTACCGTATCTGCGAATGCAGCGGTGCCGTCCGTTTTGATTTCAAAACTGACAAAGAGGGACATCCATTTGTGCTGGAGGCCAATTCCATTCCAGGCATGACATCGACCAGTCTGGTGCCAAAGGCGGCAGCAGCCCAGGGGATTTCTTTCCCGAAACTCTGCGAAATGATATTGATGGAAGCAGGCCTTGATAAAGTCTGACAGGTCATAACTATGGATAATTTTAAAAGTTTTAATGATTTTCTGAAAGAGCAGCATGGCGGAAAAACGACCCCGTCGACCCAAGAGGTGCCGGTAGAACAGACACCGCCGCCTCCGCATCCGGCAAAAAAAAATCCCGGGAAGAGGCTTAAAAGGCCCCGGTTCAAAGGAAAGGCTATGCAGCAGGAGGATTGGGAGTTCTTGCAGTGATTGGACTTTCTCTTTTCTTTCTTCCCATACCTCTTGGCTATATAGACCTTGAGGGGACAGAAGTGCTGACTACGGATGATGTGATTTTTGAAGGGCGAATCCGTCAGCCCGTGAATGTCCTCCAGATCAGCTCATCGGATCTGGAAAAAAGGCTTTCCAGAGATATACGGGTGTCTACTGTTTCCGTGGGCCGCCGCTTTCCCTTTGTTCTTGAGGTGAATGTAACGGATCGGGTGCCTCTGGCCATTGTTCAGGATGAATTCGGCTATGTTTTTCTTGATAAAGATGGCGTAGTCATGGATTCGACCCAGTCCATCAAAAAAGTCAATGTACCGCTCATTACAGGAAAGAGACTGGGAAACCTTCTCCTTGGCGATTCGATAGCCGGCGGTGAGATAGACCAGGCCCTGGATTTCCTGAACCATCTGTCTCCGGAAGGTCTTAAGGTATTTTCTGAAATCAACATCGGAAATCCGGAGGATATCAAGGCCTATACCAGGGACGATATAACAGTGAAACTGGGAAATGGCAGTGACATGGCTGGTCAGGCCCGCCTGGCGGAAAACATGGTAGGCGATGTCAAGGCCAGAGGCCTTTCTGTGGAATATCTGGATGCCAATTTAGCCTCGCCTTTTATAAAGCTCAAAAAATAAACAAAAATCTTTCTTATTCTATTGATAAATGTAGCGAACTTGCGTAAAGTATTGTACAATGTAAGATATGATTGAGAAGAAGATGACTGCTAATATGAATAATGTAAAAACGAGTCAATCTCATGACGCAGAAGATCCTAAAGGAGGAGCGAACATGGAACAGTCTGAAATTGCTAAAATTAAAGTAATCGGTGTAGGCGGCGGCGGAAACAACGCTGTCAACCGTATGATTGATGAAGAAGTAAAGGGCGTTGAGTTCATCGCTGTCAATACAGAACTTCAGGTGCTGAATAAATCTGAAGCGGAAACAAAAATTCAGATTGGTGAAAAACTGACCAAAGGTCTTGGTGCTGGAGCGAAACCGGAAGTAGGCGAACAGGCTGCGGAAGAATCCAGAGAGGATCTGACAAAAGCCTTAACCGGCGCTGACATGGTATTTGTGACCGCCGGCATGGGCGGCGGTACCGGTACCGGTGCTGCTCCTGTAGCAGCGCAGTGCGCCAGAGAACTGGGGGCTCTGACCATTGCCGTTGTCACAAAGCCTTTCAGCTTTGAAGGAAAAGTAAGAGCTAAGAATGCCGCTGAAGGCATTGAACGACTGAAGCAGAATGTAGATGCTATTCTGGTGGTACCAAATGATAAATTGATGAGCATTATTGACAAGAAAACCTCCATTAAAGATGCTTTCAAGACGGCCGATGATGTTCTCCGCCAGGGAATCCAGGGCATTTCCGATTTGATTACTGTACCGGGGATTATCAACCTGGACTTTGCCGATGTAAGAACCATTATGAGTGACCAGGCGATGCCCTCATGGGTATTGGTATCGGCACCGGCGATAACCGTGCCAGCGATGCCGCAACTATGGCTATCAACAGCCCGCTCCTGGAAAGGAGCATTGAAGGTGCCAAAGGCATCATCATCAATATTACGGGCAATGAAGATCTGGCCTCTTTGAAATCAATGAAGCTTCCCAGATTATTACGGAAGCTGCTGATCCGGATGCCAATATTATCTGGGGTACTTCCGTAGACCCGGATCTTGATAATGACACAGTGAAGATTACTGTTATTGCTACCGGTTTCGGCGACAAGAAGAAGTCTCCATCTCCCGCCGGCGGAAGCCGTTTCAGCAATGCTGTACGTCCGACACCGGGCATCGCGGTTCCTGAATTTCTGAGAAAGTAAAAATTTTCATCAGAGTTTTTACTTCCACAGTCCCGGGCTGGATTGATGCATGTGCATGGTACAGGAAAAGTCCGCCGAAGGGACAGTCGATACACAGAAAGCCACACCGCAGCTGCAGTGTGGCTTTTTCTTCCGATTTGGGAAGGGGAGGAATTGTTTAAAGCAGGTGATTTCTTCCGTTTCCCGTTTCCATCTTTCCAAGGAGAACGATTATGAAATGCCCATATTGCAGCAGTCCTGATACGAAGGTCACTGATTCCCGGGATACCGATGACGGGGCTTCTATCCGCCGGAGGCGCCAGTGCCTTGCCTGTGGACGGCGCTTTACTACCTATGAAACGGTGGAGCAGGTCCCTATTCGCGTCATTAAGAAAAACGGCAGCCGTGAGCTTTTTGACCGCAATAAACTTCGCAGCGGCCTGATTCGTGCCTGCGAAAAGAGAAACATTTCTTCAGCCAGATTGAGGAAATTGTAAAAAGGGTAGAAAAGAAAATCCGCAATGAGTTGAAGCATGAAGTTTCTTCTGTGGAAATCGGCAACCTGGTGATGAATGAATTAAAAAATCTGGATCAGGTGGCTATGTCCGTTTTGCTTCTGTATATCGGGAATTCAAGGATATTGGAAGTTTTATGAGTGAATTGGAAACACTGATGAAAAACCATAAAGAAAAGACCGATTCTGTTTCTCCGGCAAAGGAAGATAAGAATGAACATTGAAACCATAGAGTCAATTTTTAACGATCATGAAAAAGTGCTGCAGAAAAGCAGAACTCTTTTTCCCGTGATTCTGGATATGGCGGACATCTGCCGCAGGGCCCTGGCAGAAGGCCATAAAATCCTGATCTGCGGCAACGGCGGAAGTGCTGCCGATGCCCAACATATAGCAGCTGAATTTGTGGGTCGTTTCCATAATGAAAGGGTATCCCTTCCCTCGATTGCACTGACCACGGATACCTCCATCCTGACAGCAGTAGCTAATGATTACAGTTACGACCGGGTATTTGCCCGGCAGGTCGAAGGACTTGGAAACAAAGGCGATGTCCTTTGGGGGATTTCTACCAGCGGCAATAGCAGAAATGTCAATGAAGCATTGAAAACAGCCCGTCAGAAGGGCCTTGTTACCATCGGCTCCACCGGTAAAACGGGAGGGGACATGGTATCACTCTGTGACAGAGTGTTGGTAGTGCCTGATGATGTGACTGCCAGAATTCAGGAAATCCATATGCTTTCTGCTCATATCATCTGCCAGCTGATTGATGATCTGGAATGGAAGCAATGAATAAAAAAGCGATTTTTTTTGACCGGGACGGCGTTCTCAATGAAGATGACGGCTATGTTCATTCCATGGACCGGCTCCGCTGGGTCAAAGGGGCCAGGGAAGCGGCAGGTCGTCTGACAAAGGAAGGATGGCTCCTTTTTGTAGTCACCAACAGAGCGGAGTTGCCCGGGGTTATTATGGGGAAGAGGATGTAGTCCGCCTCCATCAGCCATGAATGAAGAATTCGGGAAATACGGCGGCCGGATTACAGAATTTTTCTACTGCCTCATCTTCCGGGAGCACCGGTGTCCCGTTATGACAAGGTGTGCAGCTGCAGGAAACCAGCGCCGGGCATGATTCTGAAAGCCCTGTCCAAGTATGGCCTTGACAGAAATCGATGCTTCCTTTTTGGCGACGGCGAACGAGATATAGAGGCGGCTCGAAGAGCAGGCATCCAGGGATTTTTATTTCCCGGTGGAAACCTGGATACCTTCATTCAGAAAGTACTGCCTCCCATAAAGGATTAAAATGAAAAAAGACTATAAGAATATTCTGATTATAAAAATGAGCTCTCTGGGAGATATCATTCATGCCCTGCCTTCCCTCTATGTGCTAAGGAAAGCTTATCCGAAATCCCGGATTACCTGGGCAGTCCATCCGTCCTTTGCAGGCATTCTTCCGGGAAAGCCATGGATTGACGAAATCTATCTGGTGGATAGGAAACGGATACGGCAGCTGTCATACCTGAGGGAGGTACACCATGATCTCAAAGCCCGTCATTTTGATCTGGTCATTGACCTGCAGATGATTGCAAAGAGCGGGATCATTTCCTTCCTTTCCGGCTGCAGCGAACGCATCGGCTATCAGGACGGTCGGGAAGGAAGTTTCCTCGCCAGCCGTCCTATTTCCGGACCTCATAAAAAAGGCCACATTATCGAGCAGCTTCTGGATGTGATGCGCTACCTGGGCTGTGATGTTTCTGAAATCGAATTTCCTATTCATGATTATAAAAAAGAGCTTTCTCAGGTGAAGGACCTTCTCCAGAAAGAAGGGATCGTGGGTCCCTATGTGGTTCTTGTACCGGGAACCAGAGGAGAGCAGAAGAAGTGGCCCCTGTCTTATTGGGGAGAACTGGCCTCTTCGCTCGCGGACCGCGGGATTTATAACGTCATTTCCGGCACGGCAGGAGAAATGGATATGGGAAATCGGATCAAGGATATGTCTCCTTCTCCCTGCACGATCAATCTGATGGGCAGGACTAACCTGCTTCAGCTGGCTGCCTTGGAAAGACTGGCTTCCCTTCATATCTCCAGCGATACAGGGCCTCTTCATATTGCCAATGCAGTGCATACGCCCCTGATTGCTCTCTTTGGACCACACTGCCTGACAGGAGCGGTCCCTATGGCAATCCGGACAGCTATGTGATTATGGCCGATCATCCGGGTACAAAGGAATGCCGCATGGATACCATTCCTGTGGAAAAGGTATTGAAAAAGGCTTTGGATATATTGGAATCAGATATAGAGGATCATCATGGAACATATTACCAGCCGGAGCAACCGGTGGATTAAATGTGCTCTCCGTCTGAAGCAGAGAAAATGGAGAGATAAGGAAGGACTCTTTCTTCTGGAAGGCCTTCGCGGTACGACTGATGTGCTGAATCAGCAGGTACGGGACTGCATCTGCTTCATCGAGGATGGCCGTTTGGCTGATGACATGGTGGATGAGCTTGTGAGTCAGGGAGAAAGACTTCATTGGCTTTTCCTTTCTGTAGATAAGGAAATGATGCACCTTCTTTCCGGCACGGAGCACGGTCAGGGGATTCTTCTTCTCTGCAGAAAGCAGCACCATGATCTTTCAGAACTTCTTCATCCTCTGAAGGGGTATTATGTAGTTCTTGACTCTGTGCAGGATCCCGGCAACATGGGTACCATTCTGCGTACCTGCGCCGCCGCCGGCGTGAAAGGTCTCATCCTGACAGAGGGCTGTACAGATATATATGCAGAAAAAGTGGTCCGTAGTTCCATGGGCAGTATTCTTCGTCTGCCAATTTATGAAGGGGCTTCCATTCCTTTCTTAAAGGAATGGAAGCAGGTTTCCGGACTTCCGTTCTATGGGACAGCCTTACAGAATGCCAGGCCCTATAAGGAAATAGGTCCTGTCAGCCAGGCTGTTTTCTTCTTTGGGAATGAAGGAAATGGCATTCGTGACGACATACTGTCCCTAACTGATGAAAACCTGTATATTCCGCTGCCTGGCCATGTAGAATCCTTAAATGTGTCCATTGCGGCAGCAGTCATACTGTTTCATTTCATTGAAGGATAAAGCAATTTCTGATAATCTGCTGTGGTGATACCACTGTTTTTCTGCTGCTGATGGGTCTGCAGCATATTTTGGGAAACAATCAAAGCACTTCTTCCAAGAGGTTATTATGGTAAAGAAATTAATTGTGAATGCTGATGATTTTGGAATACACGAAGCAGTGAACCGTGCTGTCCTTAGAGGCTTTGAATCGGGCATACTGACAAGTACATCCCTCATGGCTGGTGGAGATGCCTTCCAAGAGGCGGTGAAACTGGCGAGAGATATGAAGGGGATTGGAATCGGTATCCATCTGACTCTGGTAGGCGGTTTGAAAACCGTTCTGCCGCCGGAAGAAGTTCCTTCCCTGACCTGGGAAAACGGACGTCTCTGCAGCAATTATATGGAACTGATTCTGCGGGATATGAAAGGTCGTATCTCCATGGACGATGTATACCGCGAATGGGATGCCCAGATTCGAAAGATTCTGGACACCGGTCTGACCGTAACCCATATAGACGGTCATCAACATATGCATATGTGGAACCATTTCTTTCCCATTACATTGACTCTTGCCAGGAAATATCACATTCCCTGTATGCGGGTGCCAGATGAAAAGGTCCTTTTTGGATTCAGCTGCACCGGCAGGCGTTTTCCTTGCTTTGTCTCGTAAAACGGAACCGTTCCTTCTGATGGCCAGAAGTCATAGAAAAAGCCTTAAGAAAGGCGGGAATCCGTACCAATGACCATTTCTGGGGTATGATGTACGGCGGGCATTTTTATGAAGACCGCATGATTTCCATTTTGGGCAGACTTGAAGAGGGCGTGACAGAATTCATGTGCCACCCATCGGCTGATACGGAAGCCATGGAAGCAGCATTCCATTGGGGCTATGAAGGAGAAGAAGAATTAAAGAGCTTGACTTCCATTCGAGTACGTAAACTCCTGGATGAAAAGAAGATACAGCTTATTTCCTATCAAGATTTACAGAGAAGCTGATGATTTCGGGCACTTCTCTTTATATTCAGGCACTGTCTATTGCAGGCTGAGGAGTGGCTTATATGAAAAAAGAACAACAATTTTATCTGGTGGATTTTTCAATCCTGCCGGAAGCAATCAAGAAGACCATTCGAGTCAAAGAATTATTGAAGGATGGTTCCTGTGCTTCTATCAATGAAGCGGTCCATAAAGTCAATATGAGCCGCAGCGCCTATTACAAATATAAAGACCATGTGGCATCGGCAGATGATGACAAAGGGGACCGGGTTGTAGTATTATTGATAATCATGCAGGATGATATGGCAGTGTTCGGAAGAATACTTCGGCGTATTGCCAGAGAAAAACAGGAAATCCTGTCTGTTAACCGGACAAAGATATCGGAGAAGCTGTATTCCTCTGTTATTACTCTAAAAACGAAAGAATCGGCCGATGATATTGAATCTTTGTATGAATCCTTGAAAGAAATGAAGGGAATCCAGTCGTTGACCATGAAATTAGGAGGAGAATTTAAATGAAAAATATTAATGTTGCACTCCTTGGATTTGGCACAGTAGGCAGCGGTGTAGCTGAAGCGATTAGAAAAAACAGCAAAATCATGGAAGATTCCATCGGCTGTCATTTCACCATCAGTCATGTGCTGGTTCGTCACCCTGAAAAATACAGGGATATGGATCTTCTGCAGGGGATTCATCTGACATCCTCCTTTGATGACATTATAGCGGATTCATCCATTGACATTATCATCGAGGTCATGGGAGGCATTCATCCGGCCAAGGAATATATTTTTGAGGCTTTGAACCATCATATCAATGTAGTCAGCGCTAACAAAGACCTGGTCGCCCTTTTTGGACCGGAAATCATGCATACTGCCATGGAAAACCATGTAAACTTCAGCTGTGAGCCAGCGTAGGCGGCGGTATTCCTATTTTAAGGCCCCTCCATGATTCTCTGGCAGCCAATGAAATTGAAAGCATTGTAGGGATTGTAAATGGTACCACCAATTTCATCCTTTCCAATATGGATGACAGCGGTGTCAGCTATGGCGATGCTCTCCGGGTGGCCCAGAAGAAAGGGTATGCTGAAGCAGATCCCACCAATGACGTGGCAGGTTATGATGCTGCCCGGAAACTGGCCATTCTGGCATCCATCGGCTTTCATGCCAATGTCACTTTTGACGACGTGCTGGTGGAAGGTATTGAAAAGATTTCCCAGAACGATGTACAGTATGCCAGCGAAATGGGATATACCATCAAGCTTCTGGCCGTAGCCATCCGTCAGGAAAATGGGATTGCCCTCAATGTATATCCCGCCTTCGTGCCCAGAAGCCATCCGCTGGCCTCTGTCAAAGGGTCCTATAACGCAATTTATGTGACTGGAAACATTGTGGATGATGTCATGTTCTATGGCAAAGGGGCCGGCTCTCTCCCCACGGCCAGTGCGTGATGGGGGATGTAATCAGCACAGCCAAGCATATTCTGAATCATTCCACCGGTACCGGTATGATGCTGACAGAAACGAAGCGGATTCCTTTCTACTCCTCCCTCAAGCTGGAAAACTCTTATTATTTCCGCCTCATCGTAGACGATGTGACCGGTGTACTTTCCCAGATTGCTTCCGCCTATGCCGATAACGACATCAGCATTAAGGAAGTGGTGCAGAAGAGCCGGATTGAGGATGCGGCAGAGCTTATGATTATTACAGAAAAAACGCCCCGTGAAAATATCATCCACGTGGAAAAAGCACTGCAGGTGCTGCCCTGCATGCGTCAGGTAGCCAATGTTGTGAGGGTAATGGAAGATGACAGAAAATAAGACATACATCGTGAGAGTTCCGGCCACGACTGCCAACATAGGCAGCGGTTTTGATACCCTTGCATGTCTCTTGGCCTTTATAATGTGGTACAGTTCGTGCCGGCAGAAGGAACTCCTCTGGTAGAAACAAAAATTGAAGCAGAAGGGGAGGGGGCTGGCCAGATTACCGAGGGCCTTGATAACATGATTATCAAAGCCATGGATGAAACGGCCAGGCAGGCGGGAAAAAGCATACCGGTGGAAAAATGTACCTTATCAATCGCATTCCCTTTGCCAGGGGCCTGGGCTCCTCTTCTGCGGCCATAGCTTCCGGCGTGTTTCTGGCCAACATGCTTATGGGCGAGCCTTTTAACAGAAAAGAAATTCTTGATATAACCGCTGCCATGGAAGGGCATCCCGATAATGCAGCCCCTGCCATACTGGGAGGATTCTGCATGGCCCTTCTGAAAGATGGAAATGTAACAGCTGAGCGTATTGACATTCCCTCCCATTGGAAAGCCGTGGTCACCATTCCGGACTTTGAACTTCATACCGAAAAAGCCAGGGCCGTTTTACCGGACAGCTATCCACGGAGCGATGCCGTTCACAATATTGGCGCTGTTTCTTTCCTTATGGCTGCTTTCATGTATCAGAAACCGGAATATCTGAAACTGGGGCTTGATGATGTGATTCATGTGCCTACAGGCTGAATCTTATACCGGAGCCTCCGATGTGATTCGAAATGCGGAAAGGGCAGGAGCCTATGGCGCTACCATTTCTGGTTCCGGTCCCACCATTATTGCCTTTGCTCCGGCTGACCGGGCTGAAAAGGTAGCATTGCCATGGTGAATGGCTTTGCAGCAGCCCATATCACATCACGGTACCTGGTCCTTGATTTTGATCACAACGGGATCATGGCAGTCTGATATCCAGACTTTTTCTACAGCCCAAACGGCCTTCCCGGCCGTTTTTTTCTTGATTCAAAAACCCGATACACCTCAAAAAAGGAAATTTTGCGGCCATTTATCGGGGACTCTATTGACGGGCGATAGTTAAATAGGTATACTTATACAGGTATTATCCCAAAGTATACTGTTTTACAAAGATTGGATAAGGAGTTGCTCCATGAATTTTGAACTGATTGAACATGCACTGCCTATGCTGCTGGTTGGGGCCGGTGTAACGATAGAAATCACAGCTGTCAGCGTGGCCATAGGTTTTTTGATTGGCCTTTTTGTGGGAATAGCCCGCATCTGCCAGATTAAAGTCCTCCGGATTATAGCAGCTGTTTATGCGGATTGCATTCGAGGGACTCCGCTTTTGGTACAGATCTTTCTCATTTATTTCGCCCTTCCTATCGTTACAGGACATCGTGTGGAACCCTTTGCAGCTGCTGTGGCACCTGCGGCATCAACAGCGGCGCCTATGTATCGGAAATTTTCAGGGCAGGCATCCAGGCCATTGATGTGGGTCAGATGGAAGCCGGCCGGTCTTTGGGACTGACCTGGTGGCAGACCATGTATTATGTGATTCTTCCTCAGGCCGTACGCAACATTCTTCCGCCGCTGGGCAATGAATTTATTGCTATGCTGAAGGATTCCTCCCTGGTATCCGTAATCGGTTTTGAAGAACTGACAAGAAGAGGCCAACTGATTATTGCACAGACCTACGGCTCTTTTGAAATCTGGACAACCGTGGCAGTGCTGTATCTGATTATGACACTGGCAATTTCTCGTGTAGTAGCATGGCTGGAAAAGAGATAATTATGGCGGACAAAAAATACTTAATTGAAATCAACACGTGGGAAAGAAATTTGGAGATCTCACGGTTCTGAAAGATATCAGCATCAAAGTCAAAGAAAAAGAAGTGGTCGTTATTATCGGCCCTTCCGGCTCCGGTAAAAGTACACTGCTCCGCTGCATCAACGGCCTTGAAAAACCAACCAGCGGCAATGTGTTTTTTGATGGCATGCCTGTGAATGGTGAAAAGAACATTAACGAAGTCAGAACAGAAGTGGGCATGGTTTTCCAGCGGTTCAATCTTTTTCCCCATATGACTGTAATCCAGAACCTCATGCTGGCACCCATGAAGGTGCGTAAAATCAGCAAAAAGGAAGCCTATGACCGCGGCATGTCGCTGCTCCGGAAGGTGGGACTGGACGATAAGGCAGACTATAAGCCATCCCAGCTTTCCGGTGGACAGCAGCAGCGTGTGGCTATAGCCAGGGCCCTTGCCATGAAGCCGAAAGCTCTTCTTTTTGATGAACCTACCTCTGCACTGGATCCGGAAATGGTCCATGAAGTACTGGATGTCATGAAGGAAGTGGCAGAAGAAGGCATGACCATGGTAGTGGTTACCCATGAAATGGGATTTGCCCGTGAAGTGGGGGACCGGGTCCTCTTTATTGACGGCGGAGTCATTGTGGAGCAGGGGACACCGGATGAAGTATTTAATCATACGAAGGAAGACAGAACAAAGCTTTTCCTTTCCCAAGTCCTCTGAGGGCAGAGTATATTCGTATATTTATGCAGATATTCATCATTGATATGGAAAAACGGGACGGCCAAAAACCGTCCCGTTTTTCGTACTCTTTTTTACATTTCGGTTGACGGAATTAATGTTTTATGATATTGTAAATCTATGCCCAATAAGGGCAATGTAGTAATTTTTTTTAGGAGGAATTTCCATGAAAGGTACAGTTAAGTGGTTCAGTGCAGAAAAAGGCTACGGCTTTATTGAAAGAGAAGAAGGCGGCGACGTATTCGTTCATTTCTCCGCTATCCAGGCTGATGGCTTCAAAACACTGAATGAAGGCCAGAAGGTTGATTTTGAAATCATTGATGGTGCAAGAGGACCTCAGGCTGCTAACGTTAAGGTTGAAGGCTGATCACTTACTGAAGCTCATATAGCGTAAGTTTCTGAATCTGAATTTAGGGTAAAGCATAGGCTTTACCCTTTTTTCAATGGCAGAAAGGCATTCCACTCTTTATTTTTCTTCCTTTTATATTTAATTATTTCTATCGTTTCTACAAACTGATAAAAGTTTTTAATGATATCTAATTTATATAGACAGAAAGGATTGATTATTAGTGGAAATATAGTATAATAATTATAGAAGGATAAGCATTCAGCTTATTCAAGAAAGGGGGATTTCAATATGGAATTAACTGTTAGAGGAAAAAATCTGGAAATTACTGACGCACTGCATTCTTATGTAGAAAAACACACAGGCAAGATTCAGAGATACTTTGATAAGCCCATTAAGATTAACGTCCTGCTTCGCATTTCGAATATGACAAAAACCTGTGAGGTGACTGTCTTCGTTGACGGCATTATTCTCAGGGGTGTCGAAAAGTCCGATGATATGTACAAGTCGATTGATCTGGTGTTTGATAAGGTAGAACGGCAGATTCATAAGTATAAAACTCGTCTGGCAAAACGGTTTAAAGAAAGAAATACCCTGAGCCATCAGTTCGTCATGGAGAAGGAAGCGGCCTCTGCTCCGGATACAGAATTTGAAATTGTAAAGACAAAACATTTCAATATCAGCCCCATGTCGCCGGAGGAAGCAGTTCTTCAGATGAATCTTCTGGGTCACAGCTTCTTTATGTTCTTCAATTCCGAAACCGAAGCTATGGCTGTCGTTTATCGTCGGGATGACGGAAAATATGGCCTCATTGATGCAGACCGGTAAGAGGAAAGTTTGAAATTTCACGAAAAAGAGCGGAATTTTCCGCTCTTTTTTTGACTATACCGCCTTAGTTTGATAAAATAAACTAGATGTGTAAAGCATTGGAATTTAAGGAATGGAATACTGATTGTATAAGGAGTTGTTTCCATGTTTGATAAGTTTTTTGACAGGCTGTTTAACGGATCCAACGAAAAAGAAGTAAAGAAGATTCGCAAGATCGTAGAACAGCAGATTAATCCCCTGGAAGATGGACTGAAGAAGTTGAGTGATTCTTCCCTAGCTAATAAGACTAACGAATTCAAGGCTCGTCTGGCCAAGGGCGAAACACTGGACGATATCCTTCCTGAAGCCTTTGCAGTTGTCCGCGAAGCGTCCCGTCGCGTACTGGGCATGCGCCATTTCGATGTGCAGCTGATTGGCGGTATTGTTCTCCACCGCGGTAATATTGCTGAAATGTGTACCGGTGAAGGTAAAACCCTGGTAGCTACCGCTCCGGTTTACCTGAATGCCTTGGAAGGGAAAGGCGTTCACGTCATTACGGTCAATGATTACCTGGCAAAGCGTGATAGCGAATGGATGGGACAGGTCTATAAATTCCTCGGCCTTTCCGTAGGCCTCATTGTCCATGACCTGGATTTCCAGCAGAGAAAGATTGCTTATAATTCCGATATTACCTACGGAACGAATAATGAATTCGGCTTTGACTATCTTCGCGATAACATGGTTACCTCTCTGGACCAGATGGTGCAGCGCCCCCTTCATTACTGCCTGATCGATGAAGTAGACTCTATTCTTATCGATGAAGCTCGTACACCGCTGATTATTTCCGGCCCCGGTCAGAAATCTACAGATAATTACTACGTCATGGCCAAGCTGGTGCCGCATCTGAAAAAAGATGAAGACTACACCATCGATGAAAAACAGAAAACCGTGGCTCCTACAGAAGCCGGGGTTGCAAAGATGGAAAAAATGCTTCATGTGGAAAATCTGTATGATGCGGAAAATCTGGAGCTGAACCATCTTTTCGTTCAGGCCCTCCGTGCTCAGACCATGATGCAGCGGGATAAGGACTATGTAGTTAAAGACGGTGAAGTGGTCATTGTTGATGAATTTACCGGTCGTCTCATGTATGGCCGCCGCTATTCCGACGGACTTCATCAGGCCATCGAAGCCAAGGAAGCTGGAAGTTCAGCGCGAAAGCCAGACTCTGGCTACCATTACCTTCCAGAATTATTTCAGAATGTATGACAAGCTGGCCGGCATGACTGGTACTGCGAAAACAGAAGAGCAGGAATTTATTAAGATTTATGGTCTCCCTGTTATCCAGATTCCTACCAATAAACCGATTCAGCGTAAAGATCTGCCGGATGTGGTTTTCAAAACGAAACGAGGCAAGTACCGTGCTGTAGTGAAGGAAGTGGAACGCCGCCATGCCACCGGTCAGCCCATACTGATTGGTACCACTTCCATTGAACAGTCCGAAGAGCTTTCCCATATGCTTGATGCGGCTAAGATTCCTCATTCCGTACTGAATGCCAAATATCATGAAAAAGAAGCGGCCATCGTAGCTCTGGCAGGACAGAAAGGGGCCGTGACCATCGCTACCAACATGGCAGGCCGCGGTACTGATATCCAGCTGGGAGACGGGGTAGCCGCGCTCGGCGGACTTGCTATTATCGGGACGGAGCGCCATGAAAGCCGCCGTATTGATAACCAGCTCCGCGGCCGTGCAGGCCGTCAGGGGGACCCGGGTTCCAGTCAGTTCTTCCTGTCTCTGGAAGATGATCTGCTCCGTATTTTCGGCGGTGACAATATCAAGAAGTTCATGGAAAAAATGGGCCTTGATGAAGATGAACCGATTAACAGCCGCATGGTTTCCAATGCCATCCAGAAAGCACAGAAGAGAGTAGAAGCCAGAAACTTTGATATCCGAAAATATGTCCTTGAATATGATGATGTCATGAATCAGCAGAGAAAGGTGGTTTATGAACAGCGTCGCCGAATTCTTGAAGGCGAAAACATGAAGGACCAGGTACTCCGCATGGTGGATACCATTATTGAGAAGGGCATGCAGACCTACGCAGATCCAAAGCTCTATCCGGAAGAATGGGATTTTGCAGGGCTTCTGAAATACAGCGAAAAATATTTCCTGGCCCCCGGTGAAATCAAACTGGAAGAAATTGAAGATATGAGCCGTGAAGAGGTGGAGGACAAACTCAAGACTATTGCTCATGAAACCTATGAATCCAGAGAAAAATCCATCGGCTCCTCCATGATGAGGGAACTGGAAAAAGCAGTTATGCTGAAAGTGGTGGATTCCAAGTGGATGGAACATCTCGATGACATGGATATGCTGAAAGAAGGGATAGGCCTTCGTTCTTATGGACAGAGAAACCCCATTGTGGAATACAAAGTAGAAGCCTATGATATTTTTGAAGAAATGCAGCAGGCCATGATGGAAACTATTGTGCTCTATCTCTACCATATCCAGATCCGTTTTGCTACCGATCCGGAAGAACCGCAGCAGGCTCCCGAAGCACCGAAAGCAGAAGACCATCTGAAAGGGGCTACTGCCCACTATGTGGACGAAAATTCATCGAATGACTGAGTCTGATATGTTTTGATTTATTACATACTTTTTACAACGAAAGAGAGATGATTATTCAGATGCTGGAAGATTTGAAAAAAACTTTAACAGAACTGCTGAATCATGAAAAAGAAATAAGGGATTCACTTTGACTTACCTCAGCTGAAGGAACGTATCAGAAGTTACGACGTTCAGATGAGTGATCCTACTTTCTGGGATGATGCGGATAAGGCCCGCAGAATTTCTCAGGAAGCAACTGAGGCAAAGGATGCCTATGAGACCTATACCAAACTTTTTGAGCGGGCGGAAGGATTGAAGGATATCCTGGATCTGGCTATTGAAGAAGATGACCAGTCCATGGAGCCGGAAATCGCCAAAGAGCTCAATGAAGTGAAAGAGATCCTGGATAAAAAGGAAATTGAACTCCTCCTTTCCGGTAAATATGATGAGAATAACGCCATCCTTACTTTCCATGCCGGTGCCGGCGGCACAGAAGCCCAGGACTGGACAGAAATGCTGATCCGCATGTATATGAAATGGGCAGAGGCGGAAGGGTTTGCGCTGGAAGAACTGAATATGCTTCCCGGCGATGAAGCCGGCATTAAGAGTGCTGAATACATGGTGAAAGGGAAGTATGCCTATGGTTTCCTAAAATCAGAAAAAGGAGTGCACCGCCTGGTGCGTATTTCTCCTTTTGATGCGGCTAAACGCCGTCATACCTCTTTTTCCGCTGTGGATGTGATGCCTGAAATCGATGATGACGTGCAAGTAGATCTTAACATGGATGATGTGCGGGTAGACTACTATCGCTCCAGCGGTGCCGGCGGTCAGCATATCAACAAGACCAGTTCTGCTGTCCGCATGACTCACATTCCTACAGGTATCGTGGCAGCCTGCCAGAATGAACGCTCCCAGTTCCAGAATAAGGAACAGTGTCTTCGCCTTCTTCGGGCCAAACTCTATGAATTTGAAATGAAGAAACATGAGCAGGAAGTCAATGCGCTGGAAGGCGATCAGCAGGCTATTGAATGGGGCAGCCAGATTCGCTCCTATGTATTCCAGCCTTATACGTTGGTGAAGGATAACCGCACCGGAGTAGAAACAGGCAATATTCAGGGAGTCATGGACGGCGATATTGACCCGTTCATTGAAGGTTTCCTGAAGATGAACAAATTTAAAGCCAAAGCAAAATAAAGGATGGATAGAATGAGGGCCATACAGAGCAGCGCCTTTAAAGTGCTGGCAGTCCTGATTTTCATCGGCGTAGTCGCTGCAGGGATGATATCTCTGCAGCGGAGCCATGTGGAATCATCTGCCACTGCTGTTGAAAATGTATATGATTATTACAATATTATAGACAGCGCATCAGTTGAAAAGAAATCAGCGGATGAGCTGTTTTCGCTGTACCGGAAAAGCGGTGTAACTTCTCTGGCTGTGTATGATGAAACACCGGAAAAGCTGGTAAACCATGATTACCTCCGCATTTATCGAGGCAGTGAATTTGCATTCAGAAATCCCACAGCACAGGGAATCTCTGATTCCAAAATTTATATCCAGCCGGTGCTGAATACGGAAGGAAATGCCTATTTCAAGGAAACGAAAGAATATCTTTCTCTTCTTATGAGCAGCGATGATGTACGTTCCTTTGATGTGAACGGCGTGGAAACGCTGGAAGTCAATGCGGTGTACAATAAGTTTATGCAGATGGAACTGGGCATTTATGCGGAAACTGTGAAAAATGCAGCTTCTCATGGGTTCTATGTGGTACTGCGTCCCGGGAATGAAGCCCATGTGACTAAGGATTATGTAGATCTTTTCCTGAAGAAGCTGGATGCTTCTGATCGGGTGAGCGCCGTTATTTTCCAGGGCAAGGAAGTACTTGGGTATAAAGAGTATGTGAACTATCTGTCTCATGAACTCAGCCGCCGCCACATTCCGATTGCCCTCATCGAGGCACAGAACCAGCTTGGTTTTGAAAAGCAGTCCGGGAATATTGACATGGCCCTTTCTTCGGACTATCAGGTAGTCCGTCTCTATGCCATGTCCAAAGATGAGTTGATTAAACTGGATCCTAAGGAAGCGGCTTCCCGCTATTATATTTCCGATATTGAACGGAATATCCGCATGAATCTGTTCCCTTCCTTCAAGTTTCCGCTGAATGGTATGACTCTGTCTGAGACGAATGCTTCCTATATTGCCGATGTATCTTCCCGACTGGAAGGGCATGGCTTTACCGTAGGAAAAGCTTCTGTCATGGAATCCTATTTCCCATCATCTCTCTTCGGAGCATTGCCATGCTGGGGCCCTTTCTCTTGTGGTTATGACGGCGCTTCTTCTTTTCCCGCCTCTTGGCAGATATGTTTGGGTCCTTGAAATTCTTGGACTGGCAGTCACTCAGGGATTATTCTGGGGGCTCCATTCCCTTATGGTCCTTCAGCTTCTGGCTCTTGGCGCTGCCGTGTGCACGCCGGTGGTGGTAGTCAGTCTTTTCCTGAACTATTGCCTTAAAAGAAAGGATAAGCCTTTGCCGAAATCGGTTGGGGTAAACTTTTCGTAGAATCCCTGCTGATTCTCTGGATTTCGGGGCTTCTTTCCCTGGCAGGCGCTGCTTTTGTGAGTGGGCTTCTGGGGGATATTCGTTTCCTCTTGGAAATGCAGATTTTCCGCGGTGTGAAACTGACTTTTGTACTTCCGCTCCTTTTAATTTCTATTGTGTATATTCAGAAGTTTCCTTTTTTCGGACAGACCGTTTCTTCGGACAAGGATTTTGTCCGCTTTGTAAAGAAATTCTGCAGTGTCCAGATTCGTCTTGGCCTTCTGGTGGGCCTTGGCCTTTTGGCAGTGGTGGGATATGTATTCATCGGCAGAAGCGGCAATAACGGGGCACCGGTGCCGGGTTTTGAAATTGCGCTCCGCCGTTTCCTTGAAAATGTCATGTATGCAAGGCCCAGAGAAAAGGAATTTCTTTTCGGCCATCCTGCCGTCCTTTTGGCCATGACTGCCCTTTATCGCAAATGGCCCCAGATTCTTCACTATTTCCTCATTGTGGCTGTCACCATTGGTCAGGGCTCCATGGTAGAAACCTTTGCTCATATGAGAAGCCCCTATGTTCTGAGTTTTATCCGCGGGCTTGATGGACTGGCGGCAGGCAGTCTTTCCATGATTGCTGCTCTCATCGGTGTCATGATTCTGGTCCGGCTGACCAGGTTTTTCGGAGAAAGATATGGCAAATTATAAAATCGTCATTTCCGGTTATTATGCTTCAATAATGCCGGTGATGAAGCCATGCTTTCTGCCATTCTGCAGGCACTCCAGGGAACCTTTGACTCTCCGGATATTACTGTAATTTCCGGAGATCCCAAATCCACCGCCGCTTCTTTTGGCGTTCATACGGTACCAAGGTTCAGCATTTCCAGTATCTGCCGTTCCATTTTTTCCTCTGATCTGATTATCAGCGGCGGCGGCAGTCTGCTGCAGGATGTGACAAGCTGGAAAAGCATGATTTACTACCTTTCCATTATTACCCTTGGAGTGCTGTTTCGAAAACAGGTTTTCCTTTATTCCCAGGGTATAGGCCCAGTCCGGTATCGGGTGATTCGTATTATCCTGAAGCATGTACTCAACCATGTGGATGGTATCACTGTACGGGATAAGGAATCCAAGGGGATTTCTGCAGCGCCTTGGGGTGCATCGGAAAATTTATACCACTGCCGATGCGGTGCTTTCCCTTGCGCCGGCAGATCTTTCCATAGGGCGAAAAATACTGGATAAAAGGGGAATACCTCCCGAAAAAAAAGAAAATTGGTCTGGCTATCCGTTACTGGCATCATTCCCGAGAATGGATGGAGAAACTTGAAAAGACTGTCCATCGTCTAGCTAAAGAAAAAGATGCTGTCATCATCTGTATTCCCATGCAGTTTCCGGAAGATGAAACTGCGGCTGAAGCCATGGGAAAAGGCGATGAGGGAGTCTATTTCCTGAATGAAGACTTCTCCATAGAAGAACTAATGTCTATTATTGGAAATATGGATGTCCTTTTGGGAATGCGTCTTCATGCCCTTATTTTTTCTGCTCTCATGCATGTGCCTTTTCTTGGCATTTCCTATGATCCCAAAATAGATAATTTCCTGGCCCTTATTGGTCAGAAAGCTTCCACCTCTGTTCAGCACATGGATGGTGAGAAGTTGTATAATGATACTTGTAGAATCCTTTCTTCCGGGCTGGATGCTAAAGACTGGGAGAAGGTGGCTGCTCTTCAAGAGCGGGCCTGTGAGAATGTCCAGATTTTAAAAAGTCTTGTTACTCATAAGGAGGAAAACCCATGAGTCATCTTTCTACTGAAGAGACTGCTTTTCTCAAGGACAAAGCAAAACAGATTCGTATTGATATTTTGAAAATGATCACAAAAGCCAATTCTGGTCATACGGGAGGTTCTCTTTCCATCGCTGACCTTCTGACCCTTCTTTATTTCAAGGAAATGCATGTGGATCCTGCCAATCCTCATAAGGCAGACCGTGACCGTCTTGTCCTTTCCAAAGGCCATGCGGCTCCGGCCATGTATGCCTGCCTGGCTGAAAAGGGATATTTCCCCAAAGAAGAGCTGGATCATCTTCGTCAGGCCGGTCATATGCTCCAGGGACATCCGGATATGAAGCATACTCCCGGAGTCGATATGACTACCGGTTCCTTGGGACAGGGCATCAGTGCTGCCTGCGGTATGGCCTTGCCAGCAAAATAGATAAGGCTGACTGGCGGGTGTATGCAGTCCTTGGCGACGGTGAACTGGAAGAAGGCCAGGTTTGGGAAGCAGCTATGTATGCGGCCCACTATAAACTGGATCATCTGACTGCTTTTGTAGATAACAATGGGCTCCAGATTGACGGCCCTATTACGGAAGTCATGTCTTCTCTTCCTATTGGTGATAAATTCAGAGCTTTCGGATGGCATGTGATTGAAACAGACGGCCATGATGTAGAAAAGCTTCACGAAGCGATTGAGGAAGCCAAATCCATTGAAGGAAAACCCACGATGATTGTCATGAAGAACAGTGAAAGGAAAGGGTGTTCCTGAAAATTGAAAATAAAGTGGGCTGGCATGGCAAGGCTCCTACAGAAGAAGAATGCGCAAGATTTATTAAACAGGTGGAGGCAGAATGATGGGTAAA